>Ga0209489_106534_pt1 | contig 18622 bp, 7 predicted proteins | sample SiratrowhiteBW_FD_187527 | JGI IMG/M metagenome (GOLD analysis project Ga0209489, IMG submission 187527) | Root nodule microbial communities of legume samples collected from California, USA - Siratro white BW (SPAdes) (version 2) | ecosystem: Host-associated > Plants > Roots > Nodule | place: USA...
ATTAACATTTTTGCTAGTTTCTTTGAAGTAAAAATTAACCACAACATACATGCATTTAGTGAATTGTATGGTTATTGAAATATGATGTCATGTTAAAATACAATATATATATATATATATATATATTTGTTGGATAACCATAATGTTGTACTGGAACATAATAGATGATATATCAATTCTTGTGAGTATAAATAATATCATGGGATAGTTTAAATATAACATATGCATTATTTTAACATTTTTATGTATTGAAAATTGAAATGTGATTTTTCTGAATTGATATCAATTATGCCATGAGTTATAGCTAAATGTCGTTCAACTGTCGTCGTTTAACTTATTGTTTGAAGTTTAAGCAAGATAAAGATAACTTTCTCCCTACCTATGACTCTCACTGCTCTTGTGACACTGAACAATAACAATGGTGCCTAATATTAATATTTTCTTAAGTTTATTGGAGCATGTAACGAGTGGCTTTTATGAAGCATAGAGTTGTATATTATATGATGATTTTTTTAGGATTGTATATTGTAGGTAAATATTTGTATAATATTGTTGTGATATAGTGTGGTAACATATATTGATATATATATAGTGATAATTGTAGTCTTTTTATGAGTGTATGTTATGATGTAAATATTTGTATAATATTGTTGTATAATGTGGTGGCATATATTGATACTTGTTGTGGTAATTAAAGTCCTTTTATGAGTGTATATTAAGAGAGATGTGTAACTCTATTAATTATGGATATAGACAAAATAAATTTTTAAAAAATTAACAGTAGGTGAATATATATATATATATATATATATATATATATATATATATATATATATATATAATCTATTATTTGTAATATGATTTTGTTCTTATATGAACTAGGAATGTCTCCTCATTTATCTTATAGTCATTCTTTGTTTTAAGATATCTTCATCATTAAAAGAAATGTTCTCACATTCAAGTTAGTTTTTCTATAGTTAAAAATGATAAATGTTATTTAAAATATAGCTTTTACATGTTTGAAGCCAAATTATATTTGTATGATTCTAAATCAATATAAATATTATAATTAATCTTATATTAGTCTAGTAGTATAGTATGTTTATTAAATTAATTCCATACTTAATTATGTTGTCTTTATGAATTCTTTTGAAATATCTTCTACATGGTCTCCTTAATCATTGTTGTTGGTCGAATGTGCTGAAGTAATCTTGGCTTTATGGTTTTTGGCCATATACCGTACAGTATTGTTTTGACGATACAATCATAGGCTTTGCATTTCTAAATCTAAGAAGTTATTTTCCTGTCCATATTTATTAAACTCAACAAAATTTTAAAGTTTATATTTAAATTTATGGTGTTTGAAACAAACTGCAGGATATTTATACCGGTGTATTAACGTGAAATATATATATATAGGTAATATAGATATAGATATAGATATAGATAGATAATATAGACATAGATATATATAGATAGCGTGTAAAACACAGAGACACACCCACATATTAGAAGTACTATGATTTTGTCATATATTAGGTATAAATTAAAGATTAATAGAACAAGTTGTAAAACGATGAAAATAAGACATATGGTTCGTGCAATTTTATGAGAAGTACTATGATTTTGTCATTTTTGGAACAGACGCAAATGGAAACAAGTAGATAATCCAGATTGGTGTTTAATTAAAAAGTGAGAAGGTCTGAGTTGCTTAATTTGCATGTGGTTGGACCACGAAACACGGTACCAGCAACTCCAACCGCGTCACAGAGGCAGAAGCAACGAATAATTTACTCCAATTTGTATAATATAGTATGTTGAGCAGAGTGATTCCGTCAGAAAAAGGGTATTGATTAATGAGCTAAAACCCCTGTTGTGTTTCAGGGTTGTTGACTAGTTTAAGAAACCAACCTAAAATTCTGGGAACCAGCGAATTGTTTTGCATGCTGGTGTTTGCTGCACAGATTCTCTTAATCAGGTTTATTTATGCCATGCTACCCTAACCTATGCCCTATGCCATTCCATGCATGCACCATCGCCAACCTCTACCATTTCCACCCACCGACTTTTTTTTACTGCATCAACTTTCAAGCTTCCTTTTTTTACCATTTCATTATCAAAACTTGTGCTCCACGTCTTTAAGGTCAATTTCGTAAATATCTCATCTTTCACACTCCTTCGCCATCACAAGTTTTCACTTCACACTCTTCTTCTTCTTCTTCTTCTATATTCACTTTCTTCGAGAGCCTAGTGGGAAGGAAAACAAAGTCACGTAAGACAAAAAACTATACTGTTAAACATTATTTGAGAGCTTTGTACGCTTTTTCTTCTCCATTTTCCTTTAAATTTGAAAACAATAATGCATGAGACATTGTTGGACATAAATGTTAAGACGTCAAAATAGTTGGACAAAATAAGTCATCAATTTGATAGAAAAAGCTAACATATTCAGTCCACTACTCCGAGACAAGATGGGATTGGTTCACCAACCGTTTAGTTTACATTTCTAATTTTTTTTATTATATATTAAATGTCAAAAGTAATTTATTAAATATAAAATATACTATTTTCATATTATTGTTAGATTTCGAACTTTATTTTTCTTTAATTCATCCAATCAGAGATTTTTTTTTTTTGTTAAATTCAAACCGTTTTGTATTTATTTGCCATAAAGTATTCATTTTATATATATTACATAATTATATCAATTAAAACAAAAAAGATTCATGACATATTTATTAATGCACCCTTTTGAATACAAATTTTATTACTAGTTAAAATTTATTAAAATAATAAGAAATTGTTTAAATTGTCTTAATTATTATTTTATAGGTTTTAATTAATATTTATTTTAAAGAATAGTTGGTTGATTACTTCTTTACTAGCAATTTTCTTATTAAAATTTTGTTCTTTGTTTTATTTTAACAAGATAACATGACTTGAAAATGAAAACACTTTGTGAATCTAACCAACACTACCAGTTGTTTGAAACTTTTTGAAATACAACAGTGTAAAGTTCGAAAAGTAGATTCACGAAGCAGTGGGAGCATTCCCCTAGCTTCAGACAATGGATGAGAAGTATCAGCAAAATGGGAATGAGAAAATGTTTTCAGAAGCAACCAAATTCCACCCTCTTTCTCTGCGTATAGCTTAGTACAAGGCTACACCTAATTTCAACGTTGCTATAACCAGCCAAACTTACAATTTTCTTATTGTTTACTGCTGGTTTCCTTGAGGATATTTGCACAATTTTTTTTTTTCAGAAGTTTTACTAGAAAAAAATATTTAAATAAATTTGATTTTATAATAAATTGAAAATCAAATTTAGAAAAAAGTTCAACTTGCTCTTATAAAAATGGGAAAGTAATTTTAGAAAAGTGGCCTTAAAGTCCTAGACCTTATAACATAGATATATTAAGTATTTTAACCACAAAGTTTTTATCATTTACAGTAATTTATGAGACTCAAATAAAATTACTTTAGGTAAAGAAGAAAAAATTGTCCAGTTATTTTCCATTAGTTTTTTTAAAGTTCTCTTATTAAAAAAGTACTAGTAATAAATTTTTTGCTTGAATGTATCAAATTAAGGAGAATTTGTGACGTATTGGGTCGACCGAGGTGGTTTGCAAGAAAATGTGTCGTACATGACGAAAGTAATTGAGTTATTTATAAAAAAAATATTAAGTTTAGGATAATTAGTTATTAAACTAAATAAACTAACATATATGAAATATAGTGTCCTCGTCGGTGAAAAATTAGTACGTGTAAAAACACTTTTAATTATCAACAACTTCTAAATAATTCTTATATCAATTTTATAACAAGTAGAACATTTTATTTGAAAAGTTTATTCAAAAAAACTTTTGTCATATAAATTAAATTATACTTGTTTGACTTAGTCATCGCAATAAACCATTTATTCTAAAATTACGGTTGGATAAATTAAGTAGAAAAACACCACACACAAAAAATTGACGTAGTCTTTAATACAAAACTAATAATGATTTTTAGATTTTATTCTTATATATTCTTCAAATACCTAATAAAAATATCAATATAAAAAATTGAAAAGAAAACTCACTTGTTTACTAACTAATTTTCAGTTGTGATACATCACTATACAATTATATATATAATTTTCACATTTCTAAATGAAAACTATTCTCAATATAAATATATATATATATATATATATATATATAATTTGAAAATAAAATTGAGTAATCTAAAAGAAAGAAATGACATGGAAGGAAGAAAGGGAAAAGTATGCATAATAATGGGGTTAATTAGTCAAAGAGATAACCCAAAAATGGCAAATGGAAACGTCACTCTGATGCCGATGTTCCAAACATTCTCATAGCAAATGCAATGAACTTTTAATTCAGTCAAAACAACTTCAATTAAATTGGACCTACCAATCTCATCTATCATAACATCAACTTTGCCTCGTCCCAACTTTCTTCAACACTTTCATCAATTTGTTGTGCCATTTTGGACTTTCTTCTGTCATACACATTGAAAGCAACTTATTTATTACAACTTGGATTAAAATTTCTCAAATATTTTCCAACCGTTAATAATAATGAACCTTTTTCAAAAAAATAAAATTAAAACTCGCAACTTCAATTGCGTGCGTCACTGCCAAAGCGGTGATAAGACAGCTCCTTCGGACCACTTACAGGTTTTTAATTTTTTACCTATTCATCATATTTTTTAATTTGAAAATTATTCACTAATGAGATTTTTATTGTTCCAAGCTGGGATCCATCTTTTGGTATGCGTAATAGAAGGAGGAGTCTTTTTAACATAAAATGGTAAGGGATAAAATATCTTAAATAAATTTTAATAATATCCTCTCAACATATTAATTAGGTTGAAACATTAATATCTTTTGTAACCTTTAGTCCTTCATTAAAAAGAATGAAAAAGTGTTGGTTACAAAGTTAAACATTTACTTCTTTTAGATCTCAATTACATGCAAAATATTGATGGAACAATGAATTTATTTATTTTTCTAAAATATACTATTTTTAAAAAAAATAATACTATAAAATAGACCTTTTTTCACTTTTAATTTTTAAGACTTTTTTCTTTTTACACGTTCAAATTTTGATTCTCAACTTTTGAATAGTGGTTTCTGGTGTTGAAAAAGGGTAGAATTCGGATTTTTAGAGAAAAAACTCTAACCAGATTTTTCAGTTTTCATTTTGCTAAAGTTTCTAAAAGAGAAAAAATTATAAAAAACATATAATACAAAATATACCTTAAATTTTGGATTTGAAAATAATAAAATAAATATTAGAACAAAGTTGTTTAAATTAAATAAATATTAATTTAGTGTTTTCTATTATATTTGTTTACTTTTATTTTTATAAATTTTTCTGCCGCTTTTGAAAAAAATTTCAAAGAAAATAAAACCGAAAGATCATGCTGAATTTGTCCTAGAAAGTCAAATATCAACCTATTTTTTCGGTGTTGGGAACTTTTATGCAGTTAAAAATTTAAGACTGCTTACCTCCTCCATGTTCTCTTCCAGCACTTTCATAGTATTTAAAATTTCAAAAGTAGACATGTATAAATGATTGAATTGTTTCTGCGATTACAAAAGAGGATTATGAGAGAGGAGGTAGAGTCCTGTCCGCGATGGAGTTATAATACAGTTTAGTCATAATAGTGAGAGATTTTGACGGTGTTGAATTGGCGGGATGAAGAGCTTTGGGTAGTTATCGGTCGAAATGGGTGGCTGAAGAATAAGTACCGTCGGTGGTCGAGTCGTAAAAATACTTATGATTTTTAAGTCGTAAGTTTAATTTGAGAATATTTGAATATTACGGATTATATAAACCGTAAGAAATTTGGAATGCATAAGAACTTACGACTTATATAACCAGTATAAATATAGGTATATGAGAGAACTTTATGTTTTGTACAAACAGTAAGTTTCAACGCTTTACAGTTTATACAAACCGTAGAAGAAAAATTATTTTACGGTTTATACGAACCGTAAGTATGATTTTTTTTTTAATTTCTTAAGGGTTGTATTACAGTTTATATAAACCGTAAAACATTAAAACTTACAATTTTTTTTATTTGTTTATGTGATTATTGTAAATGATTTCTTGAATCTATTATGAGAAACTTTTTGAATAAAGTTTATGAAGAAATAGATAAAGCTTGAATGGGTGCCAAATCGTATAAGTGAAGGTGGAGCAATTGCGGAACGTCACCGCAATGAAATGAAGGTGCAATGAAATGAATGTGCAGCGAAAGTGGAGATGCAACCAAGGTGGAGGTGAGGTGCAGTGAAGGTGGAGTAGATCTGCCCAAGTCTTGTCTTTGGAGGTTTGCAAAAGGGGTGCAAACTTGGTTGAGAAAGAAGGAGACGCGAAGGCTGAGAATGAAGATGAAGGGTAATTTAGGTTTTAAAATTCTTTAAAATGGTTAAAATGGTCATTTCGCATGGGTTATGGAAGTGTAGGAAGATGATATAGAGGTGCAAGAAGAAACAGTCAAAATTTAATTTTTCCAATATCAAATTCTATTACGGTTTAAAGGGCGTGTTTTTGGTATTTTTCTTTTATAAAGGATATATTTTGGAAAAGAAAATTAAACATATATCATTAATTACTTCAATTTGAAAATTTGTTATACTTATTACTAACTTCTAGCTACCAGGGTTTCATTTTTTTAGAGTTTATTTGAAACATTTTTTTTCGGAAAGTATTATCCAAAACGAATTAAAATATATAAGTACTCTGGAATGCATTTTAAGAAATGTATTAAAAATTTGACACCTCCTCCACAACGTATTTTTTTGAATGCGTTGAAAGTTTAATTCATTTTCAAAAAATTAAAATGGTATTTTAGAAAAAAAAATGTATTAATAAAATTAAAAAGTGTAAACAACAACCTTCGTAACTTAATTATAGGCACTCATGTATATGTTTTTTATTTGCTCATATAATTGCGTTTTTTTGTTTGCGGGCTCTGAGTTCGACTGAGTAAACTAGGCCTTATCTATGAGAACTCTTGGGTGCTTAGATTATTTTAAGGGTACTTTAGTATTTTTAGTACACGATGCGGTTGGTAATCAAGTGGGTGAAAAAGTCCAACTTAATTCTGGATTTGGGCTACTCCAACCATTACATAATTTGGAGTGATTCTTCTAACACTTCCATATGGACTTATTGCATCTTCATAATTTTAATATATTTCCATTTTAATTTTAAAAAATAATGAATATAGTTTTTATTGATGATAATTGAGATTTATTTTATTTTTAATTCACAATACATTTTTTTTTAAATACATTGTAGGTTATACACCCGCAATGCATCTTAAAAACAAAATTTGTATTGCGGGTTGTACAACCCGCAATGTATTTTAAAAAAATTTGTATTGCGAGTTGTACAACCCACAATGTATTTAAAAAAAATTGTATTACGGATTATATAACCCACAATGTAAAAGGTGCAGAAAATATAACTGCGGGTTATACAATCCGTAATATATTTATTTTTAATTGTATTGAAGTTTGTGTAACCCGCAAAGTGAAAAAAAAATAAATCGCAATTACTATTAACGAGGGTTATTTTCATCTTTTTATTAAGACTAAAATAGAAATATATTAAAATTATCGAGGTACATGAAGTCACTATAGAGGTGTAGGAAGAATCGGTCCATAATTTGGGTTGTAAGTGTTTAATAATTTGGTTTGACTTGCTTCCCGCACCCCAATAATTTTTAACTGCACCGGAATAATTTTAAAATGATATTTTACCTTTCATAATGGTGACTTCTAGATTACCTGTTTTGGTTTGGATCAAATTTTAATAGTGACTTCTAGATTACCTGTTCTGTTTTGGATCAAGCTTTATGGAATTTCTAGCACATGATTTCAAGAATAAAATTTTCATAAAGGCGTTCCAAAACAAGATTTACAAGATTTTCATGATGCATTCTAAAACTCGTTTTTTGTAACAAGCTTTTCGAAATAAGTTTTTTAAAATGATCATAACAAACTTTTGAAAACATATAAGATAGATTCTAAAATAGGATTTATAGAATAAACTTTATAGAATATATGAACTACCTTTTAGAACAAGTTTTTCACCAAACCTAATATTTTATTCACTCTTCTTTTTTTTTCTTCTCAAAGAGTGCAATGGAGAGCAAAGTTACAAATGGAGGTGCAACAGAGAAGAAGAAGACACATTGACGACGACAACGGCGTGGTAGTGTAGTCACGAAGGCTATTTTAGTCTTTTTAGTGTTAGTATGAGGTGCAGGTTGTAATCATGGGATGCTGGAAGAAAAGGAAATTGGTTTGGTGTTTTCTTTGAGCAAACGGGGAGAACTATTGGATCCATCAATTGATATTTCGGCAATGATATTCTGCACCTCTCCATTTTTAACCTGCACTCCCTCACTGATGCTAAAACGACTAAAATGTCATCTACATTTATAATTAAATAGCTTATAGAATATGTTTTCTGGAATCTTTTTGCAGATAACACTCCTATGAATTTGGAATAAAATATCAAGAACATTTTTTTGTATTCTTAAAATTGATGGGGTGCAGATTTGAATTGATGGCTTGTAGGAAGTTTTAGCCTGGTATTTGTACCTTAATACTAAATTCACTTAACACCCACCTACAAATGATTTTTTAACCATTATTGAATACACTTTATGCATTACTAACTCGCGTTATTTCAAAAAATTATTGAAACTTTTGGAAGAGTTGTTCCCATCTTTATTTTTTTGGTGATGACCTTTGTTTTAATTTTTCGTCGTTCCATTCATGTTCTCTTTCTATACCTGTTCTTATGGGATTGAAGACCTTTAAATTGAAACCACTTCTAAAAATATGAATATAAAATATATTAATTACATTTTCAATAATTTGAATATTATTTTTGTATATACTGCAACTTTTGTTTTATTCCTTTTTTACGGCGACTAACAAATAACTCGTGAATATGTAGATGGGTTAAAAAAAATATTGTTGAATTTGTATGACTAAACCTTTAAATAAAGACTGTCATGCCATAATGAATCACGTAATCCGAGTTATCTTAATTTGCTGCAATTTTTGTCTGTTACGAGTTTGAAGGATCTGTATTGAAATGATTTATTGAGGAAACAAATTTGACTTTTGTGTTGGAAATTTCAATAATTATTTAACTATAAGAATTTCATGGATCAAGAATTGATTTAAAGATAAAAAAAATGTTCAACTAACTGATGTAGAGACTATTTAAAAATTGAGGAGAGTAACTCTTCAAATTATTATTATTTATTATCATGAAATATGTTTTTGAACTACTCATTGAATCGTTCTTTAAAACAATCTGGTTTCAGGTACTGAGAGAGAATTCATATTTAGTTTTTTAGTTTTATTTGGTGGCATGCTTCGAGAAGAGACTTGCTTGCAAGAAGCATGAAGTTTTGTGGCTACGTACTTTAGTGACAAATTTATTTGGAATTTGACGTGGGGATGTTCCTTTTTGCGATGGGTGTCTATATTAAAATGTTAGTGTTTTTAATGGAAATGACAGTGACGAAAAGTTCTGGTTAGAAATAAAATTATGAGTGGTGAATTGGTTGGAGATGGCGACTGAAAAAGACGGAAAACTAGATAAGCGGAAGCACCTTTACTTCATTTTCTTGGATTAGATTAGTTTTATTCGATAGCTTGCTGGTTTCAATTTTATCTATTCATTCATCACATCAAAAAAGAAGAAGACGAGATTATTATGACCCTTTTCAATGTTTAATCCCCTTTTTCTTTTTCATTTTTAAGTTTATCTGATAGAAGAACCGTGTTAAAATCATATTATACCATGATTGAAACAATTATTTTCTGCTGAACTATTAGATGATTCCACGAATCCTAAATTTTTGGAGTATCGGCCTTATAAAAGATTTGGATAACTTTAGAAGTAATGTAGTAGAGACTTTTTGCGGTAGTGAGGGCTAATGTTATTTTCTATTCTTTTGACAGGAAACTTCTAAAGCTTAAATCCTAAAATAATACGGTACCTCTTTTCGTTTCAATGGACTTCTTATCGAAGAAATCAAATAATCACTTGATTTGATTTGATACAGTGACACTAGAAATCTATTTTGATAAGATGAAAAGAGAGGTTAAAGATAAGTTCTAGAAATACTTATTTTTTCATGTGAAATAATTATTATTTTTTAATATTAAGAATTTATTTGGATTAAAATATAGATTTAAGAAAGTAAATTTGAAGAAATTGATTTGAGACGAAAGTTTATCTAATTAGATTAATGAAAAGATAATAAAAAATCAAAAAAAATTTATAAAAATTTATAAATTATATGATAGATATAATTGATAAAATAAATTTTTTAATAGATAAAATAAGATTAGGAATAATTTACAAATAAAATTAAAATTATAAATAAATTACTATTGTTAATATTTTTATTTTTATTTTATAAATTTATTTTAATTTTAATATTTTTTATTATTTTTATTATTGTAATTATTTTTTACGATTTTATTATTATTTTTACTATTATTTTATAATTTATTATTGATACATTTTAATTTTTTAGTTTATTAGTATTTATAAATTTTTTAATAAATTTATTTATTTTTTTAAATATTTAATATGAAACATATATTAAGAAACTATTTAATTCATTTTTATTTAACATTCTTATTTTATTATAAATTTAATTATTATATATTTTTAAATTATTTATTATTTTAAAATAAAAGATTAAATATTTTATCATATTTTATTTAATTATAATCAAATTAATTTCCTTATTTAATTATAAAAATAAAACTTTCTTCGCAAATCGCTGGTGTTATGCGAAGAAAGTTTAAAGCCAAAAATTTGTTCATTTGTCGCAAACCTTTGTCTTGTTTTATACAACCGTCATCGTTTTTCTTTGTTCCCATGCTTCCGTCCTTGAAAACAAACGGCTCTTAAAAGATAAGAAAAATCTTTATCTTTCAATTTCAAAAATAATCTCGATAAAAAAGTAATATGACAAGTTAATTGTTGTATTGTAGTTTCTTGATATTTGTTGGATTTTTAATATTAATAATTGTCAAACACTAATTAACATTAGATTTGATGTGCTATGAATTTAAAATTTACTTATTTTATAAAAAATGTATATTTATCTATTACTACAAGAAAAAAATTATTTAGAGACCAATTTTTAGCTACCAAATGAGATGGTTGCTAATTGTGACCAAAATAGTCATCAAATTAGATTTTGGTTGCTAAATAATTACAAAATAAAAGTAATGATTGAATTTAGTAACCAATTAAGTAAAATAATTAATATCTAACATTAGATACCAAAGTTTTAGTGATCTATGTCATTAGATTCTAAATTGGTATCTAATTAAGTAGAGACTAATTTAGAATCTAATGGTATAGGTCACTAAAACTTTGATAGCTAATGTTAGATACAAATTATTTGACTTAATTGGTCACTAAATTCAATCATTACTTCTATTTTGTAGTTATTTAGCAACAAAAATTTAATTTAGTGACTATTTTGCTCACAATTAGCAACCATTTCATTTGGTAGCTAAATATTGGTCTCTAAATAGCTTTTTTCTTGTAGTGTATATTTAGTATGAGATAGTGTCATCACCCAATTTCGTCCGGGCAAATAAAAATTATTTTTGCAAATATAAAAAAGGAAAAAATAAAATAAAAGAATAAAAATAAGAAATTAAAACTTTTTAACATGTGTCGTTTAATTTCTTTGGCATTTAGAATAAATAATAAAAAAGAACTTTGACTTTATAAGTAAAGTTTGATTAAATAATAATAATAAGACAAAATGAGATTTGTAAAAAATGATAAAATAAAAAAAAAGGGGTGTTGGGTCTGTTTTAAAATTAATTGAATAGAAAAATTAAGTAAACCCAACTGAATAGAGATATTTTCTGAAGCCTAATTTACTAATAAAAAAAGTTACTATTTACACCTCCTTGTCACATAAGTCCTAAGGTTTACAGAAACACATTACCCATTCAAGTCCTTATGTCACTTTAGTACCTTTTAATTCTTTAATTAGTGCCTAACAAATTTTATCTCTCATAATTAAATTTTCACCTTTTTGCCTTCTCACACTTATCACATTTAGTAATCATGCTTCTAACATTTAACTAATAGTCATGCTTTTAACATTTAACCAAAAGTCATGCTTTTAACATTTAACCAAAAGTAATGTTTTTAACATTTAACTAACAATAATGTTTTGACATTTAAACTCTCATAGCCTTATTTAACTACCATCTCATAGTCTTCCTGTACTCATACGTTCAGGTGCTATTCATGGGGCTATTCATGTTTAGTGGCTATTCATGTTCACTGACTATTCATTTTTCTTTTTGAGAGTGTTATGAGTGTTATGGAGGGAGATGAAGGGATGGACAGACAAAATATAAAGAACTGCTTTTATTTTCAAGGAGGAGGCAGGACAAATTTTGAGAGACAGAGAATACACAGAAGTTCTTAGAAATTTAGAGAGAAAAGGACACTAAAAAAATATATTGAAAAATATTATTGGATTCTGTTGAAAAAAATCCAAGAGTCCAATAGAAACCACCAGAAAGAGAAAAACAAGAAGCTGAGTCTTTAACGGGTTCTTCTTCTTCCTTTAACTCGGTCTTGTTTCTGTCTTTTTTTTTTTATTTTGTCCATATTCATGTTTTCATCTGTATTTGTTGTGTCTTGTACAACCTGTGCACTGATGCAGTGTCAATGAGTAATTATTTTTCAAGCATTGTTAAATTAATTTTAATGGTCACAATAAATTATTATATCTACGAGATGATTGCTGCTACTGGCACGCTTGATACAATTGCTGTTACCGCACCGATCCTGAGATTATCTAATTGCTGCATTTTTTTGCACAAACTAATATTGTTCATTTGGCAAATTTGGCTGCTGCTAGGACAGTCAACAAATCTCAATAACAAAGATATAGTAACATTAGATATCATTAACCTAGGGACAGACAATAAACACAAAACCCCAAACCAGAATAAAAATACCTAAACTCAAAACCCACAAAAATCCTCAGAACTCAGTTAATCCAAAGACTCACTCAAAAGAATATCAAACAGCCTTTCCAAAAATAAAATAGGTTAATCAAAAGTTGGTCCAGAATGAGTAGCGAATTCAATTCCAAAAAATTAATAATTTCAACTCCATGACACATGATCGAATATAGGATAGCCATAGCCCCAAATTCGAAAATTTCCAAACCTTGTACCAAAACATAAATTATTCAGAAACAAAAATCCACCCAAGCAACCCATACAGAAACAGAACCCAAAAGCAAAAAGCCTTTTTTCCCAATTTAAAAAGCCTAACATCAACCGCCATTATCCCTCACGAAACCAAATAGCCACAGTAAAGAACAAAACCAAAATAATTAGAAACAAAGTAATTCAATTGTTTATTTTTTAGGGTATTAGGATTCATTGTTTACTTTTAATTAATCCTACTGTTTTTATGTTGTATATGTTTTTTTAATAACAAAATAAGAGTAAGTTAGGAAAATAATAAAAAAGAACTTTTTTTTAAACATAAACTTTTAAAAATAAAATATTAGATTTAAAATAATTTTAAAAAATAATTTAAAAATATATATAATATTTTCAAAAAAAAAATAAAAAAAAACATTTAATTATGTTTTAATAAAATTTTAACAATAAACAAATATAAACTTTTTCTTTCAGAAAACAAGATTAAATGAAATTTCGAAAAAATAAAAATATCAAACTATCATCAATCAAATTTTAAAATTAGAACTACGTGATCCCTGATTTTCCTTTTTGAAATACGTAGGACCAAGGTCAATCCTTGTCGGATTAAAAAAAATAAAAAAGAAAAATTTGTTTATTGTTCATTCTTGAACTGCATTTTTTGTAAATATATATTTATTGTTAGTTGTTGTAATTATTATTTTTGGGGAAAAATAACATTTTGTAGAACCACACTTATTTCTATTCATTTAATTAAAGGTATCGTCTTAGGACGGGCGTTGGGGGTGCTAATACCTTCCCCACACGTAACCGACCCCCGAATCTTGAATTTGGTTCGTAGACATTTTTTATTTTTGATTTTTCTATAGTTTTCCCATAAAAAGCTATAGTGGCGACTCCATTATCAATTTAAACATTTTAAAAAATAAATAAGTTTGTGATCGCCCCGTCGTGATCTCGGTTGCGACAGATGGCTACTCCACTGGGGACTTCCTAGAGAGTCAGGCCAATTTATTTATTTGAGTAAGATCTGATGTGGTTATCTGATATTTATTTTTCCTTTTTTTTAGTTTATCACTTTTGTAAATAATATTAGCTACTGTTATCTATGTTTGCATATATTGTTTATTATTTTAGAACTATTTATGTTTATATATTATGCTTTTTGTATATATTGCATGCCATGCATTTTAATTTGCAGCGCAGGAGCGTATCCAGGTATGTAAATAGTTGTGTGTTTTATGCAAAATTGAACCCTAGGGTAAAAGACATGCTATCTATATCTGCCTGGGAATTTTCTGGCTGTTTTGCAGGTGGGGTTTGGGTTTGCATTTTTCTCCCTCCACACACATTTTTTTTGCATATCATGAGTGGGGCCCTATACCCGGGTCTGTGAACTGTGAAGTTTAGAAATAGAGGAGTCGCGTAACAAGATTGGGGATGTACTTCCTTTCCTGGTCGTTGTGAAAGCTCCAGCTAGAGTCTGTTTGCTTTATTCTCATGTCTATAAAGGTCATTATTGACTGATGTGGATGTGTGGTAAAGTGGGCCATGGCTCTAGTGACCTTTAATAGGAATTAAGGCAAAACTATCCTGTGTGAGCTCATGTAAAAGAAACCTAGAACTCTATCCATTAGATCAAACCATAATTAGGACACTAAGGGAGAATTTTGCGGCTCAAGGGTCCACTTGTTATCTGTTGTACATATGAAACCCTTTGAATCTTGAATAAAAAAAATTAACATCATTTTTCTTTGCATGCATTACAAAAACAAAGATAAATATTTATTTAAAAAAAGGAGAAGAAAATTTGTGAGAACAGGCTAAGAGCAATCTTTCTAAAAAAAATAGAGAAATTTTTGACTCGTGAAAAAAAACATTAATCTCATTTCTTTTCACATACTCTTTCAAAATACATAATCTCATTTTTTTTTCCTCATATTCATTACATGACAAACTTTTTCTTTGAGGTATTTCAGTGAAACTAAAAGTGTGGAATAGTCATGGAACTTAACGTGAAATCTAGATTTGAGAGAAATATTGCAGTACAAGGCTTGAAGAAGAAGATAAGAGTCAAAGTGCTGAAGAGTGATTTGACTGTCCTCAGAGAACTAGGACAGAAGCTCAAGGCAGTGCAGAAGACTATATTTAGGAGTAGATATGGGAACTTGCTGGGGGTTGCTGGAAATAGAGGTTCAGGAACCTGCTATTACTGCCCTGGCTCAGTATGATCCTCCGCTAAGGTGCTTTACATTTGGTGACTTTTAATTAGTGCCAACTTTTGAAGAGTTCTCACAAATCCTAGACATGCCAACAAACAATATGATACCTTATCAGCACTTGGAACAACCTTTTCCATGTACACCCTATCTGAGATTATGAAAATATCTTTGAAGGATTTGAGAAAGGAATTTCTTGAGCTTTATGATATAAAGGGTTTTGTTCTAAGCTTCTTAGAAAGACATTTGCGCCGACTCTGTGAAGAAGAAAGTTGGGATGCCTATATGGATGTTTTAGCATTAGCTCTCTTCGGAGTTATGTTGTTCCCAAAGGCTGATAGTTTTGTAGATGATGCTGCTATCAGGTCTTTTTAGCCTTCAAGAGTCGTGCTAAAAATCCAGTTACTGCAATCTTGGCTGACACTTACATAGCTCTTGATCCGTGTCACTCAGGGAAAAGAAGATTGATAATTTGCTGCTTACCTGCTTTGTTTGTTTGGCTGATTGCTCGCTTCGAAGAAATGGTAGTAGGTATTAAGTGTCCAGTGGAATCAGTTAGGCAACAAGGGCTGGAGATCAAGTGAGCCAGTGAATGAGCTCAATGTCTTACTGGTTTAACTCAAAAGAAAATCCAATGGCAGCCAGCATGGAAACAGAGAACCCGTCTGGTGTACAGTGCTCTAAAAGGGTTAATGTACCACTCATAGGTACTAAAGGTTGTATTAACTACAATCATGTCCTTGCTTAAAGACAGTTTGGTTACCCCAATAGCAGGGTCTCTTATTTCTGTTGTTTTAGAACCTCTCTTAGTTCTTTATGAAGAGGGTTCATCAGTTGAGATACTTCTAGAACTTCGAAGATGATCATTCAGGGGAAGGACACTAGACCTTGGACCATGAATAATGGGATATCATATGAAAGGTGGCTGATGGAAAGAGTTTGGATGGTTAAGCTGCCCTTCAAGCTATGTGTTCCTGAAGTACCAAAGGAAGAGTTGGAGCAAGAACAAGAATAAGAAGAATCAAAAGAAGTCAAGCAGTTGAAACAAGAGGTAGATGAGTTGAAAGGGGAGAATGTCAGACTGACCAATAAACTCTTTGATCTTCGTCACAGCTATGACAGCTTGGTAAAGGATCAAGAGAAGATTGTGAAAAAACAAAAAAGAGAGGAATGACAGAACACCAATCTCAAACAAGACCCGACTGCTCTCCATGACCGTTTAGAAGGTTTAATTCAGCAAAGAGATCAGGCTATAGCTACAGAAAGACAGTGGATACAATGGTATGAGGAGATGGAGAAGGAACAAAAATTAATGTTTGACCAGATTCATAATTTTCAGATTCGAATTGATGAAATGGAGCATTTGATAAGGGAAGGGGAGGATAAGCCAAGAAAGGTGCAGGTGCAGAGCTTAGAAGAGGAGGTTAATTACTTAACCCAAATTGTTCAATTGGAAGAACGTTTGGAAGAGCATGAGTATATCACTAAACACTGGAAGATGTGTTTTTCCCAGCTAGCGGCTTTAGCTAATGGGGCAATTGAAGATGTTCCAAGAATGTTAAGGGAGGCTGATGTATCTCTGACGTTCCATACTGTACCAAATGAAGTAGAAACCTTTTTAGATCATTGCAAGTGGCTGGTGGGTTTGATGAAGGATATGGTGGCTCGTAATAAGAATTAGATATTTTATTTTATGTTTGCTTTAAATAAGTGTAATAAGGATGTGGTGGCTTGCAACAAGAATCAGTTTAGTCTTTTATGTCGTTTTGTTTTTTAAATAAGTGTAATAAAGTTGTCATTTGGCAACTCGTTTCCTAGTAATGAATAAAAGCAGATTCTTGCTAAGTCTCTATGAGTATTCCACATCTTTTTAGTTCTTGAGTTCGCAATCTTGGTATTCATCTTGCACACTCTTATAAATAAAAGAAAATAAAAATTTTAAATAGAATAACAGAACTTATATTATTTGCATTCATTTTTTTTTTCTCTTTACCTTGCACACTCTTATAAGTAAATAAAAGAAAATAAAAAAATAATTTATTATTATTTCTTTTATAAAATAAAATAACAGAACTCGCATCTCTTTGCATTCATGTTTTTTTTATTTTTAAATAAATAAAAAAAATCAATTTCTTTTTGCTAATCCTCTTTTAAATAAAATAACAGAACATAATAACGGCTAAATTTTCGCAACACCCATACGGAACTCGCGCAAATCGCAGAAGAATGGAAGACTTGGGTGCATCAGTGGAATCTGTGAAAAATGATGTCAACCAATTGAAAGATCAAATGAGTCAAATCCTTGAAGCCTTAGTTGCTCTGAAAAACACTAGGGATAATTCTGCAACCAGAAATGAGGAAGCTACTTCTTCCAATCTTGCTATGCTGCAGATTGGAGCACTTCAATCTAATAATGCTCAAGGAAACAGTGGATGGCCTCTATATGGTTTACCACATAGTTATACTCCACCTTATGAAAATGTGCAAGGTGTTGTAACTCCAAACGCCATAGTTGACCCTGGTGGCATACCTGTAAGTCAACCAGAGTCAATTCAAGTGCAACCAAGTGATGGACCCATAAATACTAATGCTGGGGCAGCAGTCTTTACTGGAACACCATCAATTGTCCAAGTGGCTATAAGCGAGGTGGCACCAATAAGATGTTGTTGAAGAATCTAAGACTAAGCTGGAATTCTTAGAGGAAAGGCTTAGGGCTATTGAAGGAGGTGGTAGTTTTGGATTTGGGGATATTGCTGGGTTATGCTTAGTATCTGATCTTGTGATTCCGCCCAAGTTCAAAGTACCTGAATTTGAAAAGTACAAAGGAACTTCTTGTCCCAAGAATCATCTAACTATGTATTGCAGAAAGATGGTGGCACATGCTAGAGATGAAAAATTATTGATGCACTTCTCCCAGGACAGCTTAGTAGATACTGCTCTAAGCTGGTATATGCGTCTAGAACCAACTCGAGTCAGATCATGGAATGACTTAGTGGATACATTTTTAAAACAATACAAATATAATGTTGATATGGCTCCTGATAAACTACAACTTCAAAGTATGTCAAAGAAGAATTCAGAAACCTTCAAGGAGTATGCTCAAAGGTGGAGGGAGTTGGCTGCACAG
>Ga0209489_106536_pt1 | contig 18622 bp, 9 predicted proteins | sample SiratrowhiteBW_FD_187527 | JGI IMG/M metagenome (GOLD analysis project Ga0209489, IMG submission 187527) | Root nodule microbial communities of legume samples collected from California, USA - Siratro white BW (SPAdes) (version 2) | ecosystem: Host-associated > Plants > Roots > Nodule | place: USA...
GTATTATATCGAATTATATCGATTATATTATATACGTATATAGTCCGTTATAAAATTAACGTATATATATATATATGTTAACTTTATAACATATAATCGATTATATAATTTTATAATGTATAATCGGTTATACGTTAGTTAATTAATTTTATAACATATAATCAGTTATACGTTAGTTAATTAATTTTATAACGTATAATCGAATATATGTTAACTTTATAATATATATGTTATTTTATAATGTATAATCGATTATATCTTATAAAGTTAAGGTATAACCGATTATACATTAACTTTATAACGTATAATTAATTATATATAATTAATTATTAATTAAATTTATAATGTTATTATAATATATTATATAATTAAATTATTAATTTTATAAATTTATTTTAATTATAATTATGATTATAATTTTAATTTTATTATTATTTTTATAATTTTATTAAAATAATTATTACTAATAATTTTTTTTCTGCAAATCCTTGTAAATCTTTATTTATTACGAAAAATACTTTAGTGTTCACAAGATGTATTGATATTTGTTTTTGACTAATATTTAATTTATTGGAATTTGAACTTTTCATGCTTGTTGTCTATTGCGTATTTCTCATCTCAAATTAAATTAAACTGACCCTAAATTTTAATCTATTTCAAAAAATCAGTTTTATATGTTACTCTATACATTATTTATATACTATAATTTAATTAAATTTCTTATTTTAGTATATTTTTTTATATGTTACGTTGAAAAAATTCAGCTTTATAATGAAATTTTTAATTAAATTTACGTTGAAAAAAATCAGCTTTATATGTTACGTTGTCAATAGAAAAAAAAATCTAATATTAAGTGATATAATATGCGTAACAAACCTGGTTTAAATGGATGATAATACCTTTTATAAAATATAATTGAATGTAATTGAATCTCAGAAGCTAGTTTCATAAGATTTTTAGCTTTACCTATCTGTAATAAACTTCATAGCTCAAGCATTAAATCATTAAAGTTATTGTGCATGACAAAAAGGATTATAAAAGAAGAATGAACAAAAGCTTAAGCAGAGGTATCTTTGTGAAAGTGGAAGACCAAAAGACCAAAAAGTTAGCTGAAAAGAAGCATATTCTTGTAATCCAAAAATTAATATTGTAGTTCATTATTTTTCTTAGCATGAAATGATTTAATTTTGTAAACTTTATGCTATTAATTTTTTTTTTTAGTTTATCGAAACTAAGAAACGAAAAAAAAAAATATCTTCTCTAATTTCATGTCAAACTAAAGAATTTTTTTATAGAAAAATTTCATTTATTTTTATTCTATTTTTGGTTGACTATTTTAATGAAGTGATATAATTTTAGTCTCTCATTTCATATCTTTAGTTTCTAATAGAAGACTAAAATTGTGTATTTTATCAAATATAGAAATTAATAAATAACGTTTTTAGAAACTGAAATAAAAAATAATACATTTTAACAACTAAAACATATACAGTTAGGATTAAGAGAACAAGTTGAATCCCTTGTTTATCAAACATATAAAAAATAATTGGTAAAATAAGTGACTAAACCCATAGTTAACTAAATATCTTAATTATCTTTTTTATTTTTATTATTTATTTTATTTAATTCCAATATTAATAAAAGGTTAATCAGGTTTCTTAATTTTAAAAACGTTTAATGTGATAACTTTTCATTCCATTAATAGTTAATTCATTAAAAAATAAATATTTACTGTTCTTAATTTACACAATTTTGCTAAAAAAAACTAATTTTAATTACATAAATATTATCACTATAAATTATAAATATAAATATTTATCACTATAAATTATAAATATGTTCAATAATTGAATTGTCACTAATATAATGTGATAATTTTGAATATTACTAAAAATAAGTTTTATGGTAATAAATAAAATTATCACTAATAATTTTATGTAATAATGACAATAATAAAATATTATAAATATAAAAAATAATTATGACAAAAATAAAATATCATAATATATAAAATAATAATGATAAATTAATTATTATTATTATTATTATTATTATGAATTTATTATAACTTATAGTATTTTATCGTCAAAATTTGTATGATAATTAGATATTAATGGTTTTTAATTATTAATATTAATATTTTATCATCGTTATTAGAAATTATGATAGTTTGTAATAAATAATATGTCATAATTAATAAGTAAATCATATTTAAAATTTCAACATACATATTAACTAAAAAAAATAAACTTAAAATATTCATTACATTTAAAAATACAAGAACTAAAGTATATAACAAGAACTTCAAACACATATATATCAAATCAAACTTAATTCTAATTATTTTTTTATGGTAAAAAATAAAATAAATTAATTGAAACATTTTAGGAATGTCCCAACCCTTATACACAAAGAACAAATACAAGTTCACCATTGAACAAAACTACAACCATAACCATAAATGTGCCCCATACCTATAATAGAGCTACAACAACATCCTGCATCCGTCACAATACAAAATGACACTACAAGAAGGATAATATGTATTAAACCTTCATATATAAATTTAACTTACAACTGCTCTTACTCTTAACAATAATAAAGATTTTCACCAATCAAGCATCTATACAGTGTTGAGTCCTGACATAGGCGTCCTAACTCATGGTTTGGTTGTTGTTAATCTTTGCACTTGACTCCAAGCAGCGACTTTTACCACAATTACCTTGGCCAAATAGTTGTCGTTTCAAGACTTGTCTGGTAGAAGTAACACATTTCGTCAGAGTCCTGTGTTCCCTTTCTACATCATATTTTCCATAGCACCTACCTGCGTAAGAATAACAACCTACCTTGTCTGCCTATAATTCCTATAATCACCTCTCAAAACACACACCTACATTACAATGACACCTGAATCACATAGAAGGTGTTGTGTTCCCTACCCCACTCTTATAGACAACTAAGACTTTGGTCAGAATCCACTATTAAGGGTAACTATCTCTAGGATATGGTTTTTAGGCAATGCGATGGATCGAGATAAATGATTAACTATTAAGGATAACACCATTTCAATGATGATAATTTCATATTACACGTAACCTTGCCTGATGTGAGCAAAGGTCATTTGTCTCAATCAATTGATCAACTTATATTCCTAATAGTAATTGGGCTAGCTTGAATATCAAACCCACCAAACTTTTAGCCCCTCACTTAAGGATTATAGGTTGACTAGATGGTAAAACTATAATGAAGAAAGAAAAAATGAAAATGTTTGATTTATATGAAAGAATGTTACCTTTCACCATAGAGTTTTAGGGATGACTCTCAATGTCTCCTTCCTAATCAAAGTTTGACTTCTCTGATTCTTTAACTCGCCATTAGTTCAGGACGGCAACAAAACCATTCAACAAAACCATAAGTATCTCGTAAATATTAAATTATAAATCTCAACCAAACACATTCATGACTTATTTCATGTAGTGTTAAGATTTCTACATGATTTAATAATTTTGTTGTGATTTTTTATTTAATATATCGTCATAAAATCATTATGTCACGATATGTAAATAAATATCTTGTTTATGAAGATTTGACATATAACTTACATTGCATAACCCATTTGATTTGATTTTGAAATATTTGAATAAAAAAAGTTACTATTTATGGTACCCTTAAGATAATGAAATATATGTTGTACACCACTTCAATGTATTCATGGTACCTTTAAGATAATGAAATATATGTTGTACACCAATTCAATGTATTCATGCTACCCTTAAGATAATGAAATATATGTTGTACACCAATTCAATATGCTTTTATAGGAGAAGAACTATATTTTACTAATAACTTTACAACAAATACTATATCAAGTTGGGTATAGTTAGCAAGATATGTTAGCACTCCAATAACACTAAGATATGGTACTTGGGTACCAAGAATTTCTTCATCCTTCTCTTAAGGTGAAAAAGGATATTTTTTTATATTTAAACACCTTTCAATCATTGGAGTGCATAATAGATGTGATTCATCCACGTATAACTTTTTAAGCATTTTCATTATTCTTTAAGCAATGTCTTTGTAAGCTTTTTAAGAGTTCAAATGATGTTTATGTCATCTACATAAACAAAAATTTATGGAAAATTCATTTTTTGATATTTTCATATAAATACAAGGACAAATGGGATCATTTGTATATCATTCTTTTACAAATACTCACTAAAGTGAGTATACCACATGTATCCTAATTACTTTAATCCATAAATGGACTTGTTCGATTTGATTGATTAATATTTTCTAGAATTTGCATAGGTGAGAAAATTAAATCCTTCAAGAAGTTTCATATAGTTATCATTTTCAAGAGAGTCATACAAGTAGGTTGTGACAACATCCATTAGATATAAATTCAATTTTTTCCTTTACAACCAAGTAATCAAATATAAAAACATAGTTGCATCCAATGTAGGTGGATATGTTTCTTCAAAATCAATCTCACGTTTTTGTGAAAAACCTTGGACAACTAATATTGTTTTATATCTAACAATTTATAATTCTCATTTTGTTTTGCGTAAAAACCCATTTATACCCAATTAGTTTTATGTCCTTAGGTGTTTGCACTATAGTCCAAAAACCGTTCACTTAGTAAAATAATCTAATTATGTTTTATTTGCATCTTTCCAATTTTCCTAATCATTTATATTTTGAAAATCTTCAACAGACATTGGTTCTTGATCCTTAGTATCATTCATGACATTCTTTTTATGCAAAAACATTATCAACATTGACTTTATTTTGGTTCCATGTTATTTTATCCATGGCATAATTTATTGAGATCTCATAATTTTCTACAATTTCATATATCAAGAGTTCTTTTGGAATCTAGTCATTACTTATGTCTAAGGAATCATTTAACATTTTCACCTCATCAAATAAGTCTTTTGGGATTTTCATCTCCTAGATTGGATCTTCTTGGTTTTTTAGCTTATTTTCTCATTAGTGAGTTTTATCATTAGAATCAATAGGTATACCATTCTTTGAACCTATTGGAGACTCATTTGATATATTAGATTGTCCAACTGAGATGTTTAGTTTAATTGGTTCATTAACAGTTGAAATACGTAATTTAGTTACCCTTTTGTGTTATTAAACCCTCTGAAAAACAAGAAAAGCACAAGAGGGGAGGGTTGAATTGTGTATTTAAAAAAAATTGTTACCTTTTTGCAAATCATTTTATACTTCACAGTTAAACGATAAGTTTAGTGTTTGATCGGAAGATTCAATTTAGATTTTCACAGACTTAGTTTTAAAAACTTCACCCTCTTAAGTCAGTTACGTAAATAACATGCAATGCATTTAGAAATGAAAGAGACAATTTACACATTATTTTTATACTAGTACATCTTATGGCATAAACTACGTCTAGTTCTTTGTCAACTGATCAATACTAAGCAAACTACCACTATGAAGTACAATCAAATATTCCTTCGACTCTCAATTGCTTATGGTTTACCCTGTTCATGTATTATTTTCACAAGTCTCTTATGGCTCAACTAAGTATTCTTTCACTAAGCACTGCTCACTCTACCCAAATATTCTTGTACAAGTCATTCCTGGCTTACCTCGAGCATTCTTTTACCTAGCCTCTCCTGAATCACACAAGTATTTTTATGTAAGCCACTTTTGGCTTAAGACAGATACAATGTCTTTGTAAACAAAAGATAATGTTTTGTGCTCACTAAAGAGGGCAATATCTTTGCACTCCCTTGTGAACATGCAGTACATGAGAAATCATAGGATTGAATAGTCTTCTAATTCTTAAATGGGTATCCACATGAATTTTCAACTATTTTTCACATAACAATAGATCTGAGATGAGCGAACCAGTCATGACAAACAATAAATTCATTTAGATTCATAAACTTTTGGTTTACAATGGCATGTGTTTCAATTGTATTAATATATATGTTGTACAAACTATAAGATAAAATTGATAATTTTTCAATACAAAGTTTTTATCAAAGTTAATATGGCATCTATTTACACCAATATCTTTAAAACTTAATAAGTTTCTATTATACTTAAAATAATAAATGCATTTTTTAATGTGTAACTTAGTGTCTTTTGGTAATAATGTAGTAGTTCTTCTAGACCCTTCATTTATATTTGTGGTTCCAAAAAAAGTATTAACAAAAATTTTTCAGAAAAAAAAATTATTACTATTAAGAATTACACACATATTTACATTATTAATACAAATGCTAAATTCATTCGTCAAAAGAAAAAAAATATTAGATAACATAATGTATAAAACATATATTAAAGTTTTTTTTATTAAAAATAATATTTTATTAAATATAAAAGTAAGAACATTATACTTTAACAAACCCATCACCAATAAGGTGATCAATATTTTCATTTAGTCTAATAGAGAAATTAACAATATCAAAATGAGTAATATATATATATATATATATATATAACCATAATTAGAATCATCATCTTCATAAGAAAACCATATTTTTGTATATTTTCTCTATCCTTTTAAGCAATTCTTTGTAGAGTTTAACAAGATGTTGCAATAAGTATGACTTCAATGGCCTTTACCACCACAAATAACATATATTTTAGTCTTGTTTACTACCTTTTTTTTCACCCTTTGCTTTTCTTTTCTCACATTGCTGCTCCACTTCAGATGAAAAAAACAAACAAAGTCTTAAAAATCACTTTATAATAATATCCACAATTATGACTATTAACGACCACTATCACAAAATATAAGAGTAATGTTACTTTGACACTAGTATGTGGCATGACATCCATTTGACACTGCTGAGGTGGTAAAAATATTAATTTTTTAAGTCAGCGTGTAAAGTTGAAAATGAGAAGCCTAAAAGCCATTTCGCGCCTCTCTGCCTCTCTCACTCTCTGCACTCTCTCACTTTTTGGCATGTACTCTCTCGCTCTTGAGGTCTCTCTGCTCTCTCTCTCTTCGTCTCTGCACTCTCTCGCTCTCTCTTCGTCTCTACGCTCTCTCTTCGTCCACCTTAACGATTCTTCAGCAAAAGGTTGGTTTTTTATATCATTTATGTTGGAAAAGCATGTAAAGGTTGGTCTTTTAAGTTATTTTTGATGGAAAATGATGTTTTTGTTTGTTTGTGTTTGATTTCCGTGTAAAGTTTGTGTTTTTATATGCTTTTTGATAGAAAAAGAAGTCTTTTTGATGTTTTGTTCTTTGTAGGAATATAAAAGGTTTTTGTGTTTAAGGTTTGATTTCCGTTGGTGGTTAAAGTAAAGTTTGGTCTTTTATGTGATTTACAGTGATCTTCTTAGTTGTTGATGGAAAAAAAATATTTCTTGTAAGGGTTTTAGATTTGTAATGTTTAAATCTATTTTTTTTGGCAAGTGATGAACACATGTGTGTTAAGTCGCCAAAACATGAACTAAGGTGTCCCCTCGAAAGAAGGGGTAACCACATGTGTTTTGTCAAACAATAAGTGATTTCGAGCTTACAAAAGATTAGTGGTTATCCATGTTTTAACGAGGGGACACCTCAGTACAAGCTTTGGCGACTGAGTACAATGACAATTGTTATACAAAACCTCACTGGTTACCCTTTCATTGATGAGGGGACACCCTAGTTATAGTTTTGGTAACACACGTCAATGTTGTTTATATGTTAATGTGATCATGTGTATAGTCGCCAAAACCTGAAGGAAGATGTCCCTTCATTACTGAAGTGGTAACCTCTTGTGTTTTTTAAGGTGACAATGACTTGATTTTTTGACAAATCATCACTGGTTACCCCTTCAGTAATGAGGGGACACTTTTGTTAAAGTTTTGGCGACTATACACATGAACACATCAAGACATAAAGATAAATGACATATGTTGCCAAAACTATAACTAAGGTGTCCCCTCATCAATGAATGAGTAACCTCTGGTGTTTTGCTATCACAAATGGTTTGATGTTAGTTGGTCTTATTGAATTTTTTTGGTTGGTGCAGTATTACAAATGGCGACATCTGATGTTGTTATTCATGAATGATCCGAATTGGAGAATAAGATTTGATTTGTAGCCTGCATAATTGTTTTTTATCATGAAATATTTTGTCATATAATGTTTATATTGACTGGTGGTTTAATTATATGTAGGAGTGCATTTGAGTCCTCATATGACATGGCCACTCCTCCACCAACAACCCCAGCAGGAAACCCACCAGCATCCCCAACACAAACCACAACAACAACCCAGAAGGCAGAGGCAGAAGCACCCACCATTAGATGAACTCGAACAAAGACTCCAACAAAGAAGATGGTTCTTAAATTCTATAAATTAGGACTTCTTTTTACCACATACCCTAAGAAAAGAAAAAGGTCTATAAGGGGTGGTTTAAGGAATGTAAAAAGTTGCAACAATTAATTGTTGTTAATGTAAATTGAACAAATTTTTACAGAGAAATTGAAATTGATATTGCATCATCTTGTTATTTAAATTGTTAATTACATATGTGTTCAATGTTGTAAAATATGACTTCTTTAGCCAAATATTGCATCATATTGCTTTAAATTGTTATTTAGTCACCAAAACATGAACTGAGGTATCCCCTCGTTAAAACATGGGTAACCCAAGATGTTTTGTAAGTTGACAGATGTTATTTATGCACACATGTGTGTCAATTTAGCATATTTTGGTACATAAAAGGGTCATGGAAGCAATTCACATGGTTGTAACTGAAGGATATAAGAACTTAAAATGCCAAAATGGTCGTAATGCATTTAGTAGCCAAAACGTTAACTGAGGTGTCCCCTCATTAAAACATGGGTAACCCTTGATGTTTTGTAAATTGATAGATGTTATTTATGCACACATGTGTGTCAATTTATCATACTTTAGTACATAAAAGGGTCATCCAAGTAATTAACAGAGTTATAACTGAAGGACATAAGAACTTAAAATGCTAAATTGGTCGTACTGCATTTAGTCGCCAAAACGTGTACTGAGGTGCCCCCTTGTTAAAACATAGGTAACCCCTGCTGTTTTGTAAGTTGATAGATGTTATTTATGCACATATGTGTGTCAATTTAGCATATTTTTGTACATAAAAGGGTCATGGAAGCAATTCACAAGATTGTAACTGAAGGACATAAGAACGTAAAATGCCAAAATGGATGTAATGCATTTAGTTGCCAAAACATCTACTGAGGTGTCCCCTCGTTAAAGCTTGAGTAACCAGTTGCAGATGATGACTCCTGTGTGTTTCCTAGTGATGTGAGGAGTGACACAAATCCACCAGATTGAACAATATACACTTGTAAAGACCATGTCGGCAAAATATAACACGAACCATTTGATGGATGTAACACAAAATACAACACCAGATTCATGCAAATGTGTAAATTTGTATGTAACATGAACCATTTGTGTTTCATAGGTGGATATTGTTGTTGTTGTATTTTGTTCCTCAGTCACCAAAGCTTGTATTGAGGTGTCCCATTGTTAGAACATGGGTAACCACTAATTTTTTGTAAGCTCGAAACCACTTATTGTTTGACAAAACACGTGTGATTACCCCTTTTTTAATAAGGGGACACCTTAGTTCATGTTTTGGCGACTCAACACACATGTGTTCGTCACTTGCCAAAACAAACAGATTCAAACGTTACAAACCTAAAACCCTTACAAAAAACATTCCTTTTCCATCAACAACCAAGAAGAACACTGTAAATCACATAAAGACCAAACTTTACTTAAACCACCAAAGGAAATCAAAACCTAAACACAAAAACCTTTTATATTCCAGCAATGACGAAGAACATAACACCAAAAAGACTTCTTTTTCTATTAAAAAACACATAAAAATACAAACTTTACAAGGAAATCAAATGACAAACAAACAAAAATGTCATTTTCCATCAAAAATCACTTAAAAGACCAACATTTACACGCTTTTCAAATATAAATGACATAAAAAACCAATCTTTTGCTGACGAACCGTTGAGGTGGACGAAAAGAGAGCTTGAGAGCGCAGAGACAAAGAGAGAGCGAGAGGGCAGAGAGACCTCAAGAACGAGAGAGCACAAGTCAAAGAGTGGGAGAGTGCAGAGAGTGGGAGAGGCAAAGAGACGCGAAATGACTTTTGGGCTTCTCAGTTTCAACTCTTTAGTTGCTGCTACCAAAAATGCCCCTGCCACGTAAGACGTTTTGACTAAAATACCCCGGTGTCAAATGAAAGTAAAAACCCAACTGTGTGAAAATAACATTAGTGGTGTAAAAATATATTCATTAACGTCTTAAAATCTTCAAACCTTAAATGCATCCATTTTAACGAGCTTTCAAGAGAATTAGAATTTTGTGATCATATCTTTTTAAATTTTTTCCATGATATTCAATTTTTTCTGCCTTTCCTGAGTTGGTAACGAAGAAAAATCATAACTTCAATCTTATATCTCATACTTTATTGATTTATTTATTTAATAACATCACCAAAATTTGTTGCATATAAATGTGTTCCAAAATTTAATATCAAGATAACTAATTCTTTTCCATAATATCAAGAGTACAAATTCAAGTTTTGCAAAATTTCACATGTTCTTAACTAACTCGAAAGGATATAGAATTCTTAATACTGATAACATATTGTAAACTATAATTTTAGAATAAAAAATAAAAAAGAAGGAAGTATAATACAATATTTTGATATATTTCTTCATAAGAGTCAATTTATATATACAAAATGAAACCTCTATATTAAAACTATTAAAGAGAAGTAAATATAAAATATGGAAAAGCAATGAACAACCATAAAAAAAAATTATTCGTAACATCGCAACAACAATTCATAACCCATTTCAATATGAGTAATGTTACATTGACACTGCCACGTGGCATACTCCCAGTTGACACCGCTGATGTGACAAAAATAATATTATTTTAAGCCAACGTGTAAGTCAACGTGGCAGTGTCCCAACAGATTCAGAATCCGGAAAGGCTGCATACGTTCCCGCTCTCTCAGTCTTCATCTCTCAAAGAAACCTTTTTCTCTCTCAAAAGAAACCTTTTGCATGAGCAATCATTGAAAAGAGCAACCTTTACACGTTTAAAAACCAAAACCAAACCTAAAACGAACCTTAGCGAAATGGAGACCAGCGACAGTGGAGACGAGACTGAGAGAGTGAACGAGACACCTTTCGAATGAGAGGAGGCGGAGTGCGTTAGGGCAACTGGGAGGAGGCGAATCTTTGAGAGCCAGAACACTGCGAGGAGGAGGAAGGCTGAGAGGACGACGACTGTTGAGAAGAGGACGAAGGCTGAGAGCCGAAAATCTGAGAGGAGGAGGTCCAATGAGAGGAGCCGGGAGTTTGAGAGGCTGTGAGGCGAAAGTTTGAGAGGTTAGTTTGAGAGGCTAGTTTGAGAGGCGGTGTCAGCGTTAGGGCTTACTTAATTTTCTTCTTCCAAAGTTGTCCCTGCCACATAAGCCACTTTGACACAATTACCCCGATGTTAAGTAGGGGTAATCCACCAACAGTGTCAACGTAACATTATTCTTTCAATATTGTAAAAATTGACTTGTTACATTTTAAAAGTTAAAAGACTTGTTAAATATTAGAAGGTCAGGTTATTAAAATATTTATAAAATTGAGAAATTTGATCGAAGTTTTATTAATATAACAATCAAATTATAATAAATAGTATAACAAAAAATGAAATTAACTTTAATTTTTATTAGCTAATCTAACAACTTAAAAAAAAAGTTAGAATAAGGGAGACAAAATGAATTGGATACCTAATTTAACAATTAATCCCTCCCTAATCCTTGAATTACTCACTTTTTAAATAAAAAATTTATTATTGTTTAGACTAAAAAATATCATTATAATTTTATTAAAAGGTTTAAATGTTCGTAAGTAATATAAAAAACAAGATTTCGTAAATAATCAATGTATATGTTTATTGTTGATATTAAATTATGTTTGTAGTCATTTTAAATAAACAAAAAGTAGCATCTTCCCAATATTTCCTTCCTTTTTTATTAAATCCAAATTCCAAACATTTGTAAAGTTTTCGTGAATAAAATATAATGAGAAAAAAAATTGAAGTATCTCAAAAGAATTCTTTACGCACATTATTACTACTATGAGCAAAGCAACACTTATTGGGGATGAGTGTTCAACCCATTCAATGAAAAGTCCGAAACTTTTCAGGTTAGGAGTGGTGAAAGTGTGAATAAAGTTACCATTAGAACTATAGTACCTGCACTTTCTGACATTTCATTGACCAGAGTTCATGATTTGATATATATATATATATATATAAAATAAACACCATGCAATCATCGTGTATAATTATTATCTTTTTATCTTTTTTTTTGAAAATACATAATAAGTTTTTAAGCTTTTTCTTATTTACCTTTCCATCATTTTAGGAGCAATTAAGGTGACTATATTGACTATTTCATTTATTTTTAGGGTGTTCAAAATGCTTTATATATTCATATTATGAACGACATTTTGATTATTAAGATCTCATATGCTAGGTTATAGAAAAAGATGAAGTTCAAGACCTCTCACGTCTATTAGTAAAGAAAATTAATGTGATGAAAAACTTGTTAAAATAAATTTTTTTCTTTATAATATATTTTAACTTCCTATATTTCCTTTTGTATAATTTTGTATATAACAATTCACTTAGTATTTTGTATTTTCTAAGCATGAATTTTATTTAATCTCAATCTATTTTTTGCTTTTATTTTTTATGGTATATGAGAAATAATAAATAACAAATGAATTATGAAATGACAACCTAACATGTTAAAATGTGTAACATAGATTTATTTAAAAAAAGAATTAAAATAATATAAAGTCATTAATTATTTTTTAAATAATTATTTACATATATTAAGAGTAACACATCACGTTTTTTTCTCTTTTACATAAAGCAGTATGTTATAATGCTATGCACTATGAACAGTAACAAACATGATATTCTTTATATAAACCCGTATAAATATAAAATACCTAACTGTCACTGTGAAGGGAAAATAAATGTCATAAAAACTTATCTTTTTCACAAACGTACATATTTCCACAATGCATCGAAGGACTAAAACAATATGGTACATTGATGGAAAAGTTTAAGAAGCTGGGCTAATACATAAGTTATAAAAATAAATTAATAATACTACTTTTTTTTGGCACGTAATTTCAAAATCATTAATCGTAATAACAGTTATATTAAAAAATATTAAAGACTTTAACTCTTTTGAAGCGAGGCAGAAGAATCTGTAAGTTATATTTTAATACGTTTATGATTTCTTATGCACTTGCATGTGATATTAATTATTAACTTTCTTAATTTTTTTCCCTCTAAAATGTGTTATTAATTATTTTCTTATCTAGATACAAAATTATATTAATATCTATACTAAGGATGAACAATTGAAAGAGATTTTACCTTAGCATATTGGATTTGCATATTGTAACGGTATATATTTGTGTTCTTAAGAGACGAAAATTTTACAGAACTTATATAAATACTTATATTAAACTATTTTTTCATAAAAGGAAATAATTATTTATGAAAGAAAATTAATAATTAAAATATATGAATAAGTAGTTGCATTAGATGAGATAAACAAATTATATTGAATTGCATTTTTATAGAATATAGAATAAATATTTAAACCATACGTCTATAAAGGGATTTCAATAACTAAAATACACGAATAAATATTTAATTAATTTAAATACATAAATAGTGTAATTTTTTTATCTAATTTATATACATACTAAAATTATTGTTTTTTACAATATTATTTTTAGAATAATAATAACAATGTACAAAAATTAAACTCTAAATATTCGCATCATGGAAGAAAGGTATAACACCCTAAAAAATTGTCATAAGTGATAAAAGTGAGATGAGTACCTGATTTATTTTATTATTAAACTGAAAATGAGATTTATAAAAAATGCTGACACTCAAGTCTCATTTTCACTTGAGCCACCATCTCTCTAAACCTATACCTCTTCCTTTCTTCTGAAAGAAAATAATTATTTATAAAAGAAAATTAATAATTAAAATATATAAATAAGTAGTTGCATTAAATGAGACAAACAAATTATATTAAATTGCATTCGTTTATACAATATAGAGTAAATATTTAAACCATACGTGTATCAAGGGATTTTAATAACTAAAATAGATGAATAAATATTTAATTTAATTTAAATATTTCGTTATCTAGTTTATATACATACTAAAATTATTGTTTTTTACAATATTATTTTTAGAATAATTAATAACAATGTATAAAAATTAAACTCTAAATATTCGCATCATGCAAGGAAGGTGTAACAGCTTAGGAAATTGTCATTTGAGTAGAAGTGATAAAAATAGAATGAACACCTGATTATTTTATTATTAAACTGAAAACGAGTATTTATAGAAAAAGCTAGCACTCAAGTCTGATTTTCACTTGAACAACCATCTCTCTAAACCTCTGTCTCTTCCTTTCTTCTGACTTCTCTCTAAGCCTCCACATTCGTCTTTCATCAGTTTCTCAAGTGGAGCCCACCGTTGGACTAGTGGCGGATAACAGAGCAAGTTTATCCGATCAAAATCTTCGTTAGAGTAAGTTCGTTCTCTGCTCTCGTCCCTTAGAGTCAGTTTTAGGTTTTCGTCCTTCCTCTATTTTCTGAGCTTGCATGTGGCCTCTAAGCCATCAGACGATGCCTCTGTGAGCTCGGTTCCCTAGTGTATTGGTCTAATTGTTGATTAGAAGTTCTTTGGTGCAAATTCAAGTTCCTGAGTATCTTAGGTTGTTCGAGCTGTGAGAGGGAACTTCCACTGCGATTCAGGTAAGGGAATATGACCTACATTTCGTTTGATTTGGGTGTGATTATAGGTTAGGGTTTGATAAGTTAGTACCTATGAAATGTATCTGTGAAGGTTCTCCGCAAGTCTGAAATTGAAATTTTTAATTTTGATGTTAATTTGATTATGGCATGTATAATGTGACTCTATGAAATTAGATGTTATGTTGTTCAGATGAGTATATAGTTTGCTTTAAGGTAGATTAATCATCAAGTATGCTAGTTGATTTTGCTTAAATTTGGCTATCTAAGACATGCATGTTAGCTCTAAGGCAGTAGAAGTCGTTTTTTTCTGCATAATTCGTCCAGGCGATAGCATCTTGCCCAGGCGAGAATGGTATCGAGGAGCAAGTGTGCTCTTTGGATTTTTCTCGCCTAAGCGAGAGGGTGTACTGGCCTAGACGAGAGTTATCTCGTCCAAGCGAGAAGACCCGAAGAGCTGAGGTACTCTTGGAACCCATCTCGCTCAAGCGAGAAATCCTTTGCCCAGGCGAGTAGGTAGTCTTGCCCGGGCGAGAGTAATTTCCTCCAGGTGAGAATGGCTTTGGAGCAAGAGTGCTCTTTGGACTATTTTGGCTCAAGTGAGAAAGTTTTCGCTCGGGCGAGGGGGATTTTCGCTCGGACGAAATTATTTTGTTTAGGCGAAAAAAAAACTTCTTTTGGACTTTCAATTTTGATTGTTGGATTCTTTTGCAATGCGATGTATATATTTATTAGAATAGATTAATTGAAAAATTTAAATCTAATAGTATTAATTATTTAGTGATTTCTTTCATTTTTGAGATTGGGATTGAAAAGTGAGTGAATACATGAGTATAGATTTATCTTATGATGTGATATTGATAGAATATTGATGAAGTTGGTCAAATCCTAGACATAGTATTTTCAGGAAAGAAAACACCGTGTCTAGGTTAGTTAGGAAGTGCATTGTCTAAAGATCTGTTTTACGATTGATATCCTGACTCTATTAGTAATACGAATCAAATAGATGATTATTACTAGGTGGTGAGAGTCGAAGGAGGTTTGAACTAGGTGATTGCAACTTGAGACATAGCTGGTCAGAAAAGTCTTAGGGGAACTAACCCTGTCATACATGATTGAGGATTCATTTGTCTGGAGGCTGTATGAATTCACAACTTGGAGATGTATGACAGATGCATATCTCGGGGGTCTATTCAATGCACAAGTCTTTTGGAAGTAGAATCAAGTCTGTAGTGTGTCAGCGTCTTATATTGTGAATTTTTGAATGAAATGTTTGAGTGGTGTTCATCTTTGTACTTGAATTGAATGATTTTTGGATTATTAAAATTTTAGCTTACCCTTTTCTTTATTTTTCTTGTGTTTTGATATCTGTCCACTATGATTGTGTTTTTGACACGGGAGCATATGGTGTTGCAGATGGATATGTGGAGGATCATTTGGGACGCGTGGTGCTTTTAGGCATAGGCTAAATTTGAAAAACAACTTGGAAATGCTTTGTAATTATGTTTTAGTAAAATTTTGAAGGTATAATTTTGAAATACTTTAGTTTAAAGGATTATTGTATGCTGATGAATCTTAATTATGATTAGTAGAATTCTTAGTTTTATGCATGTTATTTTTGAGATGTTACATTTATGATATCAAAGAGTTCATCCTTAGGATGACTTGAGGGTAGTGAGCATATTGTGTTTCTTCTGCGTGTGAATTTTGTTGAGCTTTAGTTTAAAGAAATAGTTAATATATTTCTAATTGGATATGTAACCATTTTGCGTGAGATTTGAGTGTGTTTGAGTTAAGTTGATTGTGATGAATGTGAATAATGAGTTTACTAGTTAGAAAAATTTGTTTTACTTATGGATTCTACATCAATGTAAGGAAGAGTATAATGAACATTTGAGATTAGTGTTGAAAATTTGGAGGGAGAAGCATGGTATGCCAAACCCCCTAAGTGGGAGTTTTGGGATTGGTGGTGGTGAACTTCTAAAGGCATTTGATATCATCTAGGAGAAATCTCACTAAATCTAGCCAAAAGAAAAAGCAGTGTTGTAGTAGGAACGCCTTAGGACAATTACAAAGATAAGAAATTTAGTGGGTTTAGTTGACTACTATCGGAGGTTCATGAAAGATTTCTCAAAGATGGTAACACGTTTGATGTAGGTGACTCATAGACAATCAATCTTCTACATGGATCGATAGGTGTGAGTAGAGTTTGAAAAGACGAGGACAGGTTGACCAGTGCTTTAGTGTTAGTGATTTCTGATTCAGGTAAATCTTTAAAGGGTATTGTGACACCTCACATTAGGGATGAGTGAGGTGTGGATGCAAGAAAAGAAAATGGTAGTGTATGCTTCAAGACATTTTAAGGTATATGAGAGAAACCAGTATGCTCATGACTTGGAGTGAATCGCTACGGTATTTACACCAAGAGGTTTGTAGACATTAATAATATGGAGTTTAGTTTCATGTGTTCAGAGATTACAAGGGCTTAGAGTATCCATTTACTCTTAAGGAGTTGAAATGAGGCAAAGGAGGTGAATAAAGTTTTGAAGAATTGTGACTTCCAATGGATGTGTCATCTAGAAGTGGTTAATATGGTGGTAGATGCTTTGGGTGGAAAATCAGTTCAAGTGTTAGCATGGAAGATCGAAGAGCAACAATTGATTGAGCAATTTAGAGAATTGAACTTGAAGGTAAAGTCCCACAGGAATCTTATTAGTTGTGGCAAATTAAACCCAATGATTTCTTTGGGAAGATCAAGGAGAAGCAATTGGAAGAGTCTGAGTCACATCGTGGAGTTGTTAGGATCATAGTAGACAAAAGACTTCAAACTAGGAGCAGATGGAATGTTGAGATTTAGAGGTAGATTTTTGTGTTCCTCTAGATGATGAGCCGAAGAGAATGATTTTAGATGAAGGATATAAAAGTCACCTTAGTCTGCACCCAGGCATGACTAAGATGTACAAGGATCTTAAGGAGTCATTTTGATGGTCAGGTATGAAAAAGGATGTAGCTCAGTATGTTGCTACTTGCTTGACTTGTCAGAAGGCAAAAGTAGAGCATTATAGGCCTGGTAGGTTATTGCATTCATTGGACGTACCTGAGTGGAAGTGGGATAACATAGCCATGGACTTTGTTACCCATTTGCCAAGGTCAACTCATGGTCATGATACAGTTTGGGTGATAGTAAATTGATTGATGAAGAGTGCTCACTTCTTGCTTGTGAATCTCAGGATATCTAAGGTCAAGTTGACTCAGATATATGTTAAGGAGATAGTGAGACTGCATGAAGTGCCTTCTAGTATAATGTGTGATCGGGATCTCAAATTCACATAAGGAATTTTGTAGACTTTACAAGACGAAATGAGAATCACATTTAAAATAAATTCTGCTATTTTTGTGATGTTACAAAAGGACTTTCTCACATGAAATTAAATTAAGTACTACATTGTAAGATTTTAAGTTGAAATTATATCAAACATAAGAAAAATATTTGAATGAGGGAATTTTTATATTTAAACATAATATAAAAAGGATGATTTTTTTAAATATTATTTTATTTTCTGACGTGTAATATGACGGTAATGACCGGAAATTAAAAACTACATAAAATTAATTCTTAAAGTTAGGAGTATAAGTTATTTAATTGCTTAAATTATGAAAAAAAAAAAAATCTAAGTTACTGTATTTTAGTTTATTTTAACCTTAACGCTTTTTATGTAATGATTAAAATGACTATGATTAATAAATTTTTAAATCAAATAATTATTATTTA
>Ga0209489_106538_pt1 | contig 18612 bp, 9 predicted proteins | sample SiratrowhiteBW_FD_187527 | JGI IMG/M metagenome (GOLD analysis project Ga0209489, IMG submission 187527) | Root nodule microbial communities of legume samples collected from California, USA - Siratro white BW (SPAdes) (version 2) | ecosystem: Host-associated > Plants > Roots > Nodule | place: USA...
TTTTTTTTTTTTTTTATATATATATATATATATATATATATATATATATATATAGATTTTTTAAAATTATTTATACAAATAATACAATATGAAATTTACAACTATATTCTTTTTATAGTAGATATCTTAATGTTATAATAATAATAATAATAATATTTGTTATTATTATTATTATAATAATAATAAATGATAATAATTATAATAGTAATAATAATAATAAGTGATAATAATAATAACAATAATGATATTAATAACAATATTAATAATAATAATAATAAATAATAATTGGATTTTGGATTGAAATAGAATTGAATTGGAGGAATCTCCATGTCATGTGGATGTGGTAACTAAGGTGATTAAATGAGAAAGTATTCATTCTCATCTCAAAGTATTAAATGACTTCAATAATTTGATTCATCTTTAACTATGACTTTAAAGTATTAGGATTGTTTCTATATTTTCTAATATGGTAGGCCCAATTTTATTCTGTTAGGCTTTTTTACAAAAAAAAAAATCAGGATGTTACATTCTTTTCCCATTACAAAAATTTCGTCCCCCAAATTTATTCAAATAAATAAGGATAAGCCCTTCTGATCTTCTCTTCTAGTTCCCATGTAACATCTCCTCTGACTTCATTCCAGAGAATCTTTACCAGGGGGATTTGCTTTCCTCTCAACTGTTTGATCCTCTTGTCTATAATATGTACAGACATGGTTTCAAATGTAAGATTATCCTTTAATTGTATTGTATCAGGCATTATTATGTGAGAAGGATCCGAAACATATTTTCTTAATTGAGATACATGGAAAATATTGTGAAGATTAGAAAGAATAGGTGGTAAAGAAATTTGGTAAGCTACAGGACTTATTTTTCTGAGAATTTGGTATGAACCAATAAAGCGGGGGGTGAGTTTCTTGGATTTTATTGCTCTACCAATTCCTGTGGTTGGGGTGACTTTCAATAACACATTATCACCTTCTAGGAATTCAAGAGGTCATCTTCTTTTATCTGTATAACTTTTCTACCTGCTTTGAGTTGTTCTTAACTTTTCTTTAATCATCCTAATTTTATTCGTAGTTTATTGGATCAATTCAGATCCTAAGAGTAATTTTTCTCTAAATTCAAACCAGCACAAATGTGTTCTACGTTTTCTCCCATACAATGCCTTATAGGGTGTCATACCTATGCTAGAATGAAAACTGTTATTGTATGTAAACTTAATTAATGGCAAATGTTTATCCCAATTTCCAGAATCTTCCAACACACAAGCTCTCAACAAATCTTTTAAGGATTGAATGGTTCTTTCCGATTGTCCATCCGTTTGAGGGTGGTAAGCAAAACTAAGGTGAATCTTTGTTCCCAAAGCTTGATGTAAACTACTCCAAAATTTGGAAGTGAATCTAGGATCCCTATTCAAAACAATGCTAGAAGGAACTCCATGCAATCTTACAATTTCCTTTATGTACAACTCAGTTAATATCTCTAAAGAATACCTAATATTTTTAGGTAAAAAGTGAGCAGATTTGGTTAATCTATGTATAATAATTGTTTGTCCTTTTGTGCCTAAACTTGAATATAATTATTGCATTAAATGCATTCCATGCAACCTTTAATGCTCTTATACTTTACACAATATCATCGACTGCTTAGAGTACTCATATCCTTAAGTAACATAACCTTTCCAATTCATGGTAGAAGTGCACATCGTATAGGATAGAGAGTTGAGTCAGAGTTGAAATGTTCTTTGTGTTAGGATGTTTCTAAATAAAATAGCTTTTAGGTTGTGCTTTAAGAGATCTTGATATTGATATACCTTTGAACCTTGAATGAATCTCTTTGGCAGACGATAGTAACGACCATTCGAGCAATAATAGAATGGTGTACAAATGTTCAAGTAATATGAGGTTAATTTAATGTGTCTATATCATCTGAGCATCAGTTATTCTTATTAGATGTGAGGAAAATACTTCACAGTGTTGTATCATCTATCGAACAAAGCACTTGCATTTTACATGATCTGCTGTTTGAACAAAGCATTCTTTTTACAGTGGATGCAAGATTATGTTTTATGTTTTGTTCTACTTAACTGCCTAATCAAAATCATAGAGTGTTGGATTTTTCCTTGACAATCTCCCCTTTTTCATGGTGCCTAAAATAATAAAGATTACAACATCGTACTTTCAAGCACATGCTCAACAGATCAAGTTTTCACAAACATTTCTCATCCTCAAACTCAAGTATAAATTGACTACATAATAATGCAAGTTTGATAGGATGTCAAATTGTTGAATCTACACTTAATTCTTATTAATCAAATGATATCAAGAAGTGTAATCTTTTGTCAATTGAGTGCAGGACAATTCATAATAGAATCATACATAGACTTATTGTTTTGCTCAAATGAACCATTAGACTTTGTAACTTAGTCTATTACAATTTTTAAACATGCCCAAAACAATATCAAAAAGTAGACTTTAATTTTTTTTCCTCTAAAAGTTCTCTCTTAGAATATGCTTTCCTGATCTTCATATTGTCCCCCCTACAAGTATGATTTCCCCCCACAAGCTCAAGGTCGTATAATCCCCCACCTCCTTTTTAACATCATCAAAAGAGGTGGACTCACTAAAGAACCTCCTTCATATCTTCATTGTCTAATGAGAGTACCATAGGAATGGATGAGGTGGTTGGTTGCAAAGGTTTAGGTCCAAGTCTTACCAAAAATTCTGTCATAGCTTTTCACTTAGTAACTTCTCTAATAGCTTGGTCGCAAAGGTTTAATGTTGATTGAAGCAAGTCACTAGTTGTGTCCAACACAATTTAAGGTTCAGGTCCTCACTAAGGAGAATAGAAGCTTGTCGTTGCTTCTTTAGGTAGAAGATGATGGAGCATATGAGCAAGACCATAAAAACATGCTCCGTAGACATAAAAGTACAACCTCTTCACTTTGTAGCATTAATTTGCTTAGTGAGTTGATTAAGAATTGGACATAGTCTACTATTATAACTAAACTAATATTAAAAACATTTAAAATAAATTTTCTCTTTAATCTTTCTAATATGAATAGCTAAACAAATAATCTTAGATTGAGAGATTTACAAAAACAAGTTTTGGAAAGTATTTTTAAATAATCTATCTATGAAACTTGAAGTTATATTTAAATTTTTTTTTCTAACACAATCTCTTAAAAAAATTACTTAAAAAGATATATCTCTCAAATATAAACTTCATCTAATCATATTCATGAAACAAATATAAGTTATTATTATTTTTTTTTTATATTTTGACCTGTCCTCACATTATAAAGTATTTTTAACCAAAATACGAACTTAAATAATAAATAATCAACTATAAAATTTGATAATATTAGGATTGCTTAATCTAAAAATAATTGCATAAGACCATTACTTTTAGTAATATTATTAGTATTATTATTAATTATTATTTTAATAATATCATTTTATGAAAAGTAATAAAATATCCGAAACTTAGTGACAGGGGAATAAAAAACTTTCATAATTATAGCTTCCATCGTTCCCTTATTTGTTATAATAAAGTTAATTACAAATGTTTCAAACTTATATTAAAGTTATAAAACTTCTGCGTACAAAAACAATCATAAAAATATGATTTTTAAATCAATTTTTATATTGTTATAATAATTTTATAATAGATGTAATTGTAAATTTTTATCAAAAGAAAAATTTAAATTAATATATATATATATATATATATATATATATATATATATATATATATATATTGTTATAAAATATCTTATCAATTATTATAATTATTCAATAAAAGTACTTCTAATTTTTTATATTATATATTTCAAAGAATAAAAGAAATAAAAAAATTATGTAAAAAAATACAAGGATAGAAAGTTATTTACACCAGAAATAAACAATTACAAAATCCAATTCTGATTTGTTCATAGATTATAGCTTAAATAAACAACCTACCAATAAAAATTAGCTTCACCCTAATAATTTAGAAATTGATAGTTGAGTTGTTTGTCTTGAAAGTAATATTCTTTTTAATTGATTCTCTTAAAAAAAAGTTCATTGTCTTCAGATTGCATATTGCATTGGGCATGGTTTAAAAGATAGAACATTGAGTAACCCAAAATCCAGATTGAGAGAGAATATTGAAGAATGGGAGATTACCATTTCGTGTACAAGGACGTAGAAGGAGCCTCTACTCAATGGGACGATATCCAGAGAAAGCTCGGAAATTTGCCCCCAAAGCCACCCGCTTTCAAGCCCCCACCTTTCACCCCTTCCTCCGATAACCAACCCAAAGACAAAACCTGGATCGATTCCAAAACCTCCGAAGAACTCGAAGATCTCGACGACGACCTCGACGATGATCGATTCCTCGAAGAATATAGGTTCTACTTCAGTTTTTTGTTTTTTTCAAGGTTTTTGTTTCGTGGGTTGGTTTTGTTTCTCTCCAAGGTGGTAGAGAATGAAGAAAATTTGAAGCTTTTCATGAATTCGTTTGTGGGACTCTTTGTGTTGTTTGGCAGAGAACAACTATGAGACTTGTATTTGTTTGTTTATTTTATTTGTTGATGAGTACAATTTGGTTGGGAATTGTTGTGGATTTGATATTTTATAGCAAAATAATGCTTAGGAGTCTATTTATTTACCCTTTTGTTCCATCTTTTCTGTGTTATCGAATACAATTTTGTTAGGTATTGTTTTCTGGATTTAACATTTTATAGCGAATTAACGCTTAAGAGCCTATTTTCCCTCTTGCTGATGGCTTTTTTGTGCTGAACTTATTTGAAAAGTAGGAATAAATGAGATTAGGAGAAAGCAAAATTAGGTGCGTGTGTGTATGTGTTTGTATTTATTCTACTTGTTCTTAATTGAATCATTTTTACTGTTATAGGAAGAAGAGGTTGGCTGAGATGCAAGAGGCAGCTAAAGTACCGAGGTTTGGATCTGTGATTCCTATTTCGGGATCTGATTTTGTTCGAGAGGTGTCACAGGCTCCAACTGACGTTTGGGTGGTTGTTATCCTTTACAAGGAAGGGTATGATTTGATTTTGGAATTTCTTTGATTCTATAATCTATAGTTTTTCAGGCTCATGTTCTTATGATGATTGTTTATGTGTTTTTGACAGGATTCCTGAATGTGGCTTGTTGATGCAAAGCATTGAAGAATTGGCGATAAGATATCCTGCAACAAAATTTGTTAAGATAATATCTACAGATTGTATCCCAAACTATCCAGATCGAAATGTTCCCACTTTATTGGTTTACAACAATGGGGCAGTTAAAGGAAATTATGTGGGTATGCATAGTTTCGGGCGAAGATGTACTCCTGAAGGTATTTATGTCTAAAAATGCCAGCCTCATTGCTTTTCGTTCTTTTATGTTGATGGAATTAAGGTCAAGCTTTCAGAGGAGTTTTCTATCCAGAAGTGATGCATTTTTTATGACATACTAGAACTAGTTTAAAGGTTTTTGTTTCCAGTCTGATTGTAATCCTGATCAATTTTATTAAATGACTATTATAGTGCTGCCATACTACTATAAATGAGGTGTTTTTCAGCCCCTCTGCCACAGGCAATTTGTAAAGAGAGGTCAACTTTGGCAGCACCATGGACCACAATGGCGTTTTCATATGTTGATATCCTTGATCCTGACAATCTGCTTAATTAGTCAGATTTTGTTTTGGTCTACATTTTGACAATGTTATTACATTTAGGTAGTGTTTGGTTTGGTTAGCTGTTCTGTGGCTTTTCTTCTCCTTAAAAGGAGAAGCTGACACTCATAAAAACTCTTCAAAGTATAAGCAGCTTATTTTTTTAAAGGAGCTTTTAAAACAGCTCCTTCGAGGAGCTTAAGATCTGCTTCTGGAGATCCTTTTTGGCAAGACTCCTTGTCCTTGGTTTTCATACTCTGTTTTCTGTCATCGTTGTGCTCTTTAATGGTATTCCTCTTTCATATTTTGAATATTTGATTGAAAACCAACCAGCTACAACATCTATAGAATAAAAGGGTTGAAGAACCTTGATTTGGAGCTAACAAGCAGATTGGGCCTGATTGGGCCTCCACCCATCATTATGGTGCCCAAGATCATCTTTGAAGAGGTCAATTCTAGGATATGATAAATATAGAGCAGATGATGAAAGACCTCTAATCTAGGAGACAACAACTCACGACAATGGAAGATTGAGCCTCCACTAACATCTGTAGGCCCAAACTACTATCGTCTTGGGTCAAGCCTTAGTCTATAATAAATTCTACAAAGTAGATTAGGATATTTTGGGCCTTGTATTAGGCCAAGTAATGTAGGACATTTGGGCCTTGTATTTGGGCCAAGTAATGTAGGACATTTGGGCCTTGTATTTGGGCCAAGTAGTGTAGGGTTTTGGTCTTGTACTTGGGCCCTTAGTAGATTAGGGTTAGGGTAGTCTTGGTAGGGTTTCAATTGTGCTCACTTAAGTTCAAGAGAAATCCTAGGACGTCCACTATCTACAAGGGAGAACATGCTTTCCTTATTTTGAGCACATGATCAAATGTGGGAAGCATGAGTGGACGAGTATCGCTTGATCCACTTCATGGGCCTAAAATCAAGGAAATTTGAATTCAAATTTCCCTCTTGATTCTTCCCTATATGGCCGGCCTCCAAGGCTATATATAGGACTCTCAACCCCTCTGGAAATTGACTTTTGAATTAGTAATGAAATGTTGCTTAAGTTAGCCCTCTACTTGTTCTTGAGTCAGCTTAGGAGAGCCTTCTAAATTCGGCTACTGTAGTCCCTCCTTCCTAGAAGAGTTGGTCTCACCTCACCTCTAGAATCCTTCTAGTTATTCCACTTCTTCCACCGAAACCTCTACGTCCAAGCTTCCAACCATCTTTCCATCTCCAAGCATTTGAAGATCAATGTGTGAAGAAGGTTATCAATATTCGTGGCTTTTTTTGTCTCTACCAGTCTCTACCCTTGGCTTTTGGTAGTCATGCCAATATCATTAGCACTCCATTTCTCATACTCCACACCTCATTCTTCGTAGACAAATTTTTGTGTCAGTCCATTTGGTTTAACTACCTTAAAAGAAATTTTAGGTTTGTAAAAATGTTAGGATTCAATTGCAAGGTATGACTTAGAGTCCCACACTAAATTATGGGATTCTAGTATGCTTTTTCTAAAGCTTTGGGCTCTCCAACTAAAAAAGCTAGCTTTTATGGTATTGTTCCTCCAAGGTTCTTTAATAAAAAATATATAAGGCGAAGTAGCAAACAAACAACTCTTTATTTATTTTTTTCAAGTATTTAGTTTTAGTTTTAATTTAAAGAGGGTGCTAAATTTAAAAAGAAAAAAAAGATATACCAAACATCAATGTTTTGTTTGTTTCTGGCTCATCTATATATAGTCTCCTCGCCACTTGACATGTAACTTAGAGAACATGTAATCATGTCCTTATTACCCTACTAATTTACAAGATTAGCAGTGTAGACGTTATGTTTACCTTATTTAGTGCCCCTTGATTAGATTTATTGTTGTTTTTATATTATTTAGTGCCCCTTGATTAGATTTGTTGTTGTGTTTACCTTATTTAGTGCCCTTTGATTAGATTTGTTGTTGTTTTTACCTTATTTAGTGCCCCTTTTTTAGATTTGTTCGTGGCAATCCTTCTCTTACCTTTTTTACATTCTTACAAAGTTGTGTGGTAGTAACACATTGAATTCTTTGCATGTTCTGGAATATCAGGTGTTGCATTAGTGTTGTGCCAATCGAATCCTGTACTTAATGATGGTCATAGTAGAAATGAAGCAGTCATTGAAGGAGTCCGCAAACAGTTTATAGAGAAAGTTGTTGCTGATCACGAAGAAGAGGGTGACGATTACTCAAGTGATTAACAGTTTTCTTATGTCTTTGTTGTGTTGTTTTCTTCGGAGGGGTGTGTGTTTCCAACTATCTTTTGGTCTCACTTTTAAAATTTTGCCTGAAAAATACACTAATTGTAATGTTAAACTATCTGTGTTGTATAGTCTAGTTTCATTCGAAGTAATGAGATGATTTTGTCAGATACTACGTGTATCAAAGTGATTTGCTTTTGTGTAAACGTATGAAGTTAAGGAGTGTAAGATCTGTTCAATTGAACATCAAAACCTCGACAATAGGTTGGATTTGAAAACAATGACGTATAAAACAAAATAATATGCAGGAATAAGAAATATAATTAAATAATTTTATTACATGATGGTTTTGGAATACATGCAACTTGCATTAAATTCTTCTGGTAGGTAAAACAATTTTGACTAGATGGCTATGTTTATTTAATAAGTAATTCTTTATATGTATTATGTGGGGCTAATATATGTTTACTTATTTATCTTTAAAAAAATAAAAATATTATTTATTTATCTTTAAAAGAATATAAATATTAATTGATTAAATATTTTAAATTTATTTTTTTATCCTAAAAAGAATACTAGAAGTTAAAAATAGAGATTAAACATTTTACAGAAATGAAATTTGAAAAAAAAGTTACTAATCCAAATTAAAATTCATACATATTCTTTAAGAACTATAAAATAATGATTTCAACTTTTTTAAGGATTAAAAATAAAAAAAGTTTATAGAAACCAAAATAATAATTTGTTAATTTTATACCAGCCAAAATATATTTAAATTTATAATATATATATATATATATATATATATATATATATATATATATATATATATATATATGTATATATATATATATATATATATATATATATATATATATGTATGTATGTATATATATGTATGTATGTATATATGTATGTATATAGTTATAAAATGCTAAAATAATATTTGTTAAAATAATTATGTGAAAATTGTAAACGTGAGTAATTTTATAAAAAAAAAATGTTGGAAGTGAAATTAACAGAAATTGTGTAAGAGAAAATAAATCTATTTATTCATAAAAAAAAAATGCATTTCATCTATCTATTAAAAGGTAAACAAAATCTATTTATACCATTAATTTATTGTGAAGCTATTAGTGAAATATAACTTCGTTTCTCTTATTTGTTGAATAACTATTAATTAAATTATGAGTAGAAAAATTAAACACTACTACTACCACTAGATCTATTAAAGAACCATTTTTCATTTTGATTAGGGTCTAGAATGTTAAGTAAGTTCATATTAAAGTGATGTATACACCAATACAAAATCTAATTGAGATGTTAGTCAACTTGTAAAAATCATAGATAAGTTTAGAAAAAAAAAAAATTAAACACGTTTTTCTTTTTCTGAAATAAAGATGCATTTTTTTGCCTTTATGTATCCTTCTTAAATTTTGATCCCATATTTTTCTTTCAATTTTGACCCTTGATAGTTTTTTTAAATCTTGTAAAATGTTTAATTTTTGTTTTAGAATTTATACTTTTTTTTCAACTTGAGTCAGTCCCTTAAAAATGACATTTGATATGAATTAAAAGTAAATAACATACTTAGTACAAGGAACAAGTGAATATTAAAGAGGGATTTAAATAAAATAATAAGGACAAAAACTATACGTAAGCTAAGAGATTAAGGGGGAAAACCTAAACTAAATAATATATTATGGTTGTCTCAACCTCACATCAATGATTGCCAATAACTTTTATAAACAAAATTAGTCAATAATAATAATAATAATATCTAACTACATCAAGGTACTTACAAACAAAATATGTTTATAAAGGACAGAAAAAATACGTAAACCAAGAAATTAACGGGAAAAATCTAAATTAAATATTATATTGTGGTTATCTCAATCTCTCCTCCACAATTGGACATAATTTTTTTATAAATAAAATAAACTAATAATAATATATAAACTACATCAAGGTACTTTATACATAAAATATGTTTATATTTCAAGGACATAAAATATACTTAAGCCAAGAAATTAAGGGGGAAAACCTAAACTATACAATATATCTTGGTTACCTAAGACAGTCACGTCAATAATTGCCTAGAATTTTTCTAAATAAAAATATTAACATATAAACTCCAACATACTACAGTTTAAATTTCTCAAAATTTTACAGGAATGCTCATTTACAAACATTTTCAACCCCTCCTAGCATGAAGGGTTCGAAAACAGGAGGATTATTTATTTTCCATGTTGACTTGCTTGTAAATTAAATAAAGTTATTCTCCACTAAGAATAGTAAAAGATTCCAAAGAATAAAATTGAGATGCAGTGAAATAAGATATTATAAAAACGAAAATCACTAAGCCCTAACAACGGGGGAGAAAAACAGCAATTTCAAACAGTGAAAAGTAGCACTGTTTAAGTGAAGGAAATCGCTACGACCAAAATGCAGATTAGTCCAATGTCGAAAGAAATATCACTGAAAAGGATGCAAGAAAAGGCTATAATGTGAATCAATCATGCTCTTAAGCCATGATGCTCTCTACTAAAAATTCTCAAAAACAATTCAATATGACATTATAGGAGTTGCTTCTACGCAAACAGAGACAGATGGTTGGTTTTCCATTAGAATGATAATCAATGTCTGCACCATCATCCTTCAGCAAGATTGTATCTTCATGCAGTTTCTTCCTGCTCTTCTCTATTTTTGCTCTTCTTTCCATCAGCATTCTGTTGTTGCTGCTCAGCCTTCTTCTGTGCACGAATCATGGCACGCCTTGCTCGGGGCCTCATTTCCCGTACACTTCTCGGAGGCATCACATAAGGTTCAAGTGGCCGATCACCAAATGGGTGCTCACTGCCAGGAAAAATCCTTAATTTTCGATCCCTGTCCTGTATCCATTAACAAGAATGCACGTAAATGCAACTCAGAAGATCAGTTCTTCAATATTATATGGAACAACAAAAAATAAAAACAATTCAAAACCACAAGCTATTAAGAAAACTATGCCTGCAAAAGATACTTGATACTTCATTTCGTAACATTGATGATAATGACCAGATGATTTTATATAAACTTATATCGCCGTCCGTCAATCCTAGTCTTTCTTTCAGAACAATAATAATTCTTTGACATTCACCCTTTTCTCTTATTTCCACTTTACAACTCTTTCTAACAAAAAAATATTGTATTTAATTAATAAAAATAAATATAAACAAAATTTTAAAATAAATTAATAACATTATTTAGTTGTTAAGTGTGAGTATGAAAAAAATGGTAGTGTCAAACTATTATAGTTCCTTTCAGAGACCAAGTGTTAATTAAGTACAAAAAGCAATACTATTGGATTACATGATAACTAGAAGGAACAATTCATGAAGTAGCCAATAGGGGGTTTGGCACCTGGTGCAACTAGTAGAAAGAACATCAAAAAGACAACAAAAATGGTAATGGGTTCAACGCTTTTTTATGCACTTTCACTGGTAAAAGGTAATCTGTAAATACCATTGCAAAGCCATAGACAAGGCTTGTTACATGCCCTAATCTTACGGGGAAACCTTCCCCTTTACCTTTCTAATTACCCTGTCAAAAAGAAAAAAAATCATTCAAAGGAGAATTTAATCCTTCTTTTCTTCACATTTTGTGAGGTTTACAGGTGCAAGTTTCGTTGAAGTTTTCTGAGAAAATAGATCACTTGTTCTGTTTGGTTGACACGGAGATGATTAAAATGAACTTTCAGTTTCCTAATTTGCAGGAAATGATAACAAAATGTGCAATAAGATTGCTAAGAGACTTCCATTCAGCATCCATAATTAAAACTGTCAAGACTCGTAAGTCTTGTTCCGGTAACGTACGATGAATTGTTCTTGTCTCGTGATCCAAATATCAGGAATCAGGATTACTGTCTATAATTGTGAGAAATATTCATTCTTCCACGAGATGACGATACAACTCTAAACATGGCTGTGATTTTACCCGGGTACAATGCCGTAATATTCAATTGTGATTCTTCTTTCTCTTTAATTGCATTTGACTTCAAATGATAATGAGACTGTTTAGGCTAGATTGTAAAACAAAAGAATCATGAAATAATTGATGCTGAAAGAATAGAATTTTAGATTTTGAATTTGTTTGGGTTTTATACCTTTTAGAAGTATAATAGCAGAGATACTTTTTTAACATCACGGGATGCACTTGCCAAAATACATTTAAAATTTGCTCCTATGGATCCTTTCGGAAAACTATTGGGTTTTGTCCATTACAACAGCTACCTGTTGATCTCTCTTGGAACGGCAGGAATTACTTCAGGGTCTTGACCTACCATTTTTAAAATGTCAAACTGCTCAAGGGTTTTCTACTAAGTAATATCCAAGCCCAAACATAAAAATAAACTCATTCACCCTAGTAATGATATTCCTTATTGAGCTTAAAAGTCCAGAATTATTGAACATATCACTTACATCACGTAGTTTGTTTCTGGGCAGCATACGTAGAACAGCTTTGCGAATGACTTCAGTAGGGTCTTTGGCCATTTGATCCTTTAGAGTCCTTTGCTTGAGGTGGCCAACATACCTACATACCATGACTTTACGTCAAAATGATCAATAATAATGACAATAAACTAGGAAGAATTTCATACAAGATTGGCATCTTAACTAGAAAAAACCATTTATTTTATAGTATGCCAGTGAACAAAACATACAAATAATATATTTCATCACTTCTAACTAATAGTACAAATGCATAGAACTTACCCTGTATGCCAGTAGTAGACCTTATCTGTGAGTTTTCTCCCAGTCACACAAACATCCTTTGCATTAAGAACAATGCACATATCTCCATCATCACGATTAGGGGTGTAATTTGGTTTATCCTTTCCTTGAACTACAGTAGCTATTTGAGATGCTAACCTCCCAAGGACCTATTTAAAATGAACATTTGTATTAGCAAAAAATCAAATATGCAAATTGCTCAGTAGTCAACTGCACTACAAATGCCAATAGAAAGTGTATGAGTGGGAAGCTTTCCTAACCTTTAGTATGATCTCTACTAGCATTTGCTTATCAGTTGCAACTTATTCAGTGATAACAACTCATGATAATTTAGACAAAATATACAATCCCTTTTGTTAGGTTTCTGCGTTTAGGATCAGAAACCCACACACAAAGAAGATATCTCAATGACAGAAAACAGAGAATTCTTTAATTCTCTAACCAAGCCAAACAGAGTTCAAGAATACAAAGGCATAATCTTCCTCTCACACAGGAGAAATCCTGTCAATACAACAATCATCCCAAAAAATGTCGCTTCCCCCAACACGGTTGGTCTTTAAATAGACCAACCAAGCCAACACCCTTTCCCACCAAACACACACAACCCCCTAACTACTATTTTTATTTTTTTACATTTCTCCTAGAATACACTTTCCACACTTTATCTCTAACACCTTAGTTGGTTTTATAACTAGATATCGCAAAAAATATATATTAATTCTGGATGGTTATCAAATGAAACCTCCATGAAATTAACTTTCCTGAATCCATAGATAACTACTCAGAGGATTTCACTTCCAATCCTAGTCATACATGTCATGCGAGCCAATAAGCTGACTGTTTTTGTAAAGCACTTCATTAACCGAATTTCTCACATTTTATTCTTGTACTGTGAAAATGCTAAAAAATATTCATAACAAATCACATAGGCTATGCATGAATATCTAATTATGGGTAGAATGGAACAGGATGATATGAAATATAAAACAGAATTAAATTACCATACAATCGAATATATTGTGGGATAAGAAAAATTGTCACCCAATGTTAGGGATTCGGACAGAATTATAACAGGAACGAATAATAATTTTGTTCCACCCAATTCTGTCCCATAATAAGGGGTAGAAATATAAGTATTTCCTATTCTAAATGAACCGAATGATGACAACTGATGTGATTCTACTCCATTTCGTTCTATTACATCAATTTCCAAACAATCAGTCCAAACATAGCCAAAAATGAAACTATGACATTGCTGCTAAGTTCAAAAGAAGCTTACGTTCTAAAATCATAGGCACTAGAAAACTGCTTTAACTTGACATCAAAATATCATGTCTAGGGCATGTAGTCACTCTATGTTAGCTTTGAAGGGAAGGAACAGGAAAAGACTGCAGATCACCTGGCCTTTTGCATCAAAAACCCGCCATCGTAGACCTTCAAGATCAATGCGTCTAAGTCCAGCAGCAGCTCTCTGATAATTCAGTGAAAACAACTATGAAAATTGAATTTGAAAAATGATGCAGTTTTTGCCTATATTACAGACCATTGGGGAAGGGGTCACGTTTAAGAAACAATATGCAGTTACATAGGCTCCCAAAAATTTAATCACCTTCATGTTGCCAGTGAAAGCAGTTACCATCTTCATTTTTGCCTCAGCTTCTGTGATCAATCTTCCTCACAATTCAAAAACAAAAATCTTCACCTCTGGATTCAAATAATGAGATAAAAAAATGAACAGAAAGTAGTGAGAGAAAGGGATAATAAGAGTTGAATCAAAAGAGAGGTAAGAGTTTTAGAAAATGAATTCAGGAAAGAATGCAAGTATCATTCAAGTAATACTTAAAACCACAGTAATTCAATTCAATCACCAACTTTTTCAAGGGTGATGCGAGCGCCGGCGACAGCAACGTTTGTTGTACGACGCAAGTTTGGAATGGCCGGATACTATGGCCAGCCACCGCGAGTAGAACCCGATGATATCAGGTTTTGCGCTGCGACCTAGGGGAAAAGGGTCATTTTCTTTATTATTTTAATTGGGTCAATACAAACCCATTCCCGAAAGCCCAATTACATAAGTTGGGCACCTGCTTTCTGTATTACAGAAATTCTAACTTACATTATATAGTTTTTTTAAATACCAAATATACTCTTAATATATATATATATATATATATATAGTTATTTTTTTACAGGTTTATTATTTTATTTTATTATATAGTAATTTTTTTCTAACTCTAAAAATATTATCAATTTTTTTTATTTTTATGAATATGCAAATTAAAAAAAAAATCTAAGATAATAATGTAAAAATTAAAAGATATTAAAATAATAATATATATTTATTAAAAATTAATAGATAAAGATTACACATTTATAAAGACTAAATAAATCTTTAAATAATATTTAATTATAAATTCATGTGTATTTAAATAGAAAATAATCATATAAAAGAGTAAATATTTTATGAATATAACTTTTTATATTTTAATTTTAAAATAAAAATACAAAGATATTTTTTGTTTTGTTTTTAAAACCTTATATTGTGCAGTTTACAATTTCGAATAATAACTGCCAAATTTGGGTGTTAACAAAGTCCAAGCCCATCAAAAAGCTATTTACAAATTATGTAGATTAATTAAAAATTTTGTAAAATAGTATATAATAATAATAATAATAATAATAAATTATTTATAATACGAATTTGTACGTGTACTTGCTATGTTTATAATTTTTTAGAGTAAATTATATTCATAATTCACTATATTTTTAAAGTATATTTTTTTATCATTGTCTATTTTGTAAGCTATGAAAGTAAATGTTGTTTTATTTTAAGTCTCTTTATTTATAATATTTTGAGCTTCCTTAAGTTTGGTCTAAAATTTGGAGAAATAATCTATATCATGATCATGCTTTCTTTGTCACTTAAATGTATACTCTTTTGATGAAATCTCGTGTTCAAGTGTTTGATTGAATATTTAATTAAAGTCGTACTAGTCTCGAATTACAACTATAATTAAAACTTAATTTAAAAAAAATCATGAAGGCCAAATTCTATAAATTGAATTTAACACCTGGAAACGAAGGAAAATAAAACAATTGCGAGCAAAAAATATTATTGTTTTACTATTCTCATTAATGTAGAAAAAAAGAAGCGATTCAGACTTTGAAAGATCTAAATCAAACCATACTTCATTACGTAGCTTCATCGACTAGAAGCAAGGACGGCAGAACTACGATCCTGCTGTGTATTTTTCCAATGCAAAACACTTTACTTTGTTCATTGTACGAGATTGAATTTTGGGGGCAATATGACACTTTACTGTCATGTTTTATAAAAGGATAGTGAAAGTAATAAAAAACGAAACCAATTTGACGTCAATAGATATGGCTTTAGTGTATTAAACTTTCTTAATTTAGACATGTCAATTTCAAAACCGGCACCTCAATCATGTCAGACAGAACTCTAAATCTCCTCCAACTTACTACAGAGGATCAAACTGTGCTAAGTGCACACCAAGTAAACCTCCTAATGTAAGTTTTCCTATTTTTACTTCGGGCTTAATTAGACTCGAGTGAATTTTACGTCTAAATAAAATCGTGCAAAAAGTAATTAAATTATGACATGAAATTTGAATAAATATGCGTCTGTTAAGAAATTGGACCGTGGTCCAATTTAAGGTCTAATACAATTATTAAAAAATTATAGTGTTAAGAAATTGGACCGTGGTCCAATTTAAGGTCCAACACAATTATTAAAAAATTATAGTCTCAACTGATATTTTTTATACTAAGGATGTTTCTTAGATAGTTAAGATTTAATACTGAAACATTAATAATAATTAAGTTTCGTTTAAATTTGATACCGAAGTACATCGGAGAAAACGTATAAATATAAGGTATTGGAGTATAGAAAAGAACTGTTGGAATTTGACCTTTTCTTAGTTGAATAAGTCATCTACGGTTACGTAATGAAGTCTGTTTCCTAGTTTCTAGTTTTAGTGGAGTCTATTTCCTAGTTTCTAGCTTGCTTCTGTTATTTTATTTATATCTCCTGTAAGGCTATATAATGCCATGGTCTTTGATTTAATAAAGTATCACTTTCAGCTTTATATTTCACATTTGGTATCAGAGCAAGAACCTGTGTGAGAAAGTGATCGAGAGAGATGTTTGAGAAATCTGAAAAATTTGTGCAGCCGGCCATCCCAAAATTTGATGGCCATTACGATTTTTGGTCCATGACGATGGAGAATTTTCTGAGAAGCAGAGAATTGTGGAGCCTGGTGGAAGATGGGATTCCGGAGATATCGATCGAAACAACACAGGCGAGTGAGGTACAAAGTAAATCTGTAGAAGAGGCGAAGTTGAAGGATTTGAAGACCAAGAATTTCTTGTTCCAGTCCATTTACAGAGAGATTCTGGAAACTATTCTTGACAAAGGTACCTCTAAGGCGATCTAGGAATCCATGAAACAGAAGTATCAAGGCTCTACAAAGGTGAAAAGGGCGCAATTGCAAGCTTTGAGAAGGGAGTTCAAATTGCTGACCATGAAAGAAGGAGAGAAGATCGACACTTTCCTAGGAAGAACATTGACGATGGTGAACAAGATGAAGATGAATGGTGAATCAATGGAGCAGAGCACGATCGTGAGCAAAATTCTCAGATCACTAACCTCGAAATTCAACTATGTGGTATGTTCGATTGAGGAATCGAATGATCTAAGCACGATGAGTATCGATGAATTACATGGTAGTTTACTTGTCCATGAGCAGCGATTGAATGGATATGTGCAAGAAGAGCTGGCACTAAAAGTGTATCAAGATGAAAGACCCAGTAGAGGAAGAGGTCGCGGAATGTTCCGAGGAGGATGCGGTAGAGGAAGAAGAAGAAACGCGGTCGATCGTGCCGTTATCGAGTGTTACAAATGTCATCAGTTAGGACACTATCAGAACGAGTGTCCCGAATGGGAGAAGAAGGCGAATTATGCTGAACTAGAAGAAGAAGAAGAAGAGCTGCTCTTGATGTCTTATCTAGAGAAACATCGGGCAAACAGAGAAGAAGTTTGGTTCCTTGATTCCGGGTGCAGCAATCATATGACCGGATGCAAAGACTGGTTTTTCGATTTGGAAGAAGGTTTCAATCAATCTGTGAAACTTGGAAATGACACAAGCATGTCGGTGATGGGAAAAGGAAGCGTGAAAATACAAGTTAACGGCGCCACCCAAGTCATAACTGAAGTTTATTATATCCCGGAGCTCAAGAACAATTTACTAAGCCTTGGACAATTGCAGGAGAAAGGCTTGGCAATTTTGATTCGTGATGGAACCTGCAAAGTATATCATCCCAAGAAAGGTGCAATCATGGAGACTAATATGAGTGGAAACAAGATGTTTTTTCTTCTAACATCCAAATTGCAGAAAAACACGATGTGCTTAAAGACAGAAGAGGTGATCGAGAAGAAGACGAATTTGTGGCATCGCCGTTTTGGGCATTTAAACCAAGAAGCTCTAAAACAACTTGCACAAAAGAAGATGGTTATTGGGCTACCGATGCTGAAGTCCACGAAGGAGATATGTGCGGTGTGTCTGACTGGAAAACAACACGGAGTATCAATGTCAAAAAGGAGCTTCTGGCGTGCATCGAGACAGCTGTAGCTGGTGCACTCGGATATATGTGGTCCGATCACCAATTTCGCACAGCGGAAAGCGGTACATTTTAACTTTCATTGATGATTTCACTAGAAAAACTTGGGTTTATTTTCTCCATGAAAAATGGGAGGCACTCATCACCTTTGTCAACACCCGATTTTGTCCGGGTAATATTTTAAATTAAAGCATAATAATAAAAATAAAAAGAAATAAAAATCAATAATAACATAAAAATATATTTATTAGTTTAAGTATTCTTGAAATAATAATAATGATAAAAATTAAATAAAATTTGAATTTTTCCATTACAAAAGAAAAGG
>Ga0209489_106539_pt1 | contig 18610 bp, 11 predicted proteins | sample SiratrowhiteBW_FD_187527 | JGI IMG/M metagenome (GOLD analysis project Ga0209489, IMG submission 187527) | Root nodule microbial communities of legume samples collected from California, USA - Siratro white BW (SPAdes) (version 2) | ecosystem: Host-associated > Plants > Roots > Nodule | place...
TTTAATTAAAACAGCAATATAATATAGACTAATCAATTTTTCTGTAATTATACTAACAAATAATTATTTATTATGGTTTTTAGCATTTATGTATAAACTTATTTAAAAAGACATAAACACAAAAAAAAGTTGTATTTATGATTTTTGTGACAAAATTATTCCATAATTTACTCAAGTCTCAATCACATTAATGAAATGCATTTTGTTTCGTTTCCTCTCAAGGTTTAAAGGTTTTTTCTCCAAATTGAAACCATGATAGATAAATCAAACACAAGTAAGGATATTTAGAGAATGATGATTTTTAATTTTTGGTAGAATATGATCTTAAGTACAATAAATATTGTTCATTTGAAAAAACAACATTAGTCGCAATGGAACTATTGAACATTTTCAAATGTTAAAATTGATGGTTTCAAATTGGTTAATTAGTTTTTTTGGAAGTTTTGTAAAACTGTTAGAAGTTTTGAATGTTTAGTTTTAAAAGTGTTATATATTATATGAAAACAATTTGAAAGTTTAGTTTTAAAAGTTTAATTTTAAAAGTTTGTTATATATTATATGAGAACAAAAATGATTAGAAAATGATAAGAGAACTTGTCTGGACTTATTTTAAAGAAAATTTGTTGACTTTTACGGAAAATAAATATTTTTTTAAAAAAGTCTAATAGGAATTATGAAAAAAAAAAAAAACTTTTTAAAATCTATATAATTTTTTTTTATTTTGGAGAATTATATGCGCACTCCTACACCTTAGCAAATAATTTACAGAAAACTATTGAAATGGATACTTATATTTAAGTTTACGATAGTTTTATATTTTCAAGTCAATTAACACTCAGAGGAATTTATTTTGCAAGCCAATGGTAACTACTACCAGCATCTGTTGTTTCTCAAAAACCTAATTTCGATTTCTACAATCAATCCTATTGTTGTTTGCTGCAAACTTACAGTATGAGAAGGTTAAGGTTAAGGTTTTCCCTTTATCTTTCCATTCCCAAGTTTCTTCCTTTTCATCCTATCTTCACTTCCCTTTTTTCTTCTCACTCTCACTTGCAACCCTCATCACTTGACGATTCTGTTTCCCATTTCAATAGCTTGCTTCGTAAGCGTCCTGTTCCTCCCATAATCGAATTTGGAAGGATTTTGGGGTCCCCTTTGAGGATGAAGCCCTATCCCACTGCCGTCTCTTTTTTTAATTAAATGAAACTTAATGGAATTCACCCTAACCTTTGTTACATCGAGCATCATCATTACTTGCTTCTGTCACATGTCTCAAATAGACTTCGCTCTCTCTAGATTTGCCATGATTCTCAAACTGGGTTACGAGCCAAATACCATTATTTTCACTATACTCATGTATGGTTCCTGCCTTAAGGGTGAAGTCAAGAAGACACTCAATCTTCATGAGAAGGTGGTTTCACACGATTTTCAATAGATCACGTAACTTACAATATTTTAATTGATAAATTGTGTAAAGGCCGAACAATTAAGCCTGATTTGGTAACTTATAACACAATTCTTGATAGTCTATTCAAAGATAAAAACAGAAAAATTTTCGTAAAAGGTTCACTAAAGACTTTTTGTACAACTGATTTTCATATCAAATTATTTTTATATTGTTGTAGATTGTAGATGAATGAATGGTTAGTAATTTTTTTTAACGATGAAGTTTTATTAAATAGTGGCCAGTTTGCTAATGATATTTTATCATTTCTATTTTCTTATCTATATTTTCATTATGGTTCATCTGTTCCTTTTGAAATTACGTTTTCAATGTTTTAAATTATTAGTAGAGGAGTTGAAATCAAGCATTAAGTCTTTGGCCTTTGGTAGATTTTATTCATCTCTCTTGATACTAATCTCCTAACTCCCATGATCTTCCAATCTATCTATTGCTTTCTCATTTTTTTTATGGAGACAGTTATTAATAATAAAAGAAATATATTTCTTCATTTATGTCATTTTAGACAAAAAAAATATTAATCAAAGAATGGTTGAAGACAGCAAAATTTGAAAAAAGTCAAGTAAATATGAACATTATTGAAACTGTTACCATTAATGGTTAATATTGAAACTCTTAAACTATTGACACCAACCAGGAGTACGATAAACGAAAATATTATGTAAAAGTTAATTTATTTAATTCTGTTTTGCAATGTTAGATTATGTTCAAAGAAAATGATAAAAGAATTTATATAATGCATTTTGTCTCTATGGTTAGGGTATATACTTCTGAACTCTTTGTATACATATAGTTATTGCTAAATGATGTGTGATAGTTATTAATTTCGTTGCTTGTAACTACTAATTTGCAGTAAAGACTTTGTTTTTTTATCAGTAAAAGGAATATGTGTTACTACATGTATAAGACATTTGAAGTGTTTCGAACCTTTCCACAGAGTATAGCACGTGGTGTAAGCTTCACACCAAACAGCAAAACTCTTACATCAACCAAAAGATTCTGGTATACTGTTATACCATAATGGACCGTCTTACCTTAACCTCCCATCGTATTCAACTTTCTGTTTTGTACTCTGTCCATTTTTACCTCATTTTTTGTTCTAAAGATTATTTATCTCAGAGATTTCAGACACTGAAATGGATTTATACACCATTCTATATATGAAAATTTTACTCTAACCATTTTATTAGTTATCCATGACCAGGCATTCATTTAAGTTAGGTAAAAGATATTAACTGCATCCACCTTGTTTTTCGTAAACATAGCATTATTTCTTTGCTTTCTAATGTTTCACTTTACTGCCATCCAAACACATTTCGAAGTCGTTTTTCCATAGGAATTCATTCCCTATATAGCAAATTGTAAAATATGTTGTTTAAGATAGCAGTTGAGCGGTTCTAACTCCTACAATTATTACACATATTCTACACTTTTTTTTAACCCTGCATGTAAAGAAGGTCCTTTGTTAGTTCAGGTGTTAATGTAGCTATTTGTGTTTTCTCCCTTTAGAACCCCTCTCTCCTCCATTTTAACCTCTACTCTCATGTATTGCCTATCCATACCCCATCTTCTTCATTGTCACCTCTTTACTTAAAGATCTAACATATATAATCTAGGATATCTGTCTACAAGAACTGTATCTCTTAACCATTTATCTTTCAAAAAAAATCTGACCTTATTTCTGCCAAACCAATTTTGTTGAGCTTGGTCTCCACAAGCCTTGCGGATATCTCTGCACCATGATTCATGTTTTGCTACGGTCCTGGTATCTAAAGCTCTGCATGATCCGTATTTAGATTTCAACACACATCTTTCCATAGGCCTTGTGTTTTACTCCCCAAGTCTCCATTTCCATTTACCCAACAAAACAATATCTAACAATCTTAAATCTCTCACATCTAGCCCTCCTTCCTTAGGCTTACAAATGCTATCTCATTTAACTCACGCAATCTTCTTTCATGTTTTCACCCTTATAAAAACTGAGTTTGTATTTTCTATTCTCCTTCCACACTGTTGTTCGCATTTTATACAGCTAGAGTGATAATATAAGGGGTATTGCATCAATTACAGATTTAGTTAGTGACCTACATCCAAAAGATGTGTATTTTATTTTCCTTTACACTTTGATCAACCTTTTCTTAATTTTTTGTATGACGGACCCCATTTCAGAAAACACCCCTCCTGTGATTTTTCCCTACTGGAAATCCCAAGTAAATTGTTAAGTATATTAAAGTTGTTCTTCCAACAACAATAATGTCTTTTCGTTCATGATGTTTTTTGATCCTCACTGCTTCTTACCGTTGCTCCTATGCTTTTATATCCATCTTTCCACGGTTTCGGAAAGATACTCTGACATTCAAGTCAGTTTAAAATTAGAGTGTGCAGAAAGTTTTTATTAGAATTTAGAAGTATCTCTTTTGTGGGTGACTGAACTCATATTTATAGATGTTGTAATGGACCTCGAGTGTTTGGGTCCAATTTGTTATATTTTGTTAATCTGTTCTAATCCGTTAAACTGCTACAATGTATGCAAACTTGGTTGTGTCTTGGTCAACCGTATAATACAAAAGTCATACACCGATTAGGTTAAGTATATTGTCCGTGTATATTGTCGATGCATATCATTGACATTCTTGACTACAACATCAAGAAGACATGATTCATCAGTGCTGCCAAGTGCTACGCCTCCACTACTGAAACATCTAACAAAGCCACATATGGTGAAGGGCACAGCAGGGATGATATGGTAATTTGCATCAGCTCTCAGCTTCTTGCCTGATGTATCAATCACTGGCTCAGGAACAGATTTACCAGCTCTAAGTAGTGGTTGTGGGTCAAGGCAAAGAAGAGGAAAAATGCTGCATGTTTGATCTTCATTGTTTTGTATCATTGATGTACTTTTGTGTTTTGGTGATGAATGGAAGAAATGGAAAGTGAGGAGCATCAATTTATAATTGTTACTCGTATGTTTAATGTATTCTTATCTACGGATATATATAAAATATGCATGTCAGTGGTCAAAGGTTTTTTTTGACCAATACTGTTGGCTAACATAATTTATTGTGATTGTGTTTCGGTGAAAAACTCACAATTCAGTGGATAGATTCAAACACGTCCATAATTTTATTTTTTTCATATATATTATCACTCATAGTTTATGAAGTTCTTAAGTTTCTAAACTTCTTATCAGTCATTATATTATTCAAGATGGAGTAAACGGTATTTTCTGTGTGAAGTGGATACAGAAGGATTACTTTTTTTTTTTTTTCATAACGCGACAAATTTTTATTTATATCAATAAGTATTATTAAATAATTGTTTCAAATAGATTATTAGTAATAAATTAATTGAGAGAAAAATGTTGAATGGAAAACCTTCTATCTATACTGTAGATAGTGGAAAGTGAAGTCAGTGATAGCTGGCAGCCGCAAAAAGGAATGAATAAGATGACAGTGTAATAAGGTATTAGTTAATTGAGGAGTTTTTTTTTTTTTTTTTTTTTTTTTCATTTTGGTGTGATTTTTCAAAATTTTTAATTAATCATGTCATTATAGTATGATTTTAGTTAATTTAGACTGAAATTGTATTATTATAGCATGATTTTAGATATTAATTGAAATCGTACTGATGTGGAATGATATCAGTTGTTCTGAAATCTTACTTATGTGACATGATTTCAGTTTAATTTTATTATATTGACATCGTACTGATCTGACACAATTTTATTAATTTTTCATAATTTGGCACGATTTCTCATAATAGAAATTATTTTTTTTATCCATTATAAGAATTTATACCAGAATGGAAAAAAAACCTAATTAATCTTATAAATCAAATTTAGTTAATGTTGATAAGAAAATTTTTATTATGTTAATACAGATTATATTGTGTTCCAGATTTATAACTTTGTTGTTAGTGTAAACTATTATTATTTTTTGTTCAGTGATAGTTAGAATTTTCTATGCTAATGTCAAAGAAACTATTTTTTTTATGGATGTGAATTAAATTTCTTTCAACAAACCTCTCCATTTTCTTTATTAAGTCAACATTGATAAAAGAAATCCTGCAAGTATCAATATCAATAACGACAAATAGAAACTAAAAACTTTAACAAGACTCAAAATAGAAGATATCCAGTTAATTCATTTATGTTAATTCATTTATGTGTAGTTCAGTGCATAATCTTTATGAAATAGATGTTGAGATCAGTGAAAACGCGAATCACACCTTCTTCCCCGATGTGTCCACAATTTGCTCTGGTGCAGGACCTGTTTCCCCAACTAGTGCCTTTGTGCTCAAGGCAAGCACTAGGACCAATGTTACCAATGTCATCTTCATTTTTCTGTGTTTAATTTTCCTCTTGTAACTCTTGTGAGATGGATATGGAGGAAGAGGAAGATTTACATTTATATTAGCCGGGTATGGATCTAAATCTATGTACCAATGTGCACCAAAGTCATGGATTTCTTCTCATACCATTGGCTTATAAAGATTCAATTTTGTCAACAAATTTGTGTGGTTCACAATCCTGTGATTGGCTAAATTTGTAAGTTTCTGGTGAAGTTATAGTTTGGTTGATACTCAATCTTTCAGAGCCTAACTTCTTATACCATGTTTAAGACCAGACTGAAGTGAAAGTGCTTCGTCTGTTTAGGATGTAAAGCAAAAAGAAGCACATAGATTTGTGTGTTTCCATTCTTTAAGCTCTTTATTGTGAGATTAATGAATATCATGTTTGTTGTCTTTTCTTTTCTTTAAGTTCATTGTTCTTTTCTTCAAATTTAGGCAGGTGGGGGCAGAAAAAGTGTTGAGAGAACTGGTTTACACGAGTTTCTGTTATTTATTAAGGGTTTCTCAGAAAACCTATAAATAGGCTTTGCTATTTATAAAGATCAAGTTTATACAGTAAAAAAATAGAAAAATTTCATATTACTTTCGTTGCTTTCTCCTTTCTCCTCTCACAGTGCATCTCCTCCTCCACAGTGGGTGAAAAGCTCCTTCTCCTTCTCTGCTCACGCTTCTCTAGACAGAAGTTATCAACCCCCTTTTTTTCTCTTTTCAGTATTCTCTCACCCCTTTTTTCTCTCTTTTTGGAAACCCTAAAACTCTATTGGTAATTGTCTTCAAGATGGTATCAGATAAGGCCTGTTGCTGCTGTTCTTGTTTCTTTTAGTTTCTTGGTTAATCTTTCCAAGAACTTATGGAGTCTCCTATGTCAGAAACAATAGATCAATGTTTAATTCCTACTAGATCATGTTTAATTCCTACTAGTCCCTATTATTTGCATCCTGGAGAGAATTCAAGACTTATTCTTGTTTCTCTACCCTTCAATGAAACCAATTATAATACATGGAGCAAAAATATGAAGAGGATCTTATTATCCAAGAACAAGTTCAAATTCATTGATGGAAGCATCTCCAAACCGAGTGATAATGATTCAACCTTTGAAGCTTTGGAAAGATGTAATGTGAGGTTCTCTCATGGATTACAAGAACTCTAACACCTCAAATTGCTGAGAGTGTTGTTTACATTGATTATGCTAGAAGTCTTTGGAAAGACTTGAGAGAAAGATTCACAAAAGATGATTATTTTTGTATTTCATACTTACTACAAGAAGTGCACTCTATTAGACAAGGAGAAAGATATGTTACCCAGTTCTTTACAAATATGAAAATTCTTTGGGAGGAATTAGAGTCTCTAAGACCCATACCTAGCCCTACATGCAGAATTCCCTGCACTTGTGCCTTATTCAAGATCTCTGTCCAATACAGAGAATCAAAGTATGATATGTGTTTTTTAAAAGGCCTTGCTGACATATACCATACAATTAAAACTCAAATACTTCTCATGGAACCTCTACCCAACATAAATAGAGTTTTTTCCTTAGTGATTCAACAAGAAAGGCAACTCACTGGTCCTCTTATTGAAACAAAGGTTCTCTACAACTCAGCTGACAAATAAGTCAACTGGAAACAACAAGAACAAAATAATTAGAAATCACATGATCAGATTTCATGGAAACCACATGGCAGAGTGAAAACGTTTTAGGCTGAGTTCAAGAGGGGGGTGAATTGAACTTTGAAAGATTTTTCCGAATTTAGACCTTTGAAAATAGTTTTCGCAATTTGAAAAACTTTATTGAATCTTGGTGCTAAAGATATAGGGTGCAGTAAAGAAATAAATTGATTCAAAGCACGAATGAATCAATTTGTTATACAGACAGATATAAGTTTTTCAAACACACAACAGATTCACAATTACACAGATTTACAATTTCATAGTGGCACTTTAAGCTGATCAAATTCACACATTTCCAGTAGCAATGTTACACTCAGATCAGAATCACACACAAATCCAAATTTGAATGAGAGCAGAGAGGAACAGAATTACAAAATACAAATTTAAAACTCCTAACACAGCACTACACTGATTTCAGTCAATATTAATAAATCTGATAAAGTTTTCTAACACCAGTAATTAATACAGACTTGAAAATTATTCAGAATGCAGATTCAATTATTCAATTATACCAAGAATACAGAACAAGAATACAAATTCTGTAGTATTATACCAATTCAGCCAAAGTTCCAATTCTTTGTCAAATCACAGATTCAGAATCTTGTATGTATTACAGAGTTAGAAAAGAACCAATCCGATAAGCAAAATTTCTTTGACAGCTACAACAGATTTATCAGAAACCAATACTGAATTCAAGTTACAATACACAAATCAATATTCAGCAGAGGACTTAAACCAGTTTTATCAAGATTACTAGAAATTAATTCAATCTTTCAATTTAATTCAATATGCAATGCAAAAATAAATCAAGATTATGAGAGAAGGGTTTAAGAAGAAGAGACACAATCAATTTGATACTGGTTCACCACAAGGGCTACGTCTAGTCCTCTCTGCACCACTTGCAAAGAAAGTTCCACTAACTCAATTAATTGTTCACATACAATTAATCAACCGATTCCTACTCCCCGTAGAAATCAAGAACCCTGCTAAATTGATCAACTGCTCCCCGCAGCTCTCAATCAATTTCAGCAGAAATACCAGGCTAACTCAATTCCTACTCCTTGTATAAATCAAGAACCCTGCTAAATTGATCAACTGCTCCCCGCAGCTCTCAATCAATTTCAGCAGAAACACCAGGCTAACTCCTATAGCCCAAACCAATACAATTGTTTAATGATTATCACAGAATTACAATGAATACAATACAAATCTTGATTCAAACATGATCAAGAAAGGTTGAGAAAACTCCTTGATTGGCGCACAAAGAAAGGTCTGTACACAGTCTTGAAGAAACCCAGTAGCACACCTTAGTCAAAATTGATTCTTCAAGTAAAAGCCCTCTTTCGAAAATGATTATTATGAAACAGCAAATCTCTCACAATAGTTCTCACAAATGAATTTCAGAAGATTGTGTTTTGCAAAAATGTATTTCTCTGTTCTTTTTCTTTTCTCTTCTTTTTCTTGTTTTTCACACTTGAAAGCCCACTGTATTATAGAAGAAGAACTCAAAAACAGTTTTTAGAAAACAGTTAATTCAGTTATGCTCAGACACGAATAAATTGATTCGGCTTAAACTGAAATCAGTTTATAATAGTTCAGTACTTTATTTTCCAAAACTGTTTTTAACCAAAGTTAAACCTTTTATGATTTGACTTAAATCATTTAGACCATGTGCTAATGAATTTCTCCTTAGATGTGCATAGGTTCTCTTTCACAACCAATCACACTCACTCACACTAGAACAAAGCCTAGAATACACTTCCATTTGCTTGCTTTGGCTTGCTAGGCATGTCTTGCATGGCTTCATCAAATCCTTTAGTGCATATATGGCTTCGGTAACGGGCCTAATTTCCGACACTTGGCAAGTCGTGGGGCCCAGAACGGAACGGAGGAGCGAGTTTCTTAGACGAAGTTATACTTGTGTCGGCGAGCAGAAAAAGAAAAAAGCACTGAAAAAGAGATGCCAAAAAGAGGTGCAACACGAGGACTTCCCAGGAGGTCACCCATCCTAGTACTACTCTCGCCAAGGCACGCTTAACTGCGGAGTTCTTATGAGATCCGGTGCATTAGTGCTGATATGATTGCATCTGTCAAGTGTGGCGTGATCAGAGCATATATGGCTTCGGTAACGGGCCTAATTTCCGACACTTGGCAAGTCGTGGGGCCCAGAACGGAACGAAGAAGCGAGTTTCTTAGACGAAGTTATACTTGTGTCGGCGGGCAGAAAAAGAAAAAAGCACTAAAAAAGAGATGCCAAAAAAGAGGTGCAACATGAGGACTTCCCAGGAGGTCACCCATCCTAGTACTACTCTCGCCCAAGCACGCTTAACTGCGGAGTTCTGATGGGATCCGGTCCATTAGTGCTGGTATGATCGCACCTGTCAAATGTGGCGTGATCAGTGCATATATGGCTTCGGTAACGGGCCTAGTTTCTGACACTTGGCAGGTCGTGGGCCGAGAACGGAACGGAGGGGCGAGTTTCTTGGACGAAGTTTTACTAGTGTCGGCGAGCAGAAAAAGAAAAAATCATTGAAAAAGAGATGCCAAAAAAGAGGTGCAACACGAGGACTTCCTAGGAGGTCACCCATACTAGTACTACTCTCGCCAAGGACGCTTAACTGCGGAGTTCTGATGGGATCCGATGCATTAGTGCTGGTATGATCGCACTTGTCAAGTGTGGCGTGATCAGTGCATATATGGGTTCGTTCATGGGCCTAATTTATGACACTTAGCAAATCGTTGGCCGAAAATGGAACGGAGGGGCGAGTTTCTTAGACGAAGTTTTACTTGTGTCGGCGAGCAGAAAAAGAAAAAAATACTGAGAAAGAGATGCCAAAAAAGAGGTGCAACACGACGACTTCCCGAAAGGTCACCCATCCTAGTACTCCTCTCGTCCAAGCACGCTTAACTGTGGAGTTCTGATGGGATCAGCTGCATTAGTGCTGGTATGATCGCACCTGTCAAGTGTGGCGTGATCAGTGCATATATGGCTTCGGTAACGGGCCTAATTTCCGACACTTGGCAAGTCGTGGGCCGAGAACGGAACGGAGGCACAAGTTTCTTAGACGAAGTTTTACTTGTGTCGGCGAGCAGAAAAAGGAAAAAACACTGAAAAAGTGATGCCAAAAAATAGGTGCAACACGAGAGCCTCCCAGGAGGTCACCCATCCTAGTACTACTCTCGCCCAAGCACGCTTAACTGCGGAGTTCTGATGAGATCCGGTGCATTAGTTCTGGTATGATCGCACCTGGCAAATGTGGCGTGATCAGTGCATATATGGCTTCGGTAACCGGCCTAATTTCCGACACTTGGCATGTCGTGGGGCCCAGAACGGAACGGAGTAGTGAGTTTCTTAGAAGAAGTTATACCTGTGTCGCCGAGCAGAAAAAGAAAAAAGCACTGGAAAAGAGATGCCGAAAAAGAGGTGCAACACAAGGACTTCCCAGGAGGTCACCCAGCCTAGTAGTACTCTCGTCCAAGCACGTTTAACTGTGGAGTTCTGATGGCATCTAGTGCATTAGTACTGGTATCATCGCACCTGTCAAGTGTGGCGTGATCAGTGCATATATGGCTTCGGTAATGGGCCTAATTTCCGAGACTTGGAAAGTCGTGGGGCCCAGAGCGGAACAGAAGAGTGAGTTTCTTAGACGAAGTTATACTTGTGTCGGCGAGAAGAAAAAGAAAAAAGCACTGGAAATGAGATGCCAAAAAAGAGGTGCAACACGAGGACTTCCCAGGAGGTCACCCATCCTAGTACTACTCTCGCCTAAGCACGTTTAACTATGGAGTTCTGATGGGATCCGGTACATTAGTGGTGGTATGATCGCACCTGTCAAGTGTGGCGTCAGTAATGCATATACGGCTTCGGTAATGGGCCTAATTTCAAACACATTTGCAAGTTGTGGGGCAACAACTGAACGGAGGTGCGAGTTTCTAAGACGAAGTTATACTTGTGTCGGCGAGCAGAAAAAGATAAAGCCACAGAAAAAGAGATGACAAAAAAGAGGTGCAACACGACGACTTCCCAAGAGGTCACCCATCCTAGTACTACGCTCGCCCAAGCACGCTTAACTGCGGAGTTCGGATGAGATCCGGTGCCTTAGTGCCGGTATGATCGCTCCTATCAAGTGTGGCGTGATCAGTGCATGTATGGCTTCGGTAACGGGTCTAATTTTCGACACTTGGCAAGTCGTGGGGCCCAGAACGGAACGGAGGACCGAGTTTCTTAGACGAAGTTATACTTGTGTCGGCAAGCAGAAATAGAAAAAAACACTGAAAAAAAGATGCCAAAAAAGAGGTGCAACACGAGGACTTCCGAAAAAACACTGAAAAAGAGATACCAAAAAAGAGGTGCAACACGAGGACTTCCCAGGAGGTCACCCATCGTCGTACTACTCTCGCCCAAGCACGCTTAACTGCGGAGTTCTGATGGGATCCGGTGCATTAGTGCTGGTATGATCGCACCTGTCAAGTGTGGCGTGATCAGTGTATATATGGCTTCGGTAACGGGCCTAATTTCCGACACTTGTAAAGTCTTAGACGAAGTTATACTTGTGTCGGCGAGCAGAAAAAGAAAAAAGCACTGAAAAAGAGATGCCAAAAAAGAGGTGCAACACGAGGACTTCCCAAGAGGTCACCCATCCCAGTACTACTCTCGCCAAGGCACGCTTAACTGCGGAGTTCTTATGAGATCCGATGCATTAGTGCTGGTATGATCGCATCTGTCAAGTGTGGTGTGATCAGTGCATATATGGCTTCGGTAACGGGCCTAATTTCCGACACTTGGCAAGTCGTGGGGCCCAGAACGGAACGAAGAAGCGAGTTTCTTAGACGAAGTTATACCTGTGTCGGCGAGCAGAAAAAGAAAAAAACACTGAAAAAGAGATTCCAAAAAAGAGGTGTAACACGAGGACTTCCCAGGAGGTCACCCATCTTGGTACTACTCTCGTCCAAGCACGTTTAACTATGGAGTTCTGATGGGATCCGGTACATAAGTACTGGTATGATCGCACGTGTCAAGTGTGGCGTGATTAGTGCATGTATGGCTTTGGTAACGGGCCTAATTTCCGACACTTGGCAAGTCGTGGGGCCCAGAACGGAACGGAGGAGCGAGTTTCCTAAACGAAGTTATACTTGTGTTGGCGAGCAGAAAAAAGCATTGAAAAAGGGATGCCAAAAAAGAGGTGCAACACGAGTACTTCCCAGGAGGTCACCCATCCAAGTACTACTCTCGCCGAAGCACGCTTAACTGCGGAGTTCTGATGACATCCGGTGCATTACTGCTGGTATGATCGCACCTGTCAAGTGTGGCGTGATCAGTGCATATATGGCTTCGGTAACGGGCCTAATTTCCGACACTTGTAAAGTCATGGGCCGAGAACGGAACGGGGGGCGAGTTTCTTAGACAAAGTTTTACTTGTGTCGGCGAGCAGAAAAAGAAAAAAACACTGAAAAAGAGATGCTAAAAAAGAGGTGCAACACGAGGACTTCGCAAGAGGTCATCCATCCTAGCACTACTCTCGCCGAAGCACGCTTAACTGCAGAGTTTTGATGGGATCCAGTACATTGCTGCTGGTATGATCGCACCTGTCAAATGTGTCATGATCAGTGCATATATGGCTTCGGTAACAGGCCTAATTTCTGACACTTGGTAAGTCGTCGGGCCTAGAACGGAATGGAGGAGCGAGTTTCTTAGACGAAGTTATACTTGTGTTGGCGAGCAGAAAAAGAAAAAAGCACTGAAAAAGAGATGCCAAAAAAGAGGTACAACACGAGCACTTCCCCGGAGGTCACCCATGCTAGTACTACTCTCGCCAAGGCACGCTTAACTGCGGAGTTCTTATGAGATCCGATGCATTAGTGCTGGTATGATCGCATCTGTCAAGTGTGGCGTGATCAGAGCATATATGGCTTCGGTAACGGGCCTAATGTCCGACACTTGGCAAGTCGTGGAGCCCAGAACGGAACGAAGAAGCGAGTTTCTTAGACGAAGTTATACTTGTGTCGGCGAGCAGAAAAAGAAAAAAGCACTGAAAAAGAGATGCCAAAAAAGAGGTGCAACACGAGGACTTCCCACGAGGTCACCCATCCTAGTACTACTCTCGCCAAGGCACGCTTAACTGCAGAGTTCTTATGAGATCCGATGCATTAGTGCTGGTATGATCGCATCTGCCAAGTGTGGCGTGATCAGTGCATATACGGCTTCGGTAACGGGCCTAATTTCCGACACTTGGCAAGTCGTGGGGCCCAGAACGGAAAGGAGGGGCGACTTTGTAAGACGAAGTTATACTTGTGTCGGCAAGCAGAAAAAGAAAAAAGCATTGAAAAAGAGATGCCAAAAAAGAGGTGCAACACGAGGACTTCCTAGGAGGTCACCCATCCTAGTACTTCTCTCGCACAAGCACTCTTAACTGCGGAGTTCTGATGGGATCCAGTGCATTAGTGTTGGTATGATCGTACCTGTCAAGTGTGGCGTGATCAGTGTATATATGGCTTCAGTCACGGGCCTAATTTCTGAAACTTGGCAAGTCGTGGGGCCTAGAACGAAACAGAGGAACGAGTTTCTTAGACGAAGTTATATTTGTGTCGGCGAGCAGAAAAAGAAAAAAACACTGAAAAAGAGATTCCAAAAAACAGGTGCAACACGAGAACTTCCCAGAAGGTCACCCATCCTAGTACTACTCTCGCCCAAGCATGCTTCACTGCAGACTTCTGATGGGATCCGGTGCATTAGTACTGGTATGACAGCACCTGTCAAGTGTGGCATGATCAGTGCATATTTGGCTTCGGTAACGGGCCTAATTTCTAACACTTGGCAAGTCGTGGGGCTCAGAACGGAACGAAGGAACGAGTTTCTTAGACGAAGTTATACTTGTGTCGGCGAGGAGAAAAAGAAAAAAACACTGAAAAAGAGATGCCAAAAAGGAGGTGCAACACGAGGACTTCCCAGAAGGTCACCCCTCCTCGTACTACTCTCGCCCAAGCACACTTAATTGCGGAGTTCAGATGGGATCCGGTGCATTAGTGGTGGTATGATCGCACCTGTCAAGTGTGGCGTGATCAGTTCATATATGGCTTCGGCTAGGGGCCTAATTTCCGAAACTTAGCAAGTCGTGGGGCCTAGAACGGAACGGAAGTGCGAGTTTGTTAGACAAAGTTATACTGGTGTCGGCGAGCAAAGAAAGAAAAAAGCACTAAAAAAGAGATTCCAAAAAAGAGGTGCAACACGAGGACTTCCCAGGAGGCCACCCATCCTAGTATTACTGTTGCCCAAGCATGCTTAACTGCGGAGTTCTCATGGGATCCAGTGCATTAGTGCTGGTATGATCGCACCTGTCATGTGTGGCGTGATCAGTGCATATATGGTTTCGGTAACGGGCCTTATTTCCGGCACTTGGCAAGTCATGGGGCCCATAACGGAACGGAGGAGCGAGTTTATTAGACGAAGTTATACTTGTGTCGGCGAGCAGAAAAAGAAAAAAGCACTGAAAATGAGTTGCCTAAAAAGAGGTGCAACACGAGGACTTCCTAGGAGTTCACCCATCCTAGTACTACTCTCGCCCAAGCACGCTTAATTGCGGAGTTCAGATGGGATCCGGTGCATTAGTGGTGGTATGATCGCACCTGTCAAGTGTGGCGTGATCAGTGCATATATGGCTTCGGTAACGGGCCTAATTTCCCACACTTGGCAAGTCGTGGGGCCTAGAACGGAACGGAGGAGCGACTTTCTTAGACGAAGTTATACTTGTGTCGTCGAGCAAATAAAGAAAAAAAACACTGAAAGAGATGCCAAAAAAGAGGTACAACACGAGGACTTCCCAGGAGGTCACCCATCCTAGTACTACTCTCGCCCAAGCAGGCTTAACTGTGGAGTTCTGATGGGATCCGGTGCATTACTGCTGGTATGATCGCACCTGTCAAGTGTGGCATGATCAGTGCATATATGGCTTCGGTAACGGGCCTAATTTCCGACACTTGGCAAGTCGTGGGGCCTAGAACGAAACGGAGGAACGAGTTTCTTAGACGAAGTTATACTTGTGTCGGCGAGCAGAAAAAGAAAAAAACACTGAAAAAGAGATTCCAAAAGTACTCTTAAAGTTCCAAAAATTCTCTTTTTTCAATGGGATGAATTATTTGTTCTTGAATTATTGAGTTCATAAGATCATAAATGACAAAATAAACCGTGAATAGCAAAATGCTTAACGAAGGCAAAAGTTGGCTTTCTCAAAGAAATTATCTCGATATGTGCTTGATACCTTTCAGCTTTCCTAAAAAGCCTAAAAGTTCTCCAAATATCCAAAGAAAAGGTTTGCCTCAAGGATTGCTACTTCTTAAGGAAATTCTTATGCAGGGCAGAAATGTTGCGTTTTATTACTAACGGAAAGATTGTTTCTATGTCTTATCTTCAGAGGCGTTCAAAGTAAATAAAAATAAATAAAAGTCCGTTAGATTGAAAACCTGCAAAGGCAATCTAAGCAAAAGATAGGACAAAGTCAAAAAAAAAAAAAATGTGTTGGAAGTCATTAAATTTTGTTTCACTGTTAATCTTTTTGAAGATTAAGCAATCATGATTCGAAGTGATATATGGCCATGTTTCTTCATCCTGAACACTTTTACAAATCCGTTGCACCCTCTTTGAGCCAAAACAAAATTTTTCTTTCAAATACCCCTAATGAGGATCATCATCAATTTGAAGTTCAGCTTAAGGTTTTGATAAAGAAATTCAAAAATAAAAAAAATCGACACATGAGTATTATCAGAGGTTCCTAAAGGTTAAAGGAAAATGCACATCAGGCAAGGAGTACATTGCAAGCTTCTCAAGAAAAGAAAAATATGAAAAAAAATTGAAAAATGAAAAGGAAAGAAAAAAAGATAAGGAAAAAGAAAAAAGATATTCTCAAAAGTTCGTCAAGAAGAGTGTACAACAAGTGTTCTTTAGAGGAAAGGAAGGTTATATAAAAAGCTCATGGAAGATGACCTTGGTTGATTACAACATTTAGGTGATGATCCTTGTTTAGATATAAAACCCCAATATAATTTTTGAGCCTTTTTATCCTCTTTTTCACAACCCTCTTTACCCCTGGCCACGTTACAAGCTCAATAAAGTCCATATTGATTGTTGAATGATTGTAATGATTTTCATAAGAATTAACTTTGAAACAAGATGATGTGATCGATAATACGTGTTAAGAAAAAAGGAAAAAATGGAAAAAGAAATTTATCAGAGTGCCTCTGTTAGACTAAAGCTTTGGTCATTCTACGAATCGGTTGAGGATACAACACTAGTTGGAGTAATCTGGTTTCCTACACACCCTTGCTACCCCATTCCTACCTCACAAAAATAGCTAATCTTTCATCACACTTGAGGCCAACCGATTTCTTTCCTACCCTTGCTATTCCATTTTCACATAAATAGCTAATCAATTCACAAATATTGTACATACAAACTGGGGCAATTTGATTTCATTTGCACCCTCACCGTCAAATGTTTACCTTGCAACTCATCCTTCACAAATACCATATCATTACCTTCATCCACGTAGCTAGGGCAATTGGAATGGGATTCCCCTATAAAAGCCATCTTCCTGTTAGCAACAGTTGTTCTTTCATTCAAAATCTAAAGTCTGATTTACCAAAGTTGGGGCACCTAAACTAGGGCAGCCCTGTCAGAAGATTTGCACCCCCAGTATCTTTCAAATATCTCAAACTCTCTACTCACTTACCCTTCGCCTGAGGGTTCAAGCATATATCAAAGTTGTGTCTTTAAACAGAAAGCTAGTGATTATCTTTGTGGGCATATGTTTCAACTTTATGAGATTTGTTAGAAAAGAGTAGCATCCAATGAATTCAGTCTTACAAGGAGCACCTGATTCTATATCGAAAACCTTTTGGGTAAAAAATAAAAATATTTTTGGGTGTTTTTGGAAAATCAAAGAAAAACACTTTGCACATACTTTTGAAAAAAATTTCACTTTGAAGTTTGTACATATTCTTGAGATCTTTTACATATGTATTTTAAAAAAAAATAATAGAAAATCCTTTTGAATGTACATAAAAAAACATATATTTCAAAAGATCTTTGTACATACTTTTTGAATAAACATTGAAAGAAATCATTGAAAATGTTCCTTTGTACATAAATTTTGAAACATTTGAAAATCATTGAAAATATCTTTTGTACATATCTTCTCTTTTGGAAAATTAGTACATATCTTTTTGAAACATTATCTGTGAAAAGTTTACTGGAAAAATCATCATTTGAAAAATCATTTTAAAAAACAATTGTACATACATTAGCATCAAAATGATCATTTAAGAAAATAGAATTTCATTCATTATCGTCCGAGAAAATAAAAATGAAAAATAAAATTTCATGTTTTAATATATGCATTATCATCCAAGAAAATCAAAAATAAAATTTCATACATTTAAACATGCATTTTCATTCAATAATAATAAAAACACAAAATTTCATGCATTTTAACATACATTCTTCAAAAATCGAATTTCATGCATTCGTATATGCATTCTTCAAAAATAATAAAACAAAAATATAATCAAAGTTTAATGTATTCAAACATGCACTTTCATTCAAAAAATTCACAAAGTTTCATGCATTCATATATGCATTCTTCAAAAATAATAAAACAAAAAAAAATTAAGTTTTATGCATTCATAAATGCATTCTTTTTAAAAAAAAAACAATATCAAAAAGGCAAAAATAACTCATGCATTCAAGCATGCATTTTCATTCAAAAAATTCATAAAACTTCACGCATTCATAAATGCATTTTTCAAAAAAAAAAGAACAAAATCAAAAAGACAAAAAGAAATCAATTGATTAAAGCATGCATTTTCATTCAAAAAAATTCACAAAGTTTCAAGCATTAATATATCCATTCTTCAAAAAGAATAAAAAATCAAATTTCATACACTCAAACATGCATTTTCATTGAAATCGGAAATTCATATTCAATCAAACTTTCATGCATTCATAAATGCATTCTTCAAGCAGTACAAAAAAAATCAAATTTTATGTATTGAAACATGCATTTTCATTCAAATTCAAAATTCAGATTTAATAAAAAATTTCATTCTTTCATAGATGCACCATTACAAAAAAAAAAGAAC
>Ga0209489_106542_pt1 | contig 18598 bp, 6 predicted proteins | sample SiratrowhiteBW_FD_187527 | JGI IMG/M metagenome (GOLD analysis project Ga0209489, IMG submission 187527) | Root nodule microbial communities of legume samples collected from California, USA - Siratro white BW (SPAdes) (version 2) | ecosystem: Host-associated > Plants > Roots > Nodule | place: USA...
GTGCTCAAGGACCAGTCAGACCTGCAAGAAAGACTTGAGCACTGATAATCACATATTCAAGTTTTTATCTTTGAGTTCTATTTAAAAGTAACTAAATAGTATAAAAATAAGTTACTAGCTTCCCTTACCTGGTGACAATTTCCGAAAACAATTCCTCCAAACTAGCTAGCGGCACTAACCCAATCTTTAGGGATCTAGAACAAGCCATCAGAACAAAACCAAATTTCAGTATAATCTTAATTAAGTTGAGAGAAATACTTTTCTCAACTGTCCCTACTAAGATTGATGACAAAAACCTAAGGAAAAACAGAGATTAAGGGATCTTTAGATCAAATATGAACTTACTCTCTTTGAGATTCTGATCGGTTAGAAATGATCCCTAACTCTTCAGGTACTGTAGGGTGTGATCAGATTCTAAAACAGATGATGTATGGAGGGAGAAAAGTTAGAGAGAAGGGAGAGCTTGGGAGAGGGAGAGAGAGAAAAGAAGGAGAGAATGAAGGTGCAGGGGCCGTCACAAGGTTCCTAGTTTTCATATTTGTTAGACAAGTTCAAAAATCAGTAAACCACGTATCAAAACAGAGAAAACTGCTTGAACGTAACTGTCATACATGCATTTCAAAAGAGTTTCATAGATGTTAAATGGAAGTACCTTTTAAAAAAGGTGTCAAAATAACATATTCCTATATGGAAAATGTTAGCAACGTTACACATGTTACACATTAAGTGAAATACTTTAATTAATTAATTATAAAGTATTGATAAAAAGTTATAGCTTAAAACATTAAAAGTTTTTGAAGGAAAAAGTATTTTTTTTAGTACATGTGATGTTGTCATTTTTAAAATTAATGAGAAATATTTTGTTGATGAAAGAATTTTGTAATGATATTATTTCAAAATCTTAGTTTGAATTTTCGAAGTATCTAAAAAAATATTAAGAACATTAAAAGGATAAATTCAAAATAATGTTGGATAAATTAAGAAAAGAAACACAATTTTCATAATATTTAATTTTTGAAATTAATATTTAATTAATAGTAATATTTTAAATTTGTTCGTATAATTATTTTAATTTTATTGTGTTCAGATTTCCCAGATAAAAATTGATTTACTATATGTAAAATCACGTGATATTTTGAATAAGATGATTAAATAATCTGGGTATATAAAGAAATTAGAATAAGGAATGAATATGGAGAAAAGAATGTTAATAATACAGTTTTTAAATGAAATTAGTAGAAAAAATGAATTGATCTGTTGGAATAATTCAACTATTTTTTTAAGTTTTATGTTATTGTAATATGTCGCATAATGGTATATATTACATAATGGAATATATTGTTGTGTGAGTTTATTTGGATTGATTAAAGCTATAGAATTTTTTTAATGTGTTGTATAATATCTTGGTTGAATAATGATTAATATAGTTGTTGTGTGTTATTTTAATTTATTTTATGTGTAAAATATTGTAGTTATGGTTCTTTTGAGAAAATACTTGTTTTAATATTCTTGAATAATTGTATTAAAAAAGATGATGATTTGTCTAAAATATTTTCGGAGCGCTCTAAGTTATATAAAATTTATTTTAAACACTATAGAGTCCTTTTAAATATAAGAGATTTTGTATTCTTAAATGATTTTTGAAACACGCAATCATAAAAGAAATCCCGTAAAGAAAAAGTTATGGTACATTTTGAAACTTTGAAAACTCAAGTAAAATTACATAAATATTTCTTTGGTCAAATGTAAGAAAAAACGTACTCAAAGTCTTTTTGTGAAAATGCATTTAATGTAAAAAGTCTAAAGTTTAACCTCATCTTCTCCTTTTATCCCTAATTTATCTCGAATAGACATTTGAATGAGTTTTGTTGGACGAAGAAGACGGTAATTTATCTTTTAAAGTAGTGAACAATTATTTTAGGATGCATGTTATATTGCAAATCTCATTATTAAATAAGTAGTTAAAGTGCATGAAAATTTCTCATGAGTATAATTTCTGATTCAAATCTGAATTTTTTTTTAAATCATTTCTAAAAGATCTTAGAACTAAACTCTTATTTTCTAGGTCTTATTATTTCTATAAACATAATAAATATATAATAGATAGATATCTAATAAATATCTATTTGTAGGTATTTATCTATTAAATATTTATTTATCTATCTGTTAAATATTTATCTATCTAATAGATTTTTTTTTCTCTTCTCAAGAATTTATAAAAATATAAGAAAATGGAGTTTATACCTCATATAGAGTTTAATATATTTTATATTGTGTAACGACGCTTTTAAAAAATTACAACCTATCAAAGACTTGGATATAAAATCAAAACACATATTGAAAAGAAAGTTAATTAATATTTAGGATTTAGGTTGATCAATATTTTTTATTGTTTTTATTGTTTATGTACTCATCAAGTTTTGAAACTTCAAATCTTTATTTAATTAGAAGTAACACTGCAAATTATATTATTTTTAGTCAAAAATCTTAAAAGTTTTCTATTTATCTTTCATCGTTTTACACTTTTATTTCTGACAATCTTTAATTTTGTTGTACAATTATTTTTTTTTTTTTACATCTTAAGCCCTATTAATATAGATTTATTCGTCTCATACTCACATATATGTGTTCTAAAATTCATATTATATGATGCTTCTTCAAACGAAATCCTTTTAAATGTAATTTATCCGAGAAATGTGTCAAGCTCTTACTTCCTTACTCGTCTTATCTAACTTTACACGTTAACAAAATCAGCTAATTGCATTAAAATTTACTAATCTCCTGACGTTCTTCCTAAAATGCATTTATTACGCAACAAAAGATGATGGTACAATTAAAAGTCATATATTAATTAAAGTTAGAATACTTTAGAAAAAAAATATTAAATAAAATAAAAGTAGTTAAAAGTGACTTATGTTCAGGGAAAAAAGTGTATAATTGGTTAGTAACAAAAGTAATGATATTTTATATCTTAGGGTACATTGCGAAAGATGAATGTTATTTTAATATAACTAAAGTTTATAAAAATTATATTTTACAATTATCATAAATAATTTACATCACACTTAATAATTTTTTTTTAACTATTATCAATATTTTTTTTAATATAAAAAGAGTTGACTATCTAGGTTTGGATTACAAAAAGTAAAAAATCAATTACTCATAATTGATTATACCTAATTTTCTGAATATTTAAAATTACATAATCGATTATGCATATGAATTTTTTTTAGGCATAGTGGATTATGGATGATATATGATTTATTATAAGTACTTTTCTTTATGTCTAAAATCTATGATATACAAATAATTAATTATATGTGTATTTTTTAAGTTTATAATTAATTATGGCTCTCGATTAATTGATTATGCATATAGCTTTTGGTTCTTCAGTGACACTTATTTGTGTTTGTTGATAGTCATTTCTACTGTTTGTTGTGGTTCAAGTTTATATGTAATTTTGTAGTTATATTTCTTTATTATTAAAGAAAAAGTTATAAATCTTTATAATAAATGTATATACTTATCTTTTTACCATCTTATTTAATCAAGAGTTAATTAATAATTTGACAAATTTATCAATTAAAAAGAGTCAATTGATAATTTGACAAATTTGTTAATTATTAATTAAAAAATATCAATAACACTTATCAAATTATTCACGAATTTTTACAAATATTATATTTAAATCTTTCCAAATCTCATCATCAATCCAAACAACCTTATCACCTATATATAATCTACTCAAATTAATTCAAATTTACTCTCTCAACCACTCATTAAACAAGTAAACAATTAAAAAAAAAAACATCATTTCATCTTAAAAGGATAAAATGATTTCAAATGCGATATAGAATATTGATTAGTTGCTAAATTAAATAAAAAATTATACTTTAAAAAAGAAGATAACTAAGTACTGGATATATAAGATTATAAAAAACAATTCAAAATAATTCCCTAAAAACAATATTAGTTTAGAAAAATCGTTAAAAACACGGATTTTAGGCCATCATCCTTGTATTAGTAATTTACTGGACCGTCATTTTCTTATTTTGTATGAAAATATATATTTTGTTCCACAAGGATCATTTGATCAAAAAAAAAAATTTTCATTCAACGAAAACATAATTTCTAGTAACCATTTCTGACTTTGAAAAATTAAGTAATTAACTATATTTTATCCGAACTCTAATAATTAATTACCACAATAAACTATTTAATAATAATCTGATATTCTATTAATTTTAACTCCGAAAAGTTGATTGTCAACGCCTCCACGCATCCCACTTCCATTATGAAATAAATTTTTATACATAAAAATAAATTAAAACATACATTACCCCATAAAAAATTTCGGATTTATACATGCTACAATTATACCTTTTCACAATTTTAATACCTTTGTGGTACAGTTTCAATTATTGCACACCCATACATACATATATATATATATATATATACATAAATGAAATTAACAGTTTATCACAAAAGGAGTCACCGATTTAAGAATTCACTACAAACATGAATACCAATTTAATAAAGTTTATGTCAAGAAACCAAATATGAATTCATTATGTGATAAAAAAACTTAGCCACATGCTTAACTTTGTAAAATTAAAAAGGCTAGATTGAGCCATTATATGTTCAGGTACTTGAAGGAAAATACTTAACCTAAATCTGATGCGAAGGCAATGAAAAGGTTAAGAGTATGGATTATGAAACCATCACGAGAAAAAAAAAAATTACGTAAACCATTTCTTAAAAGCTCAAATACCCAAATAGTTCAGCCTATATTAAACTTTGTTCAATACATGTCTGAAAAAACAGGAACAAATATCAAACAATGACAAGTTTTAAGAACAAAAAGAGAGGAGTTGATACAACTCTAATGCCCAGTTGACACAACTCTACTGCTCGGTGGGCATTGTCTTGATGATATCGGAATCACCTGAAAATAATAACTAAGTTAGAAAACAAGGTGCATGCAATTAGCTCCAAATATGAATTAATTAAGTAGTAACTACACAGTACCAGGGTCAATAATGCTAAGGCAGCAAACTCTGTAATATTTGCCGCATGCGGTGCCCAAATCCACATTGTCTACAGAAACAACAACAATTTGCGATGGAAGGTTAATATACAGAAATGATTGTTTTGGTTAGAAGGAATTCAGCATGTCTATCTACTGAAACTTTGGTGACAACTGAGAAGGAATGATAATATACAAAATTTTGCAGTCTTTCGACAGATACATTTTCCATGAGGTATGATGGGACTATTGTATAACAAACCATAACAATCCATTCACACAGGAAACATATTTTAACAAGATATAGTCAAAATACCCCATTTAAAGAGGATTCACAGACACAGACGGGCACATGTCACCATGTGAAAGCAATACGATGGAGGATTCACTGATACAGATGGAAACAATTTCACCATATGAAATTTGAACATAAAGCAATTTAAGATTAAGGTAACATTGTCAAGTTCAAGTTACATAAGCTAGCCTACAAATTGGGGCTTCATGTGTGTGGGTATAGAGAGAGAGAGTGAATGATGGAACACATGTGAGTTAAACTACAATGAATGAGGAATCCTCATAATCGAACATACCCTTAAGTACCAAGGAAAGGAAAACTTAAACTGTATATATGATTGTGTCAAACCAAATAATTCAAATGCAAAATGCTGACGAGAGTGCTTTGGATATAATCGCTTGAAGCACCTCAGCCCAAGTAGGCACACTAGGATTATGTCTCTCACACTCCATTCAGAGTCCATCAACACACAAAATATCCCTTGTCTAGATGCTTATAAATTATCATAAGGCACAAAAATTGTTTAGATTAGAACTTACTCCCGTTGTAATGGTGCACTCCAACCTTCGCCAACATGGCATAGTACTCAATTTCAGACTTCCTCAATGGTGGGCAATTGTTGGCAATAATAATTAATTTCCCTGCAAGAAAAATATACGAAATGTCAAAACAAAACCTTTTGTGTAGCTACCAAATCATCCAATGCACTAACAAAATAAGGACAGATAAGAAAAAAAGTCGTAAACTTCATGGATCTCCAGCATACAGAGCGAAATCCTCAACATAATTCCCCAACCCCAACGATTTGAACTTCGTATGTGCACACCAGATCTCCTAAACCCTAAGATAACAATTCAACACCCCCCCCCAAAAAAAAAAAAAAACAAAGAATGCAGAACAAAAACAAATCCAAATTTTCTTCAATAATGCAAAATAAAAAAAAAATTCAAGTTTTCAGCAAAACGCATTAAGTCAATCCAACTGATAAATCTTCAGAAAGGAACAACAACCATATCAGCTCATATGGATCAAATGGGAATTGAAATGAAAAACTAGAATAACACCTTTCGAGCTCCTTAGGGATTTGAGTACAGTCTTATAACCCAAAGTAAATTTCCCACTCTTCATCACAAGAGCGAGCCTGTTGTTGATACTTTCATGGGTCTTCTTCTGCAAAAAAAATATAAATAAATAAATAAATAATCAGAAACCATTAACGAAATAAAAAAAATAATTATTATAATGGATGAGAGAACTGAAAGACATGGTGTGAGATATTACAGTCTTCTTCGCAGCAACCATGGTGGCGTTGGAATTCTCTGAAGAGCCTGATTATGGTCTGAATTTGCCCCAAGGAAGAAACCCTACTGTTTTGGAAGCAGAGACTTTTATATGTGGTGTCTGCTAGGGTTTAGAACTCGAACGGTGTCGTTTGCGATGTGAGCGCTTTTCTAATCTCACATGTGCTATCTCTATTCCCGAATTGCTTACTGGGCTAAATACTGAAACTGTAAGCCCAATTAGAACTAAGTGTATTTCTTTTACCACCTCCATATTTTTCTTCCGAATTATAAAAAAGTCCAAATTATTCATGGTTGAAAACATTATAAATTATTAAATTTATAATTTAAAAATGTATTTCAGATTATTTTGATTTAAAATTTTTAATACATAATCTAATTTTAATTATTTTTATTCCTTTATGTAAAATAAGTGACTTTTTTTGTTTTGTAATAAGTAAATTATATCTCGTTCGTTAACTTTATTTTTTTTTTTAAATATTTAGTTTAAGTTTAACCAAATTGACTTGAAATTTATTTTTGATATATGTAAAATATCAATATATTTATTTTTTTCAGTATGGGTTTTATAAATTTTATTTATTTTTTAAATAATTCTTGTAAATTTTATTTATTTATATTAGTTTTAATTATATTGTTTTAATACTGTAATATGGCCAATTTTTTGTTTATATTGTATAATATATGAATAAATTAGAATAAGTAAGTTTAATTTTTTTTATAAATTTTGATATATTTAATTATGTGTTCAAAAAAGTTAGTTGTATCAAATTTTTTATGTCTTTCAATTAATTTTTATATTAAATTTTATTATTAATTAAATTTATTGATAAAAAATTTTAGTATTCAATAAAATAAATTTTAAAATATAATTGTATTGTTATAAAAATTAAAATTACTTAAAATCGACTTACTAAAAAGTATACATGATAGATTGAATGAGATAGACTTACCAATTAAGTGATATATTATAATTAATTTTGTTCTGACAAAAATATTAAGTTGATGGAGAAAGGTTGTTTTTAAGTGTGAAACCGACTTTGACTTCTCAAAATGTCTTCTTGTACTCAGTCTTGACCTTAACATTAAAGGAACTCAATACTTGATTAAAAATAGGTCTTCAGGTTTCCACCTTCTAATAAGATATTAATTTTCGACCTTTTACAACATTCAATGAACTTAACACTTGATCAGAAATAGATTTTCAGGTTTCGACCTTCTAATGATATCTCGATTTTCGACCTTCTGCTGGAGAGGGGGTACCTACAAACGGTTATTCAATTATCAAGTTAGCAAACGAATGAGTAAAGTAAAGAGATAATAATCTCTCTAGGGATGTCCCCCTATTTATAAAAATGGTAGTGGGCTAACTTACTATTCATCAGAGTCCATAATTATCAACCTTATTAACTAGAAGAGTTTATATTAATCACCTTAAGTAATGTTTTTTCCACTTGGTGGACTGGTTTGGTTTATAAGAAAAGGTCAATAATGGTCATGTTTTGTCGATTAATGACCTTAAACCGACTTTGAATAACAAATGACCATAAACCGACTTCAAGTAACATGATTATTGTAGCCTATAGTATCAATTTATTAAAAAGTATTGATAAAAATTTTAAAGCTTAAAACATTGAAATATTGTAAAGGAAGAATGTATTTTTTTAGTGCATGTGATATTGTGATTTCTAAAATCAATGTGAAATGTGTGAGAAATATTTTGTTAATGAAATAATTTCGTACTAAAATTATTTCAAATTCTTAGTTTGAATTTTTGATGTATCGAAAAAAATATTAAGAACATTAAAATGATAGTTCAAAATAATGTTGGATAAATTATGAAAAAAAAAACTCAATTTCATGAATATTTATTGTTGAAATTAATATTTAATTAATACTAATATTTTAAATTTGTTCAAATAGTTATTTTAATTTTATGGTGTGGAGATTTTTCAAAGAAAATTTGATTTTATTATATATATAATCACGTGATATTTTTGAATGAGATGATTAAATAATTTGGGTATATAAAGAAAATAGAATAAGGAATGAATATTGAGAAAAATGTTAATAATACAGCTTTTAAATGAAATTATTTAGAAAATAATAAAATGATTTGGTGGAATAATTCAACAAATTTTTTCTTTATTTTTATGTTATTGTAATATGCCACATAATGGTATATATTACATAACTGTAGTATGTTATTCTGTGAGTTTATTTAGATTGATTAATGCTATATTTTTTTTAATGTGTTATACAATAACATGGTTGAATAATGATTATTACAGTTGTTAGTTTTGTGTCATTTTAATTTATTTTAGGTGTAAAATATTGTAGCTAATGTTCTTTCATGAAGATACATTTTACTTGATACTCTTGAATGAGATACTTGTAAAGGATGATGATTTCTAGGAATACTCTAGGGTTAGATAAATAAATAAATAAATACGATTGATTCCTTTTTAAATGTAAGAGATCTTGTATTCTTAAGTAATCTTTGAGATAGGTAATCACAAAGGAACCTGAAAGATTTATTGGACATTTTGAAACTTTGAAACCATGCATTTAAGGCTTTTGTGAAGAAAGTATTTAATGCAAAAAGGTTTACACTTCTCTTTCTATCCCTAATTTACTTTGAATGGAGATTTCAATTAGTTTTGTTGGCCTTTCAAGATAAAAAAAAGAAAAAGGACAATATTATATCTTTAATGTAGTAAACAAATTTTTAGGATGCATGTCATAAATCTCTTTTTTAAACAAGTAGTTAAAAGTGCGTGAAATTCTCATGAGTATAATTTTTAATAGAAATCCAAAGTTATTTTTAAATAATTTATAGATGAGCTTACAAAGAAAACAGAGAAATAAATTATTGTTTTCCACATTTTATGGTTCTTGTAGAGACAGTAAAAAGCAAGGCAAAAGTTTCAGGAAATATAAGAGAATGGAAAGAGTTTTTATCCAATATATTTATATTGTGCAATGGTGATTTTGAAAAAACATAAGTCTTACATAAAAAAAACTGTAAAAAAATTTATCAATAATCTTCCTTTATTAATTCGTCTATTTTTGAATTTCAAATCCTTAGTTTCATTGTATTAACACTATAAATCACATTATTTTTAGCTAAACACCTTAAAACTAAAATTCTTTTCTTCACTTATCATAGAAAAATTATTCTTTGATAACTACTCAAATAATATTACTCTTTGACCTGATCGTCCTTACTTACGTGGTAAAGGATTAAATTGTATTATCATATTGTGTTTCAAATCAATTTTAAAATAAAAGCAGTTCGAAGATAAAAACTCACTGAGTGAGCACTCAGTGTCATTGGAAGAAACGGAATAAAATGGAATCATAACATCGTCATCAAAGGAAGAAGAACTCAAAACAAAGAACTTAAAACAAAGACAAGAACTTGAGATCGTAAAAGGATAATTGATGAGATTATTCATGAAGTAAGGTTTAGGATTTTTTTCCATCTTGAAAAAATTGTACTACATGATCGGAAGAGAAAGAGAAAGCTTGCACATGAAAAACAAACATATTTTTATCGCAAACGACAACAAACTAATGGAGAAGATGAACGACACAAAGACTCTCACCGCAAACGATAAGGTAAGTGCCAGAGACACTAAAAAACCACATAAATTAAACAACATGTGGAGATTGACAATTCAAACTTTTTCCAAAATCTATTTTAGTTTTTTAAATTTCTTTTTCAACTACCTTTTAATCAAATAATATTGTTCTTGCTGATTCGGTGTTACGTCAAGTTGTCAAAATATTTGGCACGCGACGTAACAGTGTCAAACTATCTTCAATATGTTAATGAATTAATATGTTAATGAATCAACTTTTCACTGGAGTTTAGGAATTTGATTTTTAATAATGGATGAAAAGAATAAAGATTTGATGAAAAAATATTCTAATATAAAAATACAACTTATTTTCTACAACTAAAATATAACTTTATCATGTAATCAAGACCTACCATATTAAGAAAGTATTTTTCTACTATTGTCAACCATTTTTTTTCCTTTTAGTTAATAGCAAAAGTAATGATATTCGTGTAATATTGATTAATAACAGAAATAATGATATTCTATATCTCACAGTACATTGTTAAAGATAAATGTTATTTTAATATAACTAAAGGTTATTGGACATTTGAACATAGAAATTATCCTTTACGATTATGTCGTAAATAATTTACATCGGACTTGACAAATTTTATTAACTATCACCAATATTTTCTTGGGAACATATAATAACATTTTTTAAAAGAGGCCTTTCATCTTAAAAGAATAAAATGACTTAAAATGGGATATAAAATATTGATTAGTTGCTAAATTAAATAAAAAGTTATACTTTAAAAAATAAGAATATAACTAAGTACTCAACAATTAAAAAGAAGCCTTTCATCTTAAAAGAATAAAATGACTTAAAATGCAATATAGATTATTGATTAGTTGCTAAATTAATAAAAAATTATACTTTAAAAAATAAGAATATAACTGAGTACTCAACATTTACGATTATACAAAGCAATCCAAAATAATTCCTAAAATCAATATTTGTTCAGAAAAAATGTTAAAAACACGGATTTTGCGCCATCATCTTTGTATTCATAATTTATTGGACCATCATTTGCTCATTTTGTATGAAATTATAAATTTTGTTCCCCTGATAGAAAAGAAAATTTTCATTCAGGAAAATTATGATTTCTAGCAACAATGACTTTAAAAATTAAGCAATTAACTATATTTTATTCGATTTCTAATAATTCATTATGAGATTAAATTAAGGGAAGAAAAAAAATTACGCAGACAATTTCTTAAAAGCTCCAAATAAGTTCAGCCTATATTAAACTTTCTACAAGACATATCTGAAAAAGAGGAACAAATATCAAAAAAAGAAAAGTGTTAAGGACAAAAAAAGGAGTTGTAACAACTCTACTGCTCGGTGGGCATTGTCTTGATGATATCGGAATCACCTGAAAATAATAACTAAGTAAGAAAACAAGGTGCATGCAATTAGTTCCAAATATGAATTAATAATTAAGTAGTAACTACACAATACCAGGGTCAATAATGCTAAGGCAGCACACTCTGTAATATTTGCCACATGCGGTGCCCAAATCCACATTGTCTACAGAAACAAGAACAATTTGCTAAGGAAGGTTAATAGACAGAAATATGATCGTTTTACTTAGAAGGAATTCAGCATGTCTATATCTACTGAAACTCTGGTGACAACTGAGAAGGAATGATAATATACAAAATTTTGCAGTGTTTTGACAGATACATTTTGCATGAGTTATGATGGGACTATTGTATAGCAGAAACCATAACAATTCATCCACAAAGGAAACATAATTTAAACAAGATATAGTCAAAAAACCCCATTCAAAGAGCATTCACAGATACAGATGGGCACATTTCATCATATGAAGGCAATACTATGTCTACTTTGAACTTAACAAAGGCAATTTAAGATTAATAATAACATTGTTAAGTTCAAGTTAGCAAAGCTAGCCTACAAATTGGGGCTTCATGTGTGTGTGTGTATATGTAGAGAGAGAGAGAGAGTGATAGAACACATGTGAGTTAAACTACAATGAATGAGGAATCCTCATAATCGAACATACCCTTAAGTACTAAGGAAAGGAAAACTTAAACTGTATACATGATTGTGTCAAACCAAATAACTCAAATGGAAAATGCTCATGATAGTGCTTTGGCATATAATCGCTTGAAGCATCTCGGCCCAAGTAGTCACACTTTGATTATGTCTCTCACATTCCATGTCAATCAACATACAAAATATCCCTTGTCTAGATGCTTATCAATTATCATAAGATGGCACATAAATTGTTTAGTTTAGAACTTACTCCCGTTGTAATGGTGCACTCCAACCTTCGCCAACATGGCATAGTACTCAATTTCAGACTTCCTCAATGGTGGGCAATTGTTGGCAATAATAATCAATTTCCCTGCAAGAAAATTATATGAAATGTCAAAACAAAACCTTTTGCACAGTTAGCAAATCATCCAATGCACTAACAAAATCAGGAACAGATAACAAAATTAGTCGTAAACTTCATGGATCTCCAGCATACAGAGCGAAATCCTCAACATAATTCCCCAACCCCAACCCCCACGATTTGAAATTCGAACGTGCACAAGGCCAGATCTCCTAAACCCTAAGAAAACAATTCAACCCCCCGAAAACCCAACAATGCAGAACAAAAACAAACCCAAATTCTCTTCGATATTGCAAAATAATAAAAAAAACAAATTTTCAGCACAACCCATTAGTTCAATCCAACTGATAAATCTTAAGAAAGGAACAACAACCATATCAGCTCATATAGATCAAATGGGAATTCAAAAGAAAAACTGGAATAACACCTTTCGAGCTCCTTAGGGATTTAAGTACAGTCTTATAACCCAAAGTAAATTTCCCACTCTTCATCACAAGAGCGAGCCTGTTGTTGATACTTTCATGGGTCTTCTTCTGCAGAAACAAAAAAATTAGAAACCATTAACAAAATAAAAAATAATTATTATAATGGATGAGAGAAAGGAAAGACATGGTCTTAGATATTACAGTCTTCTTGGCAGCAACCATGGTGGCGTTGGAATTCTTTGCAGAGCGTAATTATGGTCCGAATTTGCCCCAAGGAAGAAACCGTAACTATTTGGAAGCAGACTTTTATACGTAGTGTCTGCTAGGGTTTAGAACTTGAACGGTGTCGTTTGCGATGTGAGCGCTTTTCTAATCTCACATGGGCTATCACTATTCCCGAATGACAATTCCTTCCTGCATCTCCATATTTGCTTTCTGCACCTCATTTTTTTTGTTGTAAAAGTAATTTTAAGAATGAGTTTTGGGTTGAAAAAACGACTTTTTAGAATTAGTATTCCGGAATAAATTTTAGAGAGTGTAAAAATCAATTTCGGAATAGTATTTTCAGAAGTTTAATTTGAGTTTCGGAATATTTTTTTCAGAAATATTTTTCAAAAATCTTATTTTAAAAATATGTTTCGAAATTGTTATTAACTTAAAAGTATTTTTGTTCGATGGTTATCTGAAAACAAAATTTCGAAAGATATCTAAAATCTCCTTTCTGAAGATGAAAAAAAATAAAAAAAAATTCTACATTTGTATCTTACACACAGTGATGTCGCAGATTGCTGTAGACCTGCTCAGACCAACCTAGACCGTCTTATCTCAACGTCTCAGTAACACCAAATAGTCCAAATGAGCAATTTGTCCTTTTCTCTCACAATTGATGATGAGGTGGAAGAAGCAACTGCCATTCCCAATTACTTATTACTTATTGGTCTAAATACTGAAGACCAATTCTTCCTCCACTCGAATTCCTTTGTCCTCCGTCTCTATAAAAATACAAATATGTCTTTAGATGATAAATATTAAAAGATCAAAATATCTTTTATTTCCATTTACTTCTTTAACCACTTTTATTCATTTTATTCGTTTCATTTTTCCTTTGCTTGCATCTGATTTATTATTTTACTATAACATCCGGTTCAGTCATTGTATCTGTTTTTCACCTTTATTGTCAACAAAAGTGATCTATGCGTGTGAGTGAGAATTTGCAACATTCACATTGTAAATATGGGAAGAGAAGCTGCGTATTTGCTTCAATCTGAATTAAAGCTTTAAACAAGTGAAATGTAAAAAAAAAATTATGTTTATTAGCAATTTGTGAGTGATATTGATGATTAGGATAGTTAATTTGATGATTGGATTCCCATCGACGGTGAATTTGTATCGGAGAATATGAACTTCATATGAACCGGATGCCCCGCGTCCAGTTTACATTTTAGAAAAAAACTAAAATGTAAATTGGATGGGGGCCATCCGATTTACAATTTTTTTCCAAAATGTAAACCAGATGGGGTGCCATTCAGTTCACATTTTTATTTAGAAATGTGAACCGGATGCCCTCCATCCAGTTCAATAATTTTTTTTTTAAATAGAAGGTCATTTTGATCATTTTTACAAGACAATTTTGATATTTTTAAAACTTATGGAGGTGCAGGACGAGAATATTGGGGTGCAGAAAGAACTCGTCAATACTTAAATTGTAAGCCATTAAATTCACATTTTTATTTGAAAATGTGAACCGGATGCCCTCCATCAGGTTCAATAATTTTTTTTTTAAAATAAAAGGTTATTTTGGTATTTTTACAAGGGCAATTTTGATATTTTCAAAACGGAGGTACAGGACGAGAATATTGGGTGCAGAAAGAACCCGTCAATACTTAAATTGTAAGCCCAATTAGAATTAAGAGAGGGGTATTTCTTTTACCACATTCATATTTTCTTCCTAAAATGTAAAAAAAAATCCAAATTATTCATGGTTAAAACATTATAAATTATGTAATTTATAATTCAAAAATTTATTTCAGAGTATAATTGAAATTTAAAAATATATTTAAATTGTATAATTTGAAAATGTATTGTGAATTATATAATTCAAAATACATTAATCCAAATATATTTTCATATAAAAAATGTATTTGAGATTACATAATTCATAACATATTTCAAATTTATAATTATATAATCTGAAATCCTTTATGAATTTTACAATCCATAATATATTTTCAAATTATATAATTCAAAAATACATTTTATATCATATAATTTGAAAATCTAAAAATGTATTATCAATTGCATAATTTAGTGTACACTTTCCAATTAATTATACTATAAAAAAATTGAAAATGTATTTTAAATTATAAAATCTGATTTTTTTTATATTATATTATTTATTATGTAATTCGAAGCATATTTATTTAAAAAATATATTTTGAATTGCGTAATTCAATATACACATATATATATATATATATATATATATATATATATATATATATATATACACGTATATATATATATATATATATTATCTCAAAATACATTATAAATTATAACATGTTCCGGAATTCACAAGCATAGACATTTAAGACATTTTTGTCACCTCATGGCTCCCTGAAACTTTTCTCCCTCCAAATATGTTTAAAATAAGTATGCATACGTATTAAAATATATTTGGACTTTCCAAAATTTTCAATCAAGCTCCCTTATTGTAGGAATAGAAGATGATGTTTAATTAAAAATAACAATGTTAACACAATGCTATTTGAACATTTAGATATAAAACTCAATATTAGAGGAACTTTGCAATATACATAGATGAAGTGTTACATAACTTTGCTAAGTATTGGTGATCAAGTTAAAAACAAGTAGTTTAACTTATGAAAGACTTCATTGATAATTAAAGTGTAAAAAGTTTGAATAGCACAAGTTGAAATAATCATCTTACATAAAATTGTCTTAAGGACAGACATGCAATAAGCAAGCAAATAATTGACATATAAAACGCCAATAAATGTAATGTCATAATTTATTCAACTTTTTTTTATAAATATTCTGAAACTACGAAAAAAGTGTGTTAAGTAATTTAAAATAAAAATAATTAGGATATGGTCTTTAAAACAATTAAAATATGTAAATTTACAATAGCAATCAATTTTTATTTTACTTTATATATTCAAAACATTTTTTACGTTTTTTTTATAAACTTTACACAATATTTATTTATAAAATTTACAAAAATTTGGCACTAATTATAGCAAAAACATAAATTCAGGAAAAATGAAATTTGGTTTGATTCAGGATTTAAGTGGTCTTAAAACGAGAGTGTATTCCCTAGGTCACAGTTGTCTTTGTATCAAGAGTTTTTAATAAATTTAGTTTAATAAACTATATACTTTAAGAAACAAAATTCATCTATTAAAAGTTTTTATCCAAGTATCTTAAAACAATCATCTATTAATCAAAACTCAAATAATTTTAAATAGTTTTCAAACAAACTCAGGTTCTTGCATGAAAACTAAAATTTTATCAAGTCACCTTCACATTTATATTATTTATATCATTTATTAAAAAACTTTATTCAAAAACACAAATAATTCACCTTACCTGTAATTTTTATTTATAATGAAACTTTCAATCCAGATAAAATAATTACTTAAACTTTAAATATTTAAAGCAAACTATCTAAATATAACAAAATTTTATTATGAACTTAACTAAGATGTTATAGTAATTTTTTTAATTCTCTCCTTATATTGATGACAAATCCATAAAAAAAAAAAGAGAATAAATAATTTTAAAGTAATCAAAACTTACTATAATTAAAAATATATAAAAGAATGATTTTTAACCCCTTAACTGCTTTTATATGTGGTCATATTATGAAGAAAATAAAAACTAAATGGGTAAAGTTAAAAAAGTGAGAAAAAGAGAAAAAGAAAGTGAGAAAATAAAAACATTACAAATATTCTTTTAACAATTAAAAAACACTTACAATAATTGTTATTATCAATTAAGGCATGGTTGATGTTAAATGAGTCTAGAAACTCTAATGATATTGATAAAATTAGTTTTAATAATTAAAAGTATACCAAATAATACCAAAAATATTTAACATTGTAATTTTATGATCGTAAAAGCTAAAATAAAACATAAAATCACAGATTATTAATATTTAAAATATATAAAATTTCAAATAAAATTTGTACATCATATTTAAATTGAATTTTCAATAACATACATTAATAGTTATTATTAATAACAAGTGTATGCATAAAATAAAAAATAAAAAATAAAATATTAATATTTATTTTTTTAAAGACTTATTGTAAATTTAGATATTTTTAATTAGGTTTTTTTATTATTTTTTATTAAGTATTTAATATTTTTATATTTTTAATTGAGTTTTTATCATTTAATTTTTTCATTATATGGATGGATTATTATCTTGTTTTAATATCGTGTTTACATGACTTTTTAATTTCTTTGAAAACATGTTAAGTATAAGAGACTATGATTTTTACTACGTCAACAGCATTGATAAATTTTATGCTGTTTTAATCACATCGAAAAAATTTGTTTTACGTCAACAGCATTGATAAATTTTATGCTGTTTTAATCACATCGAAAAAAATTTGTTTTAGTTAGATTAGTCGACTGAACTATAAGAAATTATCTTTTTTTATGTATACAAATTCTTACCATTTTACTCTTTAAGTAACTTTTTTTTTTTTTTTTCAATTTTACCATTTTTTAAACTAAAAGAACTACTTATAATTATTTTTATAATTATTTAATACTATTTTTATTTTAATAATGTTTTTATTATCATAAAAAATATATGCACATCCGCACTTAGCAGCTATGTTTTCACTAGTTAAAATAAAAAGAAAATAAAATTGTAGAAGAAAAACATATTTATTGTCTTTAATTCGATGACACTATTTCAATAATTATGTATATCAAAAACTGTTTATATATATATATATATACATATATGGTGTAATAATAAATATTTATACATTTTAAAAATATCATGTAAAATAGTATATGTTACTCCTCCCAAATTACTCTTGCCCAAGCGGGGGTACAAGGGCAACAATGGCAATGGCGGGAGATGGCTAGAACCCAAAATCAAATACAAAAGCAGATTCAAATAAGCACTCTTTCTAGAAGGTTGTTATTGCTCTGCAAGGTAAGAAAGTGATGGAGGAAGTGAAGGAGAAGAATTGGAGAATGGAAGTGGAGGAGAACCTCAGCAGGCTGCAATCTCTTCTGTTAGGCGCGGAACACGCTCTGGCGAGCGAGGACTTCTCCGCCGCTTACGTCCTCGCGCTTCGTCTTCTCGGATTCCTCGACGCGCAATCCCACTCCGGCGTCGTCGACGAAGCCTTCCTCCAACCGATTCGCCGAGACGCACTCGCCAAGCTCCACACCGCCCGCCGATCCCTCACTCCGCAATCTGATCGGTACGTGTTTTCAGCAAGATTTGGTCCCGCTCTTGAACAGTTGAACAGTGGAATGTTTTGCTTGAACTTCGTGATATATATATATATA
>Ga0209489_106543_pt1 | contig 18595 bp, 11 predicted proteins | sample SiratrowhiteBW_FD_187527 | JGI IMG/M metagenome (GOLD analysis project Ga0209489, IMG submission 187527) | Root nodule microbial communities of legume samples collected from California, USA - Siratro white BW (SPAdes) (version 2) | ecosystem: Host-associated > Plants > Roots > Nodule | place...
TATATATATATATATATATATATATATATATATATATATATATATATTCGTTTACCTTTTATATTGTTTATTATTATTTACTTCACTATATGAATTATTCAGTTAGGCAGTATTTTTAATATAAATTTATTTTTTCTAATTATGATTGATTATAAATTCTCACCTTAGAAATCAAAATATTCCTTTCTTTTTAATCTATAAAGTGCCTTTATAAACAATTGTGAATTCATACATGAACAATGCTATAACACAATGCAAAATGGACTTAATAGTATAGTTGTCTATATGAATAACAAATGATTATTGATTTGGACAAATTAAAATATTCTGAAACTTATTTCACCTTCTAATTTATTTATAAAAGAAAATTTTTGGATTATTCACATTCTCAATATTATATTAGAAATCAAACAAGGCAATTGTTCCTTTTCCTTTTCATGGACCAAACCAATCAGAGGAACCTATTCTGTAATATGCATTTTAACTTAAAGACTTTAATAATTGCATATTATATATACATAAACACATGTAAACTTTAGAATAAGATAAGAACAAAGGACAAAACATTAATAAACCACGTTTACAATTTGGTGCAAATTCATTCTCCATTGCGTCACTTAATGTGACGTCAACACTCCTTTAATAAATGCATTACAGCAACTTCTGATTATGAATATTGAAACGTACCTTATATAAATGGACCAAAGGGATACGAAAGAAACCAAAATAAAAATTTCTCTTACGAAAACAACATCCTTTCAAGTTCACTATTCGCTTCACATTTTCACTTATCTAGGACAATCTTCCAAAACAAGGTAAGGGAAAGGAGATATACTATTTTTGCCTTCTATTTCTTAAAATATTTTTACAGTGAGGTACCCCAAGCCTCACATATTTTTTTTAAATTATATTTCACGTTGATATTGGTTCTCAAGTATGATTTCTGCATTATATATGATTTCTATTTTACACTCATGATCATGATGTGGTTTAATGGATATAATTTGCGGCTAGAAGAACTTGTTCCTTGAGGTTTCAAATGAGCAGGAGATTGTGTGTTATTGGAGGAATGTTGATATTAATTGCTCATTTATCCTAACTATTCACTGTTGTTGTATTCCATGATTTGTTATTGTGAATAAAATTGGAAGTAAAGTTTAAGATTTTTTCAAAGGAAATTTTTATATAAAGACTGTATATTTCACTTTTTCTCTTTATTTCTTTATTTTACTGTTAATATGAACCTATAATATAAAAGAATGGTTGCACCCAATCATGCGACTCCTTTCACAACAAATGTAGTAGCCTTCTTTCCTAGACATGAATAGAGGACTGATGTTGTGGAAGGATCTGTTACCTTTCATGGCAGAGCTCACACCATATTTACTTTTGTGAACTTTGAAGATGTGCCCCTTACACTGGACGAATCAGTAGTGGTGACTTTTGACATGCCATCTTGCCCTCAAAATAATCCTGTCACTAATCTGTTTATGCCACCTACGTGGTGAAGATGCATAAGTAATAATAATAAATTTTGTATAATATGTAAAAGATATGTATAATAGATGGTATATGAATAAAAATAATAGGTATTGTAAAATATGTAGTTATGTTGTAAAATAACTAACGGAAATAAAGAAACTTCTGTTTAAATTATGCAGAACTATATACTCATGTTAATGGTCATACCTTTGATGAAGGTATATATATATATATATGACTATTTCTGTTATTTTTTTTAATTTTGTTGTAAATATTCTTTTCATACAATATATACTTTAAATTTACAACAGATTTATGGATTGGAGAGTAATCATGTAAGGAAATTTTATTTGTAATTAGAATGATGTTTTTTATATATATTTATATAGCTAAGTAACAAAATTTAGTTATGATAAATGCAAATATATTTTAAATTCCAAATAATAACTACTTTTGTATGTGACCTCCTACCAAATTAAAACAACAAAATTGGAGAAATAAAGTTAATGTTGTACAAGTATTTAAATAATCTCAAAATTGTTTTATTTTAAAACAAATATTTGTATAAAACCATTGCCAATTTTCAGTAAGTGGATATGTATTTATTTGTTTTGAATTTAATTAATGAATATATAATACAAATAATAATAATAATAATAATAATAATAATAATAATTTCTTGTATTTAGTTACAATAATAATTTTTATTAAATAAAAGTTTTATGATTCTTTCATCAAAATTTTCATAGGTATATTGTCGTTCACACACTCCTTTGTTTCATCCAATAAGTCATATTCTATGCATATAATCCGCTCCTGCCAAATTCAGTAAAGGAAAAAAATCCTTACACTGAATTTTATACTATTAATAATAATAATTTGGGATACCACAGTAAGAGGTATCTAAGCAACTTTCCATGTGAGACCCATTACATATATAGAAAAATACTGAATTGTAAAAATTTTCAGATGGAAAAGTTAAGAAATCATGAACTGACTAAAGCAGTACAAGCTATCAGAGACATGGCTACAACACTTTTAAGAAACCAAAGGCATGAAGGAACTACTGAATCATAAGGTTTGGTGGAGTTCAGGAGAAACAAACCTCCACAATTTTCTAGAGGATACAAGCCAGAAAAGGTTGAATTATGGGTTAGAGAAATTGAGAAAATTTTCCAGGTGATAGATTGTACAGATAAACAAAAGGTAAATTATACTGTATCTATATTGATTGGAGAAGCTGAATACTGGTGGGATAACACCAAGAAATTATTGGAAAATGGGGGAATAAATATTAACTGGGAAATGTTTAAAACCAAATTCCTTGAAAAATATTTTCCCAATGACGTAAGGAGAGCAAAAGAAATTGAGTTTATGAAATTGAAACAAGAGAACATGTCGGTTGGAGAATATGCTTCAAAATTTGAGGAATTAGGAAAATACTCTACTTTCTTCTATCACCTTGATGGAAGAATGAAATGTATAAAATTTGAGGATGGGCGTAGACCTGAATTAAAGAAAGCAGTAGGAATATTAGAAATCTATGATTTTCCTACCGTTATACACAAGTGTAGATTCATAGAAGATATGGAGAATAAACATAATAATAAACCCAGGAATTTTGGACCCCATGTAAATAAGAAAGGATATAACTAGGGAAAACCCTATGATCGCTCTTAACAGAGATCCTCATCCAGTCACCATAATTCTGGAAATTTTAAAGGGCTTTTAGAAAATCAAATTAAGTGTATGAAATGTGGTCAAGTGATAACACATATTTGATTCAATTCTTTTCTTATTGCATATTTTTAGCATACAACTTTGTTGTTATTTTCAGTTTTAATAAAGAACTTGCATTCATAGAAAATATAGATATTTTAGTAAAAGTTGTCAATTTTTTTTTCTTTTCTGTTTTAATAAGCACTTAGTAGATTTCTAATTCATGGATGGTTAAATTGTTTAGGATGAAGAGCTGGAAGAAAATTTAACACTGGATGGAATGAGAGAGTGTTGGATAGGGAGGAGATTATTGGAAAAATGAAGGGCAAATCTGTCAAAGAATTTTAAAAAGATGGAAGGGCAATTTTGGAATTTTGCATGGAATTTGATTAGACACATGTATATAGAATATAAAAGAATGAGGATTCTGGAAAAAAAGGGGCAATTTTTCAACAACTTCATTTTCAAGACTGGGAGAAAGGGGTTTTGAATCGTGGAGAGCGTGCTGCCAATTTCTTCACTCTTCCATATTCTATTTTTGTTTTTAGAGTTAGAAATTACTTCTATTCAACATTTACAAGAGATTCAACGATTCAATTTGTATTTTGGAGGTGAAGTTGTCGCATCTAGGTTTTGGTTCTACTATAATCGTAAGAAATTAGTCTTTCCCTTTGAACATTTGTACCTTGATTCTTTTGTATTTCTCCTTGTTTAGTGATTTCAATTTTTAAACTATTAGTAGTAAAATTTTTCTCATGTTGATCGTTTCTTCCAATATCTTTGCTTTACTGTTAATTGCTATACAAACTTTGACTTTCAATGATCCATTTTAGTGTATATTTTCAGAATATTATAGTAGTTAGGGTTAAACTCATGATTGAAATTTTAATTAGGATAAACAAAATGATTGATTCACTATTAGTAGTTGTAGGTTAGTTTCACTATAATTTTAGATTTGCATTAGGTTAATCTATTTTACTCTTCTAGTTTTTAATACAAAATCCATTGTGATAATTTTTGCAAAAGAAGAAGTTGATAACTAAATTTGATGAGTATTAAGTTTCCTAGGGAAATGACTTGGGTTGATCCTATCCTACATTAGGAGAACTCAACTTTATTTTGAAAACCATAGGCGACTGAGTGGTTTATCATCAAGCCCATTATACTAAATATTGTCATATCAAAGGACCTATATGTTCAAGTGTGAAAAACTTGGTCATGTGACAACTGAATGTGGACAACAAAAATCACATTTCAATCCTTTCGGATCTACATCTAAGACAAGGCTAACAACGACTGAGAGAGTTTACAATCTGAATGGTGCTAAAACTGCTCAAAATCATGATCTGATTCAAGGTACATGTTTCATTAAAGATAAAACTTTAAATGTACTATATGATTCAGGCCCAACTCATTCTTTTATTTCTAATGATTGGGTTAAGGATATGAAATTACCAATTTCTTCTTTAGATAGAAATTTGATTATCTCAACCCGCACTAGTAAATTTGTAATTACAAATAATGTATGCCTAAACTGCCCTCTATTAATTGAAAACAGAAAATTCCTTGTAAATTTGATTTGCCTCCCTTTGTCACAATTAGACATCAGGAATGGAGTGGTTGTTTGTCAATCAAGTCATTCTAAATTGTGCAGAAAAATCAGTGGTATTTCCCAATCTTGAAATTCTTTTGAAACCTTCAGAGAACCCAATTTTTAAAAAATAAAATTCAAGCGTATTTATTATTATCTTCTATGGAATCAGAGGAAGTTAATTTGAAAAATATAGCTGTTGTACAAAATTTTCCTGAAGTTTTTCTTTGATGATATTCCTGGTTTACCACCTAATAGAGAGATTGAATCCTCCATAGATTTAATACCAAGGACTGGACCAATTTCAATGGCTCCATATAGGATGTCACCCTCTGAATTGTTTGAATTAAAGAAACAATTAGAGGAATTGCTTGAGAAACAATTTAATAGATCTAGTGTATCACCTTGGGGAGCCCCAGTTTTATTGGTTAAGAAGAAAGACGGAAGTTTTAGGTTGTGTGTAGATTACCGCAATTAAATAAATATACCATAAAGAATAGATAATTTGATTGACCAATTAAGAGGAGCTTTTGTATTTTCTAAGATTGATTTACGGTCAGGTTATCATCGGATTAGAGTAAAGGCAAAAGATATACCAAAGACAGCCTTTCGAACAAGGTATGGTCATTATTAATACCAAGTGATGCCTTTTGATGTAACCAATGCTCCTGCTGTATTTATGGATTATATGAATAGAATTTTTCATCCATTTGTAGATTTTTTTGTAGTTGTTTTTATAGATGATATACTTGTATATTCTAAAACCTTTGAGAAACATGAGAAACATCTTATAACAGTTTTGCAAATTTTGAAAGATAAAAAGTTGTATGCTAAATTATCTAAGTGTGAATTCTGGTTGGAGGAAAAAAAAATTTGGGTCATGTAATTTCTAGGGAAGGTGTATCAGTAGACCCAACCAAGGTAGAAGCGGTTTTACAATGGGAACCACCAAAGTCAGTGACCGAGATCCGTAGTTTCTTAGGATTGGCTAGATATTATAGGAGATTCATTGAAGGATTTTATAGAATAGCTATGTCATTAACCCAACTCACTAAGAAAGGACAAAAATTTGAATGGACTGAAAAATGTGAGAATAATTTCCAATAACTTAAGAAAAGACTAATCACTTCTCCTGTTTTAGCCTTACCCGATCCCAGTGGACACTTTGTAGTATTCTGTGATGCTTCCAAAATGGGGTTAGGATGTGTTCTTATGCAAGATAGAAATGTAGTGGCATATGCTTCTAGGCAAATCTTTGCATGCTTCTACATTGATGATTCAGGAGATGGGCTTGTTAGAGAAGTTTAGGGATATGAATATGTCAGTTTTTTTAAGTCATAATAAGATTCAATTAAAAGCAATTTAGGTTACTAGTGACTTAAAGAGAGAAATTAAAGAGGTTCAAGCAAATGATGAATTTATACAAAAGAAAAAGGAATTGGTGGCACAAAATAATGGAGGAAATTTTGTAATGGATAGAGAAGGGATTTTGAAATTCGGAAATAGAATCTGTGTTCCGAATGATGAGAGAATTAAGAAAATGATTTTGGAAGAAGCCCATAAGAGCAAACTAAGCATAGATCCAGGAATTACAAAGATGTATCAAGACCTTAAAAGAATGTTTTGGTGGCTCAAAATGAAGAAAGAAATAGCCCAATATATAACATCATGCTTGATTTGTTAAAAGGCTAAGATAGAACATCAAAGGCCAGTAAGAATGCTATAGCCCTTAGACATACCTGAATGGAAATGGGATAGTATAGCAATGGATTTTGTGGTTGGCTTACCACGAACAATCCAAAAGATTGATTCTATATAGGTTATTGTAGATAGATTAACCAAATCTACTCACTTCTTACCTATAAATATTAGATATTCTTTAGAGAAATTAACTGAGTTGTACATAAGGGAAATTGTAAGATTGCATGGAGTTTCGTCTAGCATCATTTCGGATATGGACCCTAGATTCACTTTTATGTTTTGAGGAAGTTTACATCAAGCTCTAGGTACAAAGATTCACCTTACTTCCGCTTACCACCCTCAAATAGATGGGCAATCGGAAATAACCATCCAATCCTTAGAAGATTTGTTGAGAGCTTATGTGTTGGAAGATTCTGGAAATCAAGATAAATATTTGCCATTGATTGAGTTTACATACAATAACAGTTTCCATTCTAGCATAGGTATGGCACCCTGTGAGGCATTGTATGGAGAAAATGTAGAACACCTTTGTACTGGTTTGAATCTGGAGAAAATTTACTCTTAGGACCTGAATTGATCTAACAAACTATAGATAAAATTAGGATAATTCAAGAAAAGTTAAGAACAACTCAAAGTCGGCAGAAAATCTATGTAGATAAAAGAAGACAGCCTCTTGAATTCCTTGAAGGTGATCATGTATTCTTGAAAGTCACCCCAACCATAGGAATTGGTAGAGAAATAAAATCCAAGAAACTCACTCCTCGCTTTATTGGTCCATATCAAATTCTCAGGAAAATAGGTCCTGTAGCTCACCAAATTTCTTTACCACCTATTCTTTCTAATCTTCACAATTTCCATGTATCTCAATTAAGAAAATATGTTTCGGATCCTTCTCACATAATAATGCATGACACAATACAATTAAAGGATAACCTTACATTTGAAACCATGTTTGTACAGATTATAGACAAGAGGATCAAACAGTTAAGAGGAAAGCAAATTCACTTGGTAAAGATTATTTGGGATGATGCCACAGGATTACATGGGAACTAGAAGAGAAGATCAGAAGAAGTTATCCCCATTTGTTTGAGTAAATTTCGGGGACGAAATTTTTTTAGGGGGAAAGAATGTAACATTCCAAAAATTTTGAATATATATATATATATTCTTTTACCTTTTATATTATTTATTATTATTTACTTCACTATATAAATTATTTTTTTAGACAGTACTTTTAATATGAATTTATTTTTTCTAATTATGATTGATTATAAATTCTCACCTTACTTAGAAATCAAAATATTCCTTTCTTTTTAATTTATAAAGTGCCTTTATAAACAGTTGTGAATTCATACATGAACAACGCTATAACACAATGCAAAATGGACTTAATAGTATAGTTGTCTGTATGAATAGCAAATGATTTATTGATTTGGACAGATTAAAATATTTTAAAATTTATTTTACCTTCTAATTTATTTACAAAAGAAAATTTTTGGATTATTCACATTCTCACTCAGTATTATATTAGAAATCAAACAAGGCAATTGTTCCTTTTCCTCTTCATGGACCAAACCAATCAGAGGATCCTATTCTACAATATGCGTTTTAAATAATTTAAAAACTTTAATAATTGCATATTATATATACACACACATACACATAAACTTTAGAATAAGATAAGAACAAAGGACAAACCATTAATGATAAAATCACGTTTACAATTTAGTGCAAATTCATTCTCCATTAGGTCACTTAATGTGATGTCAACACTCCCTTAATAAATACATTGCAACAAATCCTGATTATAAATATTGAAAGTACCTTATATAAATGGACCAAAGGGATACGAAAGAAACCAAAAGAAAAATTAATCTTACGAAAACAACATCCTTTCAAGTTCACTATTGGCTTCACATGTTCACTTCTCCGGGATAATCTTCCAAAACAAGGTAAGGGGAAAGGATATATACTGTTTTTGCCTTCCATTTCTTAAAATATTTTTACAGTGAGGTACCCCAAGCCTCACGCATTTTTTTAAAATTATATTTAATGTTGATATTGGTTCTCAAGTATGATTTTTGCATTATATCTGATTTCTATTTTACACTCATGATCATGATGTGGTTTAATGGATACAATTCGCGACTGGAGAAAGTTGTTCCTTGAGGTTTCAAATGAGCAGGAGATTGAGGAAAATTGATATTAATTGCTCATTTATCCTGACTATTCACTGTTGTTGTATTCCATGATAATTCTATGATGAGTTATTGTGATTTTATTGTGAATAAAATTGGAATTGACGTTTAATATTTTTTTAAAAGGAAATTTTTATATAAACACTGTATATCTCACTTTTTCTCTTTATTTTTTTTTATTTTACTGTTAATATAAACCTATAATATAAAAGAATGGATGCAGCCAATCATGCGACTCCTTTCACAAGTAGCTTTCTTTCCTGGACATGAATGGAGGATTGGTGTTATGGAAGGAAATGTTACCTTTCATGGCAGATCTCACACCATATTTATTTTGTGAACTTTGAAGATGTGTCCGTTACATTGGACGGATTGGTAATGGTGACTTTTGGCATGCCACCTTGCCCTCAAAATAATCATATCATCAGTCTACTTATGCCACCTACGTAGTGAAGATGTGGTGAAGATCCAGAAGTAATAATAATAAATTTTGTATAATATGTAAAACTTTTTGTAGAAAATATGTATAATAGATGGTATATGAATAAAAAGAATAGGTACTGCAAATTATGTAGTTATGTTGTAAAATAACTAACGAAAATAAAAAATTTTCTTTTAAATTATGCAGTACCATATGCTCATGTTAATGGTCATACCTTTGATGAAGGGTATGCATTTTATTTCTTAAAAAATATATATATATATATAATTAAATAAATAAAAATTTATGCTATTTCTGTTGTTTCTTTTAATTTTGTTGTAAATATTCTTTTCATAAAATATACTTTAAATTTACAATAGATTTATGGATTAGAGAGTAATCATGTAGGAAATTTCATTTTTAGTTATATATATATATTGCTAAGTAACAAAATTTAGTTATGATAAATGCAAAGATATTTTAAATTCTAAATAATAACTACTTTTGTACGTGATCGCCTACCAAATTAAAACAACAATAATTGGAGAAATAAAGTTAATGTTGTAGAATTATTTAAATTATTTCAAGATTGTTTTATTTTAAAACGAATATCTATATAAAACCACTGTCAATTCTCAATAAGAGGATATATATTTATTTATTTTGAATTTGATTGATGAATATATAATACAAATAATAATAATTTCTTGTATTTAGTTACAATAATAATTTTTATTAAATAAAAGTTTTATGATCCTTTCATCAAAATTTTCATAGGTAAATTGTCATTCACACACTCCTTTGTTTCATCCAATAAGTCATATTCTATGCATATAATCCGTTTTCGCCAAATTCAATAAAGGAATAAGATCCTTACACTGAGTTTTATACTATTAATAATAATAATTCGGGACGCCACATTCTCGCTAATCGAAGCTGTATCCTGTCAAATAAATGCAGTGCTAGGAAGTGACTCTTAGGTCGTCTCCCAAGGATCTAGTTTTCTGTCAAAGGATTAAACACACAGAGAAAAGGGGAGTTGTGAAATAATTAAATTTAATAAAATAAAAAAATCAATAACCAAATTAGATTCCTTAATCGAATTAGATTACCCTCTTGATTAGATTGCAGTCTGCTTATCACAGGATACAAAAGTTCATGCTCAACTTATTGAACCCTAATTCCAACCCGAATTAATTAACTAAGCAAGAATTAACACAAGTTTTCCTTATGCAAATTAAGCATTTACATACATCATTCATTCCATCCCAGCAACCCCATGACTCACTCCATTAAGCATGAACACAGACACGAATTTCATATTAACCGAAACATTAGGCATGAACCAGTAAAAACATTAAGAACAGAAATAAAATGATGAAGAGTTAAGAGACAAAGAGAGCAAAAACAACACAACAACAACCTCAAAGCTTCATCGCAATTTGAATCAAAAGGATAACCTTATAACTTAACCTTTCATTAAATCCGAATGAAGCAAACGAAGATTAAACGCAAAACAAAATTGAAACAGGAACGAAATTGAATTGAAACAAAAATAGAACATAATTGCAGAGAAAATAAATACAAAACTAATTTTTCCAGAAAGATAGATAGAGAACGAACTGAATCCCAAAAGCAGAGAATAATGAACTGCCTGCATTTATGCGGCTAGACCTAGGTCAGCCATCAACACTAAACCTAATGGGCCCAAATTTTTTCAATTCTAGCCCAACGAATAAAAATTGAAACTAAAAATTGATAATGTGGCAACTCCTCTTCAATTCCATAATTAATTTCCAAGCCCGATAAAATTTCAAAGCTGTCCTGAAAATAATAATAAAATTAGCTCAGAAAATCCAAATTAAATACAATTATGAATTTCTGGTAAATGAAGCCCAAACAGTGAAATTGAAAAAATAATAGGCAGTTAAGCACAATTCACTAATCAAAATAAGTACAGAAGGACAAGTAAATAAGGGAAATAATTACTCATCACTTGTCCTACACTGTCTCTTACAAGCAGTTCAAGACTGGCTTCTTTCATGTTACCATTGAACCGGCTGGCTGAAAATACTTTTACTATGGGGACACTCCAAAGTTTCCTTTCTATTGGAGGAGTAGTCTTGTCTATTATCTCCACTGGCTGAGGTCCTCAATGACTGATGAGGATAAAGTGATTTTTAACCTTTTTTATAGACTTTCGAGGGGATTGCTTACGTGGAAACTCCTTAAGCATTATCTTTCCACTCCACGCTGGGTTGATTTGAGTGGTATGTATAATTGTCTCTATGCTGTTCTCAGCCAATGTTAACTTAAACAAATTTTCCTTTTTGTTGTTTATAGGAATTATAGCTCAAGAAGGTCCTGCTTCTTCTAAGATGCTGAAGAAGCTTTGCTAAGAGAGAACCAAAGATAAGGCCGTTAAGGCCACCACTTCTGATGTCGCTGCAACCCCGACTCATCACTCTTCTCAGCAAGTCCCCCTTGTCGATGTTATTCCTCTCGTGGCTGAGAGGAAGAATAAGAGGAAGGAGTAATTAAATAGTAACGCTTCACCTCGTTGGTCTCCCAAGAGGGTGAAGACATCTGCCGTTGAGATAGGTAGCAACAAAGGAGGCCAACTATCTTCCATGACTTGGAGTTCAACAAGGGTGTGAATATTTCTCTCACCCAGGCCGAGAATGACGTGTTGATGTCGTCCTTCAAGAGCGACATCATGAACAATTGGTTGGAGCTATAGGCTCGGGCTATGGCTGTTGCTCGTCTTTTGAGCAACGAGTACTCTAGGGAGTTGGCCAAGGAGGTTGAGGATTTGAAGAGGAAGTTGACTGACTCAAGGGGCGCTTTGAAGAAGGCTCTAGAAGCTAAATTCTCCTTGACTGATAAAGTCACCAAGCTTACTGCTGAGCTTGCCGCCTCTGAGACTAATATTGAAGAGTCAAAGACGAGGCGTGGTGACTTGGAGAAAAGAGAGGAGGTCCGCTTGGCCGAAATATCCTAGCATAAAGAGAAACTTCTTGAGATCAGCCAAGAGAGGGATGATGCCATCACTGAGAGGGACGAGGTGATCTCCCAAAGAAACAAGGTTGAACAAGAGCTTGTCGACCTTAAGGATTACATCCTTAGTTGTCATGAAGAAGGATTCAACCAAGTTATTCGACAAGCTATGCTATTGTATGGGGTGTTAGTTGAGGATAACGATTTTGACATTGGGAAAGATTTCTTCCAGGGTCAACTTATTCCAGTTGTTGACATGCTTGCCAAGGGGGTCGAGGAGGCTGAAGAGGAGAAGGAGTAGAGTGATGGGGGTACAGATGCTGAGACTGAAGTGGAAAGGGCTTCGGTTGATGACAACTCAGATGAGGCTGAATAGTTGTAGTTTTTGTTTTACTTTCATTTTTTATATTGATGGAGTTCATATTTTGTTGTTACTTGACCTTCCTTGACATGATGTTTTGTACTTCCCTTATTACTGATTATATCAAGTGTTCATCGAGTTGATCTTTTTTCTCACGCATTCTTCATTTTTTCTTTTTTATACACTTGCTTTTGACTGAGTAATACACTCAAATTTCTCTTTTTAATATAGTAAGGGCTGCTATGATGTTTGTTTTCTACATTAACTGCTCAATACTGCACTTGTAGAGCAAGGGACGAGGTGTTTCTCAGCCTTTGCACCAATTGTTTTAGATGATATTTCAAAGCGAGAGTTGAGGTGTTTCTCGGCCTCTCTACCAATCGTTTTAGATTGGGTTTAAGAAGTGAGGTCCGAGATGTTTTAAATTGGGTTTGCGAAGCGAGGGCCGAGGTGTTTCTATTCATTTCAAATTTGTCAAAAATGAGTACAATAGGTGTTCTTATATAGAACTCATAGTAAAAGATAAATAGACAAGTTCATTCCTTTCCTAAGTCCAAACTAAACATAGAAAAATAAAAAATAAAATTACATTTACTTTTATTTTTTTTTCATAATCACATTTTATAATTAATTCTGATCTTTATATAAGTTGAGCAAGTAAGTTGACTATTAGAGCTTAGATTACTTCCTTCAATAACTTAGGGGTATATTTTTGAACAAGAAACAAAATACAATAAGTAAATCAAATTTTACAAAAAAAAAGAAAAAAAAAATATCTTCACAAACTTTCTGCACTTATATGAAAAGATTTGTTATGAAAGTTATTTTTTTAATTAAATAATAAAACTAATTTATAAATAATTATAAAATAAAACATTTGCAAAATAAAATATTAATAAAATTATAAAACTAAAAATAAAAGAATTATAAATAATAATTATAACAATAAAATTATAAAAATATAATTTTTATATACAAATATTAATATATATATATATATTAATTTATTATATAATTTAATAATAAATAATATTTAAAAATACTAAATATTATATAAATTTTTATAATAAAAATATTATATAATATTGTTAAAAAAATTAGTTAATGAAAATATAAATATAATTATAATTTAATAAAAAAATATTTAAAATGAAAATAAATTATATAATATATTATAAAATAATAATAAAATCTAAATTTAATATTAAAATTATTTAAAAAAATTTAATTTTATATTTTTAAAAACAGTCAATTTCAATTGAATTAGTATATTTTATAAAAGTTAAATTTTATTTTAAATATAATTATGTAATTTAATATTTTATGAGAATTTTTAAAAATATTATCAATTATATTAATTTAATAAATTATATTTTATTTTAATTATAAGAATAAATTTATAATTTTATATATTAACAATATTAAAATATTTACTATATTTATCACATCACATCACTCACAAATTCTTTTTTTAAGTTTTATATTTTTATTTTAATTTAAACAATTCAATTTTTCACACACTTCTATCTCAAATTTATTCTCTCAAATCTACTTTCTAATTCAAATACAGTCTTAGATTTAGAATATATCTACGGTTTAGAATAGATCTAAGAGTTAATGTAACTTAATTGAACCCCTCACACATATTTCTTATTATAAGTTTGAATTAACTAAAGAAATTTAAATTGATAACGGGAGGCTTGATTAAACAAGAAATTGATAGTTATTAGGGAGGTTTGCAGTTTGCTTTTTTAATCTATGAAAATGGTTTTAAGGTTGGAATAATGTTGCATGTGAATGAGTTAACGAAATTTGTGCCCTAATATATGTTCTTTCTCAATAGCTTAAAATATCTCCATGGTGTTTGTTAGCTTCTCTAGGAGATATTAGCTAGAATTTTAGAATATAGATGTTGCATATTTTCACATAAAGACACATAATATTCCATGTCTTTGATATATAATTTAACTGAAGAAATTCTTAACGATTTGTTTGGAAGATAAAGTTGAATACACGGGGAGAATATTTTTAAACGCAGAATTCATTTTAAGTTTTTAATTCTTATTTTTTTCCTTATGTCACATAATAGTTGAGAACTTATATAATTTTTGTACTCTTATTGTAAAATTTAATTTGAGGTTTCAACTTATTTTAAGTGAATCCCATAATAAAATCTACATATATATTCTTAAAATTAATTCTAATCTGAATTAAATAATTATTCATATAAATTTTATTTATGATAAAACTATAAACACATGAAAAATATTGAGACCATTAAAAAGTTAATTTGTTTTTTATTTGTCAAAAAAAAAAGGGTAAATAGATAAAAGATATATAATATTATATAAGTACAAAAAATAAATTATTTTTCATATTTGAAATGTTTTCAAATATGTTTGACTAAATTTTGTAGACTTTGTCAATAAATAAATTTGTTTTCCATAAATATGCATTTGTGTTTATAAGTATCTTGGTTTGGAGTTTAGATTTCAACATACCTCTTCAAGTTGTGTGAAGTTGTGCATAGATTCCAACACTTATTTACAAGAATCTCAAAGTAGAGCCTAAAAATTCATTTAGGAAGAATATCAAAAATAATTCGTTGTGAAATAAAAATAAGGGCATACAAATTCGACTAGCATCCACCTTCATTTTTATTGTAAATGTCTATCAGTTTTAACATGTCAGGATTTTGAGAGATACTACCATTGTCCTATACTTAGTCTGAACATGGTGCCCAGTCACAACATCTATCCCAATCAGAAATAGATTCTACCCAATCTACATATGTATACCTTTGATATTTTACTTTCCAAATTAAAAAAAAAAAAAACCTTTATCTAGATTACCTTTAAAACACCTTAAAATTCATTGGACAATCTCCAAATGTTCTTCTTTCAGTAATTGCATGCATTGGTTCCCTAAATTTATATAACTGTTGTATATAGCTAAGCATGAGAGATAAATTCACTTCTTCATTAACTTTTCATATTAAGTTACGTCTAGATGCTTTTATTTGCTTTCACTCCTAAGTTTATGTTGGATGTATTAGAGTACTTATTTGGCTTTAAAGATGACAAAAAGGTGTGACAGGTATGAATAGTATTTATCCACTACTTATCCAAACTCGGCTTTGTTACTAGTAACAAAATTTTGATATATACTATTTCTTACACTTGCAGCTATCCATGAATTTTTGCAGATTATTTTTCGATCTTAAATAAAATTATTTATTTAAAATATAAACTCATACAAAATTAATTTTTAAATAAAGTTGTATAATAAAATATTAATGTAAATAAATTTGATTGTCTTAAAAAGCAAATTTAAATAAGTTGGACTATAAAGTATAAGTTTTAAAAAATTAATCTTTTTTCGAAAACAACTTAATTTTGATAGGTTTAAATTATATATATATATATATATATATATATATATATATATATAATAAAATTTTAAATAATTTTTCAATGATTAATATTTCTCTTACCAATAACTTTATTTTAACCATTTGAGTTTTTTAAAAGTATCCAAATAAAATTCTTTAACAATGATTAACAGGAAATGAGAATATATATATATTGAATATCATGATAATTGTACTCATCCTTAAAATACTTGTATTCATTACTTTCTGAGTATCCATTAAATATATCTTACAACTTATCATTCTAGTTTCTTTGAGTAGATTCATAATATATTTTTGTTGAGATATCACAATTTCCTTTTCTGTCTCAGAACCTCCTTTATCAGAAGAAAAAAAAAATTGAGGATTCATTATCCTTAATTTCAAACTCATTTTTAAGAGATGACTTCAAAATATAAGAAGGTAGTCGTTAGGTGATTGTTTATATATAGTCATTTAGCATCTTTATATTCTATGCATGCTTGTTATGTGTTTGACAAGATTTAACATGATTGTTAATGCAGTTTCGATCTTTTCTTCTTTCTCTTTACAACATCCTTGATAGTTGACAATACTTATCTTCTTAGGTAGTATAACATTTTTCACAAATTTATGATTGATGTACATTTCGTACAAGGTAGATAACTGAGTCAGAGTTAAAAAGCTCTTTGTGTGAAGTAGATAAAGAAAACAACATTAACTCATCTCTCGAAAGATCTTTTATATCTGATTTTGAATATATCTCTCTGGTACAAGGTAGAAGGATATTCCCTGCAAAACATAGAGTAAACATATGAATATTTATTTTAGGTACGATATTTGCTTAATCTATGTATATCCTCTAATGTTTGGTACATGTTCCATTTATTCTATGTGCACTTTATCCGACTTTGAGAAAAGACTAAGTAGTATCATTTGTCAAATGAAACATTTGCCTTTTGCATGATTTTTTTTATAGAACTATCATATTGCAGACAAAGTGTGATCATGTTTTATACTTAACAATTTTAAAGAACTAATTAAAACTTTAGGATGCTAGACTTTTGTCTTAACAGTCTAAATACACTTGTTGCTATAAAGAAGATTTGTTCACAACATAAATATTTTACAAAGAAAGTCACTCCGTATATAATCAAATAAATTATTTCTTGATCTACACTAAAAAATTTTACAAATGCTTTACATGTAGAATAATATATTCTCATGGAATGTCTTAAATTCAGAAGTCATTTTTGCATGGCAAGACTTATATTTATAAACATCTTATAAAAGATCATTGGAGCTTGTGTGCATATCTTTTGTTCTTATGTCAATGCCTTTTCATACTGTGATTGTTTTTTTTGCTAATACCTTTTCAGGTAGCACCCAACTTTCTATGCCTAGGACAAAATTATTTTCTAGAATTCTCTTCATAGTACTAATAATACTAAATGGAGGATAAATTCTCAGAAATGGTTGGCTTACTTTATTAGAATTGACATAAAAATTCGTGAGTCAATATTAGTGAAGAGTAACTAGTTAACAATTCAAAATTTTATTACATGGTCCGGATGATTTGTGCCTTTTATATTCATTGTCTAGTTTTCGTCTTCTAAATATATCTTATGTGCATGCTATATAATCTTTTTATAGCATATAGTCTCCTATAGCATGTAGCATGTAGATTATTTTTTGAACTCATCCGTTGATCTTACTTTTATCATAGAATTTTTAGTTCACCTTGAAAATAAATGTGATTAAATCAATCAATACATAATATTATTTATTATAATTAAAATTATTGGTTATCTTAAACAAACTATATTGCAAGAAAAAAAAATTAGATTATAGATTATTCGTAAATTTGAACATTAAATATAGCTTCAAACTAAAGTATACTATGTATAATGAAATTAACAAGTGCATATCAATCATTAGCTGATTCTTAAAGCTTTTAGTCCAATTTTCTTTAATTACAATTTTTTTGTAGATTTATTTAGGAGATTTTTTCAAAAAGTCCCAATAATGAAATCGAAGGAATCTAAGTTGAAAAGAAGAGCATGCTCAACAACTTCTCTTTCACTTTCATTGTCTTTTTGCAGTCTAACTAATATCCTTTGATAAATTCATCGCTCGATGGATCACCCATTTGAAGTAACCGTCCATATAGAATACTATAGTATCCAAACTTTGAGACTAAAAACCTATCCAATCATAAAGCCATAAAAAATATTAAAAGAGAGACCACTAACCATGAAAACTACAAAAAAAAATCCGTATAGAAAATATATGAGAAACAAACATCTAATACAACAATAATCAAGAAAAAAAACACAACACCAGCATATCCATGATATATACAAATAAAAAAAATGTAATACTCAAAATTTACCTCTGGGAAGAACGAATAGAACCACCCACTATGATTCTCACCAAGGACTTTCTAGCTACCCCCTTGTCATCAATGAAATCATTCACTAATGAACACACCATTTCATTAACTTATTAACGGTTTGTTTAGGAAAGGATCAAAATTAAAACTTTTAAAAGCATAAATTACCATTTTGAGATTTATAGATATTAATGTTTCAAAACTGACAAATACCAAAACTTAAAAGATGAAAAGTTGCACTTAGCAAAATAAAAAAAAAAAACCGAAATAAAAACTTCAAATAACTAAAAGAGTACTATATATATATATATATATATATATATATATATATATATATATATATAT
>Ga0209489_106544_pt1 | contig 18592 bp, 11 predicted proteins | sample SiratrowhiteBW_FD_187527 | JGI IMG/M metagenome (GOLD analysis project Ga0209489, IMG submission 187527) | Root nodule microbial communities of legume samples collected from California, USA - Siratro white BW (SPAdes) (version 2) | ecosystem: Host-associated > Plants > Roots > Nodule | place...
ATTATATTAACATTTTGTAAATGAAATATATTATTTCAAAAAAAATGATAAATTTATAAAATTTAATATATTTTTATCCGACATATGTGTGGTTGGTTTGAATTATGTTAGAGTCAATGTCGACAAAATTTAGGATTTAAAATTGAATAGTATATATTACTTTTGTTTAGTTGATGTATTTTAATAAAGTTATGAAATTGTAGGATCTGCTGCATATATTTAAATTTGATTTGTAATTATATTAACATTGAGAAGTACAACGTAAAGAATACATAAAGTCAATAGTAAAATATAAAAACTTGTAAATATAGAATCACTGGGAAAAAAATATTTATGTGATGATGTTATCTTCTGGGTCTTGTTTCGTGGGGTGGAGGTGGTATAGAATCATCATTATTATCATAATCGTCGTTATGATGTTCAATATCCGACTATTGCATAAACAATGTCAATTGATAATAATGTATTAATAAGGAGGGATGAAATGCATATCGAGGGGTGAAGGATGAAGTTGCAAAGATATTTGGTGAAAACGAAAAATCAAGCATTTGACAAGGAAAAACGTTATATGTGGATAGGACCTGGTTCAAAAGGGACTAGAATGACATATGAGCTTGATTATCCATGAATGTATTTTGTGGAGGGAGTTGAAAACTCAAGTGACTAGATTGACTAAATAACTGTTCATGAAACTCAAAAAGTTTGAGAAGAATATCCAACATGTTGACTTATAGCGTGGGGCTCCATGTCTTCAATTGTGTCGTACTATAGGGATGAAATGCAAAATTTTAGAGAAGTACAAATACATGATGAAATTGGTATGCATGTGAACTTACATCATCATCAATTGGTTGCCTAGGAGACATAATGTAGCAGATAGTGTGGGTAAAGTACCATTGCATGTATGTTGTTGTGTCACAAAATGACCATTACTAGTAAATTGAACTTCTTCAAAGTCGGTTCTGTCAATTAGTTCACATTGTTATCCACCTTTCATGGTATTATGGTCAATATTGCTCTATTATATCTCACATGTATTTTTTATAAACCTCATCAAGATTTAATGGGTCAACTAGAATAGATTGACGAAATCCAAATTGTCACATGAGCCTATTAGCTTGGTGGAATTCGATAGTTGTGAAACAAATCAAGGGCACTACTGCACGATTAACAACAGATCCTCTCCAATTATGAATGAAGCAGCATTGAACTTCGTGTAAGGAGTCCAAATGAACTGTAATAACAAGTCAAATTACTGAACAATTGCCTAATGTGTTTGGCATCAACAAACTCTCAATAAGTGTAAAAAGTGCTTGTGCATAGTATGCGACCACATCATCCATCGCGTCATCCAGGAGTTGCTAAAATGTGTTGTTCAACCAAGACAATTTGATAGTGTTTCCTAAGACAACATTTGCTAAAGGGATGGCTCCAAGAAAATGTTCACATGTTGTGACCAAGGCGCCGCCCGTTAATTCGATCACAACTTTGTCATTAATTAGAAGACCTAACTATAATCCCACATCTTCTAAAGTCGTAGTTGCTTTGTCACGTGAAAGATGAAAGGTATGTGTCTCCGTCCTCCACCTTTCCATTAATGCAGTCATCAGGTGGTAATTAATTTTTGTATGGGTAAATGTCATATAGGTGACCAAATCCAGCAACATTCGTAAGAGTTTTAACCCATGGGTTAACCAAGTTATCATGTTTTGTCACCCATATTGCATGTCTTCTAGGTCAAAGTAAACGTTCATTCTCCTCCCAAAGCGCTTTTGTTACGTATTTATTTTGTAAATGTAACAAAGATATATTGGAAGGGAGTCTGCTATTATAAGTCATTTCTACATAATAAACAAAAATGTCATATGTTAATGTACGTTGAATTTATATACAATTAGAACTTTGCTTTCAATTAATTAAACAAAACAAATAATTTATAACAATTTGATCCAATAATGTATACATAGGAAACCCATGGTCAGAACCATGCTATACAGGTAGAGCTTTTGAAGTGGGCATTGCATATGAACTTCAAGTGCTTCGTAACTGTTAGCACCAAGGTTGCTATGTCATTTGATGAAGTCAACATGGATCAAAGCTTGCTAAGTAGATTGCTTGAAACCATCATGGAGCTTGATGGAGTTTTGGTCTAGAACTTTGGTTGGGTGTGTTAGTGGGTTTTGGTTCAAAACTATGAGTTACATGATATATCACTCAAAGTAAGCTCTATATATTCAATATGTTTTACAAATAATTAATTGGAACTAAAATTATTTAAATCAGTTAACTGGTTTTGAAAAAGCACTTTATTGGATTTTTTTGTGTTACAGAAAAATCAATCGATTGAATGTTTGAAAACTATCGATTGAGTTTTTGACAGATTTTGAAAACCAGTTTTCTTATAAAAAGGCAACACGCGTTATCTGTAATACCTAAGACATTTGATTCATCAATTGCGATTTCCTAAGAGAGAAAAAACATGGGCAAACTGTGAGAACACATTCTATTTGACTTTCAAACAAGAAAACCTCGAGAACTTGAATCTTGGAGCTTTGCCTTGAGTGAGTTTTGTGCAATTTTTCATTCTACACCAAAGCTAAGTCTTATACACTGTTCTTCATCCATTTGTAATCTATTTTGTGTAGAAGTACTATTGGTTTCGTTTTGATTAGATATCACTTGTATTTTGAGTGGTTTGGTTACAAATTACATAGGGTTTGTGATTTGTAATTGTGCTTTTGGTACCCATATTACATAGCATTTGTAATTTAGGTTGTGCAGTAGGGTTCTGCATTGTTTTATAGCTGTTGTGGGGTGTTGTAGGCTATGTGTTGTAAGGTGCAGTGTTGTCTTGCAGGGGGCAAGGTTAGTTGTGTTGTATTGAACTGATATTGGTGATCTTTTTAGTGAAACTCTTTGTTAGTTGGCAAAGGACTGGACACAGCCCTTGAGGAAGGGTGAATCAGTATAAATTTTTGTGTTCTTGATTTCTCTTTCTCTCTTCTTGAACGTTTTTTCATATTTGTTGTCGCTCGTTCAATTAATTGTTCATCGCGCTCAATAGATTGTTCATTCTGCTAGTGTTATTTCTATGTTCTCTAGAGTTGTTTTATATATCTATTCAATTGATTGCATCTGTTCTTGATTCTGATTGAATGTTTCCAATTAACTGTACTTGTTGTATAATTGATGGTATTTCTAGAAACTTGTTTTCTTGAATCAATATTAGTTCAGTTTTAGCCCATTAATGTTTAGATTACTTTGTTGTGTGAGTGACTTCAGTTAACTATTACTACTTTTATCTGATTGTTTCTGGACAGTTCTAAACTATGTTTCTATTCAATTGATTGCTTCCACATTTGACTCTGGTGTTTTTACTGGTTACTGATCAATGTGAATTCATCAGTTTCTTGAGCGCGTTTGTTAGTTAATTGTTTCTTGATTGTACTGATTTGTATTCTGATTTCAGTTAATTATTTCTGTACTTTAGTAAATTGTTCTTTGCTATTTTTCTGGTTTGTGCTTTGATTCAACTGATCTAGAATTTATTGACTCTTTGTTGTACACTTGATATATTAACACTTTTGATGGTTTTAATAAAGAACTTTTACTCTACACTTTAATACTTTCCATCCTTTATGAATTATTTTTAGAGTTCAATTCACCCTCTTCTTGAACTCAGCCTAAACTTTGTTTTTCAGTAACCTCATATTTAAACTTGTTTAGCATATCTCAATTTACCAAGCTCTCAATGTTGTTGTAATGGAGTTATGCGTGACTTTCTTCATGATGAGATCAGATCAGAATTATAGATTGGTGGTGACAAGCAAAGACAGTACTTTGTCCAAGAAGTTGCAATTTCGAAGAGCAATGCAATTATTAGTTCATTACAATTATTAATGAGCTAAGCGGGTATGATGAAGTTTCAAATTGTTCATTTTGTTGTCAGGTGATCTCAAAACAATTTTTGTTGTGTAACCTTTGCCAAATTACTTGTTTAGGAAACTTGAGAACATTTTTCTTTTCTTTTTATATTAGGGTTGCGCATCCTAATATTCTCCCATTAATTTAATTCTTTGCTATTAAAAAAACAATTCAAACTATTCAATGATCTTGAATAATGTAAGTCCTTTTTTAATATTTAGGGATGATTGGAAATTCCAAAAAAGAATGCTTTTTACGAAAATGTGGCGTCGAAGTTTAGAAAGAAATTAGCCGAGTGGAAAGGAAGAAACTTGTCTTTTGTTCAATTGGTTTGTGTCATTAATTAAGTCTATATTTAATGTCTTACCCTTACCGATGTTTTACCAATCCTTTTATATAGTCCCAAAAAAAATGTGTTTAACTATCAACAAGATTTAAAGATTTTTTTTTTTTTATGAGAGTAGGGTCATGATGGAAAGATAACATAGGTGAAATAAAAAAATTGTAAGTCAAACAAACAAAACGGCTTAAACATAAAAGATATTGAAAATTTTAATATAGTCTTATTAGCCAAATAGAAGTAAAGGCCTGACATGAATGAGCGAGTATTATGAAGAGTAATATTATAGTCTAAATATAGTCACGATGGTTCATTATTTGTATAACATTGGTCCCTCGTTACAAAAGTAAACATACGTGCAATATGATGCATTACAGTAAATATAACTTTTAACTAACATTTTTATAGTTATATTTATTTAAAATGTTATAATATATAAATTTTAACTAATATAACAATATTTTTTATATAAATATTATATTATAAATAATATAAACGTAGTATTATAATATTTTATAAATAAATATTATTATAAATAACACTAATTTAATATAGTATCATTTTATTTAAAATGTTACTAAAAGGCACTTTCTCTTTTAATTAAACAAATTAATAAACTATAAAAGAAAACATACATTTTCTCTTTATCCTTTATTTTAATTTTATATTTTAATTTTTATTTTGCAGAAAAATAATAATAAAAATAAAAATATATAAAAGTCTAATCCATTAAGTATTTTACCCTAAACTTAATTAAAAAAAAGACACGATTACATTGGAAAAGAGAGATGAGAGCAATAAAAGTGAGCAGAAAAGTAAATAAGTGAATATACATTTTTGTTTTAAACAGCGAAGAATTTAATTTAATTAATAGGAACATTTTATGAGTATTCCAACCCATATAAAAAATAAAAAAAATACCTCTAGCCTCTTACAAATACATATCCAGAATATCAATAACAATGTATTCCAACATTCCAATATCTGGCCATATTTTCAACATACTAAAACCAAAGTAAAAACTAACAAAAGGAATATCATAACATTTAAGCTATTCAGAATGCATAAGGTAACTCAGACATAATAATCTCCAGTGTGTCCTTTCCTTCCCACTAGCCGCTTGTAGACGATTTTTTCAACAAAATGACATCTACCCCTCCAAAGTGTGCTTACTTAATAGTAGCTAAACACCCAACAGAGTAAAGAAACCAGTCCGAATAAGAGGTCTTCAATCCTTATCTCTTATATTCATCACCCGCCACTTCATTTTGGAACACTATTTTATTTCTATGTTTCCAAACTTCACTCTATAAGAATACTTTTCATTCTCACCGTTCTCTTCTCCAACTTATTTTCATTATTTTCCTATTTTTCATTGAGTTTCTTTTTGATTGTGCGTTTGTCGAAATGTTCACTGCGCACTAATAATTTTATGAAATGGACAATACTTTAGATTAGGAAGGAGAAAGAGAATATGAAGCATAACCTTGAATTACAATGTTAATATTTGTTCAGTTCTATTATATTCTATTCTTGTGTTGTTGTTTTCGTTGACTGTAATTAACTCTGTATTATCCGTAATCCCTTTGTATTTTATATTAATGTTTAAGATACCAAATGATGTGTTAAAAGAGATAGTTAAAATACAAAAGAATTTCTTATGCGAATGGGTAGCGATGTCACAGTTTTTTCTTGAATGAGATGGGATATCAATCTAAGAACATACAGGCTTAGGATTAAAAGACCTAAAACTATTCAATATATTTTTATTAGAGAAATGGAAGTGGATGTTAGGTACGAAGGGTTCAAGTTTGTGAAGAAAAGGAATGAATATTAAGTTCTAGAAAGATATGTGGATAGGAGAAGATTTTCTAAGGTATATGTTAACTCATCCTTTAAGGATGCTACGTTAAAGGAAACTCAGGTATGCAAAAGAGAACAATTGAGAATGATTTCTAGGCACTAGTTTGAATGAAAAAACATATGGTCAATGAATTGATGCAGGAAATAAGAGAAAACGTGTTGAATCAGTGTAGGGAAGATGCATGGAGCTGGAAAATCATTGAACAAATATATTCACAGTAAATTTAATATGAAAATTTTAATTGACTAATATGATAACTTTTAATTGAAAAAAACTTATTTTATATTATTTTTTAAAAAAATTCTTAAAGAAAAATATTATTTTATAATGTATACTAATTTTTAAAAATGTGTTAATATATTAATGTAATTTTAAAAATTATTATTTTCTAATTTATTTGTTTCTTGTGAAAAGATTGATGTACTCCTATTTGTTTAATAAAAATAGTTAATTAATAATAAATTTTTCAATCACATAAATCAGATGGTGGGTTCTCATATTTGTCTATATAAGTTTAATCTAATATGCTAAAACTTCACCATTTCTATTGATATTGTCATTCACTTCAATTATTTAGTAATTATAGTCTCTGCCTATTTATATGTGTATTGATTTACAGTAATAAGTAGTCTATTTTATATATCTATATATAATTTTTCTTTGTTAATAATTATATATGTATATATAAGTTTTATCACTTATTAGGTTAAACTTATATAGACTAATATGAGGATCCATCATGTGATTTATGTTGTTGAAAAAAATTATTACTAATTAATTATTTAAAAAAATAGGTGTAAATTATCAAAATAGTGTATAATCTCTTTTATTCAAACTCAATTTAAGAGTGGAATAGTAAAATAATATGGATAGTCATATAAAATTATAAATTATAAAAATGTGTGATTTTAATTTTTTTAAATTGTTTTTTATCAACCATTTATATTTTTAAATAAATGTATTTAGTTTAAACTTAATTTTTATAAAAAATATATAATATAATTAAGATTTTATGTATTATGTATATTGTCGATCCTAACACCACTTAACTAAAATTAATATAATTAAAATTTAAAATAAATTCCAATTTGAAGTTAAGAATACGTTTCTTTAATACCATTCACCTTCTTCTTGAATGAATTATTTTTTTTCATTTGTCAATAAAAAATATTATATACATGTATATTTAAAAAGGTAAAATATTTATAGTATTTAAATATAATTTAAGAGAGAGAAAATAGAAACTAAATCAAATTACTTAATAATTTTTTTATATCAAAATTTTTTCTTTATACAATATCACTAAAAAAAACTTAATATTGATTATGAATAAAATTTAATATTTTAGTATATAATTTTCTGTTTTATTAATTATTTCTATATTAAAAGAATTACCTCTATCTTCTAATTTACACCTTATATTTTTATGAAAACAAGTATTTTTTTATGAAAACAATATCGCAGCAGATCAATTTTATTTTTATCAACTGCGTGAATGATATCATAACACTAATTGTAATGTGAAAATTATAACAGTTAACTTTCTTTATTTTACAACACAACATATGTCAGTTATAAATAAAGACACGTAACTTCATTCAAATCCAATACTTGTCACTTAACATATAATACAAAATATAAAAACAAAAACAATTTTCTTTTTTTTATCTTATCATTTAAATTTATACAATAAGTTATGTATTTTTTTATTAGTAAAAGAAATTATTTCAACATGAAGCAGTAGGGATATTTTAATCCATTTTGCATAAAAGAAATGAGTTATGTATTTATATGAAATTTTTTATAAAAATTATATTGAACAAAAGTGGCAAATATATATTTTACCTTATATACATATACCAATATCAGGGATATTCTAGTATGTACAACCAAAACAGATAAAAAAGTGCAACATGAAACACCCATTTTTCTCTGTTTTTCATTCCATCGTAACATTATTAATTCAATTAAACAAAGGTAGTCTTTCACCTTTAAAACATATTATCTGAGAGAGTGAAAGGTGTTCAATTGGAAATTATGGAGAAGACCTATCTTTAAATAGGAGGAGGTACTAGGACAATAACTAGTTAATCTAATTTCTAGTCTTGAGTGAAAGATAGGAGAAACCGATGGTTGGGTATGGGAAAGGGACAACCAAAATGAATATTGTTAAGTTGGAGTATGAAGTGCTATTAGAAAATCTTTGTCATCCCAATACCAGTGGTTGAAGGAAGTATAGGACTTCAAAGTACCCGGGCCACTAAAGGTGATGGTTAGGAGGACAACGTTAAATAAACTATCCAATAGAATGAGTTTATCTAGGAGAGGTGTTAGTGTACAAAATAACCTCCCCCTTCTATGTTAAAAGGTGGAAGAAACTATCCAGCACCTTTTAATTAGATGTGAGGTTGTTCAAAAGGTATGAGATAACTATGATAGATAGCTAGGATTATTTTCTGTTAGACATAATGACATGGTGAACCATTATGAGAATTTCTATGTTATTGGTTTGAGCAAAAAAGCAAATTTGATATGGAAAGGGTGGGAGACAATTGTGAGCGAAGTTTGGAAACTTAGAAACATGATAGTCTTTCAAAACGGGGTGGTGAATGATGTTGAAATCTTAGTAATGGCACAACTAGCGTGGTTATGGGCAAAGTATAGGAATAAAGGATTGAGCAGCTCGTATTCTGATTGGTATCTATTTTCTATGGCTTGTTTGAAAATTATTAAGTAAACATAACATGGAATGATAGGTGAAAATCTGACTTAGGGATTATGAAGTGGGCAAGGGAGGGCAAGATGCAATGTATTTGGTATCGTGTGTGTTGTGCAAGTTACAGGCCTTATCAATTGCAGCAGAGAATGATTCTGAAGTCTAAAGGACATTGAGAGTCCTAACCTACATAGTAGCTAACACATCACTTCAACAACAAAGCTACACTTATTCAAGAGGGATATGGGGAAGATTTAATGGAAATCAGAACCAAGATGCAGTAGATCAAGGCCGCATATTAAACGATTAATGCTTGGGCAAATGTAGTAGAATGGTTTAATGCTATTATCCTAAACTTTCATGGAAGCTTATTTGGTATTCCTTTTGTTTGGAATTTTAAGTTATTGCAATATAATTTTTTGCCTTGGTTGTACTTGTTGGGTCTATTTGTACTTCTGAATAGGCAAGGTTTAGTTGTTTCACTCAGTTGATTGGTTTCTGTTATTATTCATTGGAGACAACTTATTATTATGGTAGAGGTTTATTTCTTTTTGTATAAGAGTTGTAACACTCCTAAAGTGTTTCCATTAATTTTATTTTTTTGTTGTTAAAAAAAAGATTATCTAAAACAGAGGATGGAAAAATAAAAGGTAAAGTTAATTTAAGATTATAATTTTGATAGTTATTGTCTCATACCTATGCTTGGTGGATGCAGATGAAAATAAATTATTTGTGAGTTTGATTGGTACAACGTTGAAAGTATACATATGGTAGACATGCATTGTATACTTAAATGTAGAATTTGATTGTCAGATTCAATAACACATGCGTGTATCTTAGCCCTGTAAAATTCACCAATAGTTTGTTTTACAAAGGAAACAGTGAAATGCGTGGCATTGATTCAATGCTTTAAAATGTTAACAAATTAAAATCAATGCATTAATTTAGCGTTGAGATGTTCAATTAGGTTACAAACACAATACTACTGTAAAATAGTAGCCGCTACTTATTTACTGTAGCACCCGGCCTCTTTTAGCAGTTTAGACTTACATTTGCTTTATTTGGGTTCTCGAAAACACAACATTAAATTTTTTGTTTTCTTCTATATGGCTATGTCGTGTTGAATAGTCATAGTTATTTATTTTTTAAATAAATTCTAATTAGGCAAAGTTAGCTAATCATAATGTTACTTTTATCTTTTTTCTCTTTTTTTTTAACTCTTAAGAATTAAATTAATAGAAGTATTAGGAGTGCTCCAAGCTTAATATAAAATTAACTTGAGGTATATAGTGTTAGAATATTATTATCAGATAATATCAGTAAGAATATCAGAGATAATCAAGGAAGTATCAGAGAATATCAGTAAAATATCAAATGTATTTATTTAGAATAATTTCTATATTTAGTTCTCTAAAATTTTATATTAAGTGAGCTATTGTAAACAAAAAGAGTACATTCAAGAATAACCTTATTCCATGTTATCATATTCTTTGTACATTTTTTGTGTTCATAGTTATCATATCCTTGTTTAACCTTTCATAACCCTCGATGCCATCGCAAGATGGTATCAGAGCGGTGTTAGATCCTGGAAACTCAGAAACCAACATCATTGTACCATTATCCCTCATAGCCAGAAAAAAAAAACTAAAAATGTCATTTTCAAATGATGAAATTGGCAATAACATGAATCAAAACCAGAATAACTCTTCAACCATTACTGATGAGCAAATTTTGCAAATTGCAAATATGCTTCGTAATGGCCTAGGGATTCAGCAAACACAAGCCAATCTTGACAAGGGACAAGGATGGAGTCGCTTAGAAACTGTCGGACGACATCCATCACAACGACTCAAGGAAGACAAAAGCCAGCTCCACTGTACTCATTGCAGAATGAAGAAACACACCAAGAAGACTTGCTTCAAAATCGTGGGTTATCCTGAATGGTGGGAAGATTCCAAATCAAAACATCGCAAGGCTACCACCGCCGCAGTCACTCATGGAGGGGGGGGGGGAAGAGAAAAGGATACTAGCTCAAGAAAATCTGATCAGTGGATTTTTTATTGTGGAGCAACTGACACCATGACCCATAACCCTCACGATTTTGATAGTCTCTCTACACCTGTTAAAACCCATATTGAAACAACCAGTGGAGAATTAGTTGCGGTCCAAGGAGGGGGCTCAATTGTTTTTTCAGAAAAATTAAAATTAAAAAATTGTCTCTATGTTCCTGCACTATCATCAAAATTACTTTCTGTAAGCCAAGTTACAAAGGAGCTGAATTGTATGGTTCTCATGTTTCTAATTTTTGCATTTTACAGGACATTCTTACGAAGGAGATCATTGGGTGTGGTACTGAACGTGAAGGTCTCTACTATGTTGATGAGGTTGTTCAAAAGGGACATGCCATGCTTGCTCATGGAACAGTTACAAGGCAACTCTGGTTATGGCATAGACGTTTGGGACATCTTTCATTTGGGTACCTTAAGATTTTATTTCCTAGTTTATTTACAAGTAACACTGAGTCCATCAAATGTGAAACTTGTATATAGGCAAAAGAATCATAGAGTTATTTTTCCTCTTAATAACAATAGAGTCAATTCTTCTTTTTCATTAGTACACTCTGATGTGTGGGGCCCAGCTCCTAATTCCCACAATAATTAGTTTCAGTATTTTGTATTATTTTGCAGATGATTTCTCTCGTATGACATGGGTATATTTTCTAAAACACAAATCTGAAGTACCTGATAAGTTTTATGCATTCTATCAAATGATTCACACTCAGTTTGACAAGAAAATCCAAGTACTTAGATCAGATAATGGTGAAGAATTTGTTAACAAATCAATGCAGGAATTTTTCAGAGAAAATGGCTTAATCCATCAAACTTCCTGTCCAAACACACCTCAACAGAATGGTGTAGCAGAACGAAAAAATCGTAAGTTACTAGAGATGACTCGAGCCATGATTTTTGATGCACAGGTTTCGACACGTTTTTGGCCCGACGCTATCGCTACCTCGGCCTATCTTTTGAACAGGCTACCCTTCAAGATCCTTAACCACGAAATACCCCTATAGATCCTAGCTACTCAGACTGATCTCCCTCCTGTCTAAATGTTACCACCACGAGTTTTTGGGTGCTCTGTGTTCGTTCATATTCCCAAAGCAAACAGAACTAAATTTGATCCATGTGTTGAGAAATGTGTCTTTGTTGGATATGCTACACATCAAAAAGGGTATCGATGTTACAACCCAATCACTCACCGTGTACATGTGACTATGGATTGTGATTTTTTAGAATCAGAATATTTCTTCAGTAGCCAACTTGATGTTCAGGGAGAGAAAAGTAGTGAACCACCAAGTTGGTTAAGTAGCCTTAGTTGCCAAGAAACTGTTCCAAAAGAGCAAGTAGATGGAGCCAACGAGCATGTCTCTATCAACGTAGGAAGGACCAACACAACCAATGAGGATCCTTCTGAGAATGTCCAACAAGAGGTAAGTGATCTTCACTCTACTGAGCTGTCACCTGTTATGAATGAAGTCACTAACAATGACAGGTTAGAACTAAAACCAGAGTCAGAGCCTTTCATACTTTCGCCAAGAAGAAACAGAGGGGTACCACTTGACCGATATTCTCCAGAACATGTTCCCCAAAATTCCAGGTATCCTATGAAGGTAACTAGAGAAGGAGTGATAGACATTGCAAGAGCTTTTCTTACCTCTCTTATAGCTGAAGATATTCCTAAAACAGTTCACGAAGCCAGTAAGAAGGGCGAATGGAGAGAAGCTATAAAAACAGAGATGAAAGCTCTAGAAAAGAATGAAACTTGGTAGAAGTGCATCTTAGCAACAGGGAAGAAACCAGTAGGGTGTCGATGGGTTTTCACCATTAAATATAAAGTAGATGGCACCATTGAGCGATATAAGGCAAGATTGGTTGCAAAAGGCTATACACAGACTTATGACATTGACTACTCAGAGACTTTCTCACCAGTTGCAAAAATTGACACCATCAGAGTACTATTTTCAATAGCAGCAAACAAAAATTGGCCACTCCATCAGTTTGATATCAAGAATGCTTTTCTGCATAGGGATTTGAAAGAAGAGGTGTACATGGAAGCTCCTCCAGGGTTCTCTGAAGACTTCCAAAGAAATGAAGTCTAGAAATTAAAAAAGGAACTCTATAGGCTTAAGCAATCTCCACGTGACTGGTTCGGAAGGTTTACAGTGGCAATGAAAAGGTACAGGTACAAACAAAGCAACTCTGACCATACTTTATTCTTGAAAAGAAAAGGAGATTTGACACATGTTTAATAATATATGTGGATGACATGATCATAACCGTAAGTGATATAGAAGAAATATCACAACTGAAGAATAACTTGTTCAGAGAATTTGAAATGAAGGACTTAGGTGGACTAAAGTACTTCTTGGGAATAGAGGTTCTTCGCTCTAACAAAGGGATCTTTATTTCCCAAAGAAAGTACATCATAGATTTGCTTGCAGAAACAGGAATGGTTGATTGTAAACCAGCAGATACTCCTCTGCAAGTTAACCATGGTTTAAAGTTTGGGGAAGGAGCTAATCTGGAAGATAAAGAGAGGTACCAACGATTAGTTGGGAAATTGATTTATCTGTCACACACTCGACCAAATATAGCATATGTAATAGGGGGTAATAAGCCAGTTTATGCATCAACATCAAGAGGATCATATGGAAGCTGCCATGAGGATTGTTCGATACTTGAAGGGGACACCAGGAAGTGGGATCATGTTCTAAAAGCATAACTTAAACATTGAAGCTTATACTGATGTTGATTGGGCTAGTAATCCAAATGACAGAAGATCTACATCAGGCTATTTTACTCTTGTGGGAGGTAATTTGGTGACATGGACGAGTAAGAAGCAAAGAGTGGTTGCTCTTTCAAGTGTCCAGGCTGAATTCCGGGGAATTGCCAAAGGTATAACTGAAGTCTTATGGATCAAAAAGTTGATAACCGAGATTGGTTTTCCACTACAACTACCAAGTCAGTTAAAGTGTGATAACAGGGAAGCAATCAGTATCTCAGAGAATCCTGTACAACATGACAGAACCAAGCACATTGAAGTGGAGAGACACTTCATCAAGGAGAAGATTGAGGATAGCAGTATTGAGCTTCCATTGTAAGGTCAGAAGACCAGTTAGAAGACAGTCTCACCAAAGCTGTTACAGGCAAAACATTTACCCATGTCATCAACAAGCTAAGCATTGGTGATCCCACTGCTCACCTTGAGGGGAAGTGTTAGAATATTATTATCAAAGAATATCAGTAAGAATATCAGAGATAATCAAGGGAGTATTAGAGAATATTAGTAAAATATCAAAGAATATCAAATGTATTTATTTAGAATAATTTCTATATTTAGTTCTCTAAAATTTTATATTAAGTGAGTTATTGTAAACAAAAAGAGTACATTCAAGAATAACCTTATTCCATGTTATCATATTCTTTGTTCATTTTTTGTGTTCATAGTTATCATATCCTTGTTTAACCTTTCATAACCCTTAATGCCATCGCAAGATATAGAATTCCAGTTCCAAAGCTACAAAAATACGTATATACAATGTTGAGCTAGGACAGTAGAATTTAGCTAGAGTGGGTTTCAGGGGTGTTAGGATAGGGTGAAAATTTGTTCATTATGCAAGATATAATTTTTGCAGATTCAAATACATAAGGAGAAATCTAGAGAAATCCTGAGTTTACAAGGAAAGCTCGGCACGGGGTGCATAATGAATGCGTGGAAATATGTGTCGAAAGTATTCTACGAAATTATTTTATTCATCTTCTATGAGTAGTTCCTTTCTTTTTATAGTATGTTTAGAAGGTTACATAGTTTTTTTATTTGTAATGGTGTAGGGATAATGGAGTAGCTTTATTTTGTTTTCTTAATAATGTCATTTGCTTTATTGTATAAGGGTTGGGTCACCTCTTAAAGTGTCCCTTTTAATTTAATTTATTTTTTGTCGTTTAAAAAAAACGTATATACAATGTTAAAAAAAATAATACAACCCATACAAAAGCCTTTGACAAGATACCATAGGTCGGTCTTCTTGTGATCGTTCTTGGAAGTTGGTAATAGAGCTCATCCTTTTAGCAATCAATCTTTGGAGTTGAGCTGTGGAACTTGACCATAGGTCGGTCTTCTGGTGATCGTTCTTGGAAGTCGGTAATAGAGCTTATCCTTTTAGCAATTAGTCTTTGGGGTTGAGCTGTGGAACTTGGACTTCTAGAGCTCGTCCTCGGATATTTGTCAATGAAGCTAGGCCATTTATAAGACGTTCTCACGAGTTCGTCAATAGAGCTCGGCTATACGAAAGTCGAGTTCCAGAGGTTGTCATAAGAGCTCGGCCTCGAGAATGTGACTATGGGTAGAGCTCATCCTCGAATACTAGCCATAAAGCTCGCCTACTAGGGAACTTTAACAGTCATGGAAGTGGACCTTTTTTAGGTCAGCCTTAAGAGCATAGCTGTTAAGCTCGGCCTTCTGATGGATATGAAGCTCGACCATGTGGATGGATCTTAACCTTGTGGAGATCATCCATGGGAGCTCGACAATTGGGCTCGGTCTTTTGGTGTACGACTATAATCTGCTTTGGAGCTCGATTAACAAGCAATCAGTCTATGGAGTTGGGCATGGAGCTTGACAAATGAGCTCGGTCTCCCGGTGTAATGATCTCGGTCTTTTTGTGTACGCCTATAATCTACTTTGGAGCTCGGTCAACACACAATCAGTCTAAGGAGTTGGGCATGGAGATTGACAAATGATCTCGGTCTTCAGGTGTATTGAGCTCCATCTTCTGTTGTATGCTATGAAGTCAACATGTGTTCAACTATGAAGTTGTCATCTGAAGATCGACTATGGTGTTCAACCACTAGAGATCGGCCTTGGGGAATTCACTATGGTGCTTGACCAGCAACGTGGCATGTTCCTATAAGATCTCGTTATACTCCTACAAAAATAAAACACAACTACACAAAGACCTATTCCTAAGCTACCCTCCCATCAAACCTTAACTATGCCCTCCTACCCCACTCCCTGTACGTGCCTCACAGGTGAGACAACGCACTCCCTATTAGCCCACAAAATATGCTACCACAGAGTTGATATAGTTTTTAGGCGTTGACCAAGGCAAAGGCACCACTCTGCGAATGAGCAATTAATTTTCTTACTTTTAAATTTAGCCCAAGACCAAACTTTAAGTCGTGCCATGACAAAAGTTTTGTAGCATCAACTACCCCACATTTGAACACCACATTATTCCTATGTTTCCAAATCTCCCATACTATTGTTATCAGTGTGCCTTTCCACACAGTGTTCACTTTGTTGTTGCACCTAAACCAATTGAAATTCATGAAATGGTGCACTGTTGTATTAGGTCTAACAAATTCTATACCTATCCACCTATGACAATTACCCCACACCTTTCTTGAAACTACATATTCAAAAAGTACATGTTGTATTGTTTCATCCTCCATATTGCATAGTGGACACAAGGTGCTAGACACCAGGACATGTCTCCTCACCAGGCTTACTCTAGTAGGGAGCTTACCAAGTAGGACCCTCCACGCACATACTTATGCAAAGCTAGCCCCTTTAACGTTCTAGATTTACTTAAACCAAGCACCACCTAGGACAAATCGAATTCCTTAAGAGCTTTATACCCTACCCCAACTGAATAATAGTTTGGATCGCCATCTTCCCATATTCTCTCATCAAACACGTCCATCCTCCATTGTGCAGTAAGTAGCAACATTAGTAATTGCTTCTCTAATTCCTTTTCCCACACAAAAAAAAACTCTCTTTTCCTGCACAACCCCTACCTTATTTCCCCCTCATTACTATTAATCACCCATTCACCCATCTCACACATTATACTATCTACATTTAGGGACAACGAATGTAGTCTAGGAAATTTCTGTTTAAGCAGTAAATCTCTTATCCATTTATCCTCCCAAAATTTAATACTTTTTCCATTTCCAGTTTCCACCTTATCCTATTGTCAAACAAGTTTAGGTCATTCTCAACTTCACATATTCTACACAAGTCTCTCCATCAAACTGAACTCTTTATTTCTGTCATGGTCACCCTGATGTTCCTCCAAGATCCATATCTTGAATCTAATATATCTTTCCATGCTCCAGCTTCCTCCAACCAAATTCTCCATTTCCATTTAGCTAGGAGAGCTACATTAAATCTACTAATATCTCTGATACCCAAGCCTCCCACTTCAATCAGGGAACATACTTTGTCCCAAGCCAGCCAAACAAGTTTCCTCCCTTCATACCCCAAACCCAAAGAACTTACCCTGAACCTTCTTGATCGAAAACTACACACAATATTGAGTGTCTTAAAAAAAACATGTAGAATAAAGGTAAAACATTGATAACAAACTTAATGAGGCATATTTTACTTGCTATAGAAAGAATTTTCCCTTTCCAAGTAGATAACCTAAATTTGATCTTATTAATTATAGGTTTCCAAAATTCTACCGTCCTAGGGTTTTCGCCTGTGCTCATACCTAAATATTTGAATGGAAATTCCATCCATAAACTATTTAAACATCTGGTAAAACCCACTGAATCCACCTCACTCAGCCTGATAGTACCCACATGACTCTAATGGAAGCTAATTAACTTTTAAGCCGGAGACTACAAAAATACAAAGCACTCCTTTAATTACCAAAACACAATAGAGCTGCAGTTGACAAAATAACATGGTGTCATCCACAAAGCAGCAATTTAACATCCACATTTTTATATCCTACTCGAATCCCTTCAAGCATTAGGTGCCTCTCTTACCAAACTTGCCAACCCCTCCGCAACTATAATAAACAAAAATGGTGTTAACACTTTGCTGGAGTCTCCTTCTATATCAAATTCATGTATGTAATTTGTGCCTTTTTATCTGCATATCCCCATTAAATTTGTGCCTTTTTCTCTGCCTTTCCCCAACTAAGCCTAGAGTGAAAAAAAATTTGAGTTCAAATCCCACTTCTCTAACCACTGTACCCTTTATTTCTGTTTGATCATGTTATTTTCTCTTTCTGTCATACTTTTAAGATCACTTTCTAATCTTTAATTATCATGAATGATAGTTTAATTATTTGAATTAACTTTAATTTTATGATATATATTTATGAGATTTTAACAATATTATTTCCTTAAAAGAATTTATAAATCAGATAATATTTTGGTATAATGTGTTTACTAATTAAATCTTCAAATCAACAATAATATCTTTATTATTTAAAAAATAAAATAAACTTTTATATTTTAATATACGAAATTCAATTGCTCTGATTCACAAAATAAAGGTACTTAATCACAATAAATATTTTCAAACACAGATGGAGGACCCCATAGTTGTGTATACAAGTTTAACCTAATTGGTTACTACTTCACTTGACATTTCTGCATATCCTTTTCTGTCTGTTCTTTCAGACTCTCGTATTTTCTATTTGTCTTATTTGTTGTTCCAGAGGCTTCAAATGAAGGGTGATTTGTTCTTTAAAAAAAAAAAAAACATAATTGACTTACACTTTAGGGACTTAATCAAGATTATAGCTAGGACAGTAAAAAATTCACAAAATTATAAATCCTAAAAGCATAATGGACATACTATATTTACTTTTATTAATATATACATATATATATATATATATATATATATATATATTTATATAATATTTTTTTATTAATAAATAAAATAAATA
>Ga0209489_106545_pt1 | contig 18592 bp, 18 predicted proteins | sample SiratrowhiteBW_FD_187527 | JGI IMG/M metagenome (GOLD analysis project Ga0209489, IMG submission 187527) | Root nodule microbial communities of legume samples collected from California, USA - Siratro white BW (SPAdes) (version 2) | ecosystem: Host-associated > Plants > Roots > Nodule | place...
TATATAAATTAGAAGAAACAAAAACTAAAAAAATATTAGGAAAATAGAATTTTTAAGCTGATGTTTGCTTAGTTTCCTTCCTGTGGTGGGTCCTATATCTTGTTTTACCCTGAAAATTAGTGGTAAATATTTTTGTTAAACATTATTGTCAGAAGTTAGGTATTTAAATAATTGTGAAAAAAAAAAATTGCCGCCGTTCTTTGGTATGTTTATGAACTAATCCGTGTGCATTTGTGTATATATAAACTTAAATGTTCAAATTTGAGTTTTTGTGTGTAAGTGATAGCCAATAATCATAAATCATAAAGATAATATCATTTTGATATTCAAGCTAAAATTTTAATGTTTTGCTAGAGTCCTTTTGCTGTAAAGGTTACAGTAGTATAGCTATTACATTGAAATGATTATTATTTATTATTTGTTTTCTGATAGCTATAATTGATTTTATGAGCATATCTGTACCCCAATGTCTTGTCTAGGAATTCTAGATTGTGAGGTTGGTACTACTAACACATTATTCAACTTTTCACAATACATGCATGCATAAGCAAGCATGAACATGGTTACTAGAATAAATAACACTCTGATTTATATTTTAAACTTAGCAAATGAATAAGTTTTCCATTTTTCTGATCAAATGTATTTACTTGTGTTTTTTAGTTTTTTTTTTTTTGGGCCAAACTTAAGTTTACTTTTAGCTTTCTTTTGCCAGGTCCGGAAGTGTATGTTTTTGCAAATTGCTGGATACTATAATTTGCCAGATGGATTGCTTTTTTTCACTTTGAAATTTAATGAATCTCTCTGGTTTTTCTTTAACCTTTTAGTGATGAATGTGACTTTACAACTTCACATAAAAAGTTGTTTTTCAAGTTGACTAATGTTTATGTTTCTACCAAATTACCTATCACTCTGGACTAGTTTGGAATAGCTATAACTTTCTAAAAACTGCACAGTTTCTATGTGATGATGTGAAATACTACAATTGGATAATTGTAAAGGTTGACTGTATCTAATTGAAAGCAAAAACAAATTTTATATTCGACAACAAAAAGCAGAAGTGAGGATGATAATGTGCAAAACTAGACTTAATGTCATTGAATGACTGTTTATATTAATTTTTAAAAAATATATCTGAGTTGTAGATTTCTAGTCTTTTCTTGTCCTTGATTATGTTATTGTCCTCATCAATTATCACTATACTGTTTTCTGAATATTTAGGTGCTGCTGAAGATGCAACTACAGTTTTTGGTGAAGCAGCTGCTCTTTGTGTACAAAAGCAATACCTACATTGCTCGACCACCCCTAAGTTGCAGTCATCAGCCGAGGATTGTAATGTAGCTGACACTAGACACTCTGCCTCAGAAGACACAAGTCCTAGGCAACTGAAACTTATGCAGGGCCTAAAGGATATTCCTGGAAATCATCATGGGGCATGTATTTTAGGAGGAACTTCTCAACCAATTAATAGTGGTCTCTCCAACATATCATTTTATAACACCCCATCTCCAATGGCAACACAGGTACATTGCATCTAATTTCATATCATATATACATGTAATTTTTATTCAATATTTTGGATAAACTGCACAATTTATTGAGTCATCATTTCTTTAATTTTGATTTTTGAAAATAGTTATTTATTAAGTCAGAATCAGAAATATTGGTAAAAACGTGCCCTGTTATTCTGTAAATATGAATGGATGTTGCTTGATTTATTGAATGTGTTTCATGCCCAATTTTCTTTATAGCATTTGATATTGTTTTTTCACCTCTTCTGTAGTTGTCAGGTGTTGCTCCACCCCCTTTGTGTAGGAATGTGCAGCCCAATGGCCAAAACCTGAATGCAGTTAATACTGACAGTTCTCCTAAGTCATCGGTGAACTCTACCCTTCAAGCCCCTCGAAGAAAGTTTGTGGATGAAGGAAAATTACGTAAGGTTGGGGACCTTATTGCTACAAAGATTTCTGCTGTCTGCTTCCTGTGCATCACTTGAATGAGAACATGTTAAGAGATCTTGGCCCAAACTCTCCCCGCCCCCAGTCTCATATAATAAAAACCAAGCATGCATGTGATTTGGTTGCTTAAATTATCTGCAACTCGTCAATATCTATGTTTTCTATTTTTACATCATGTATTCTAGTTTTTATGGAATGGTACTTCTAAGTATATTTCGCATTATGTGAGTTAATGGAATTATAATTTTGATGTTAAAGAAATTTTTATTTTTGCTAGAAAACATACTCTCAGTTGTTTGCTGTAGTTTTATAGATTGCATTTTATTCCTTTTTTTTTTTTTTTTTTTTTTTTTTTTTTTTTTTCATTTGTTTAATTGTTTCAGATTTCGGGAAGATTGTTTTCTGATTCTGGTCCTAGACGTAGCTCAAGACTATCCAATGATGCAAGTTTAAATGCTAATGCAACAGTTGCATCTGGAAATGGAACTGGTAATTCTTCTAAGTATCTTGGAGGGTCAAAGCTTAGCAGTATGGCCTTTCGGTCTATGGCCGTTCGTAAAGGGCAGTCATGGGCCAATGAAAATGCTGACGAAGGTGATGATGAGTCTATATATATCATATAACATTTCTATTGTATTGTGTTTTTTGTCATAGCTGACAATCGTTGGTAGCAGTTCAGAGTGGCTAACCCAAAAGGGCTATAGCGGGACATTGGCTACACCAAATATTAGACATAACAGTATACTGTACAGTAATTAATAATTACGAAATTTGAATAAGTATAGAGTATAGATAATTAAATAATTGATATTGATCCTAACATTCGGATATATGTTATATCTATTAAAAATGGTAACATAATACTATTTATTCTACTAGTTCTGATGCTGTACTGGTTATACCTGCTCTCCTAATGTATGACTCCCAAGTTCTTACATTATAATATTAATTCCAATTTTCTTATATAAAATATTTTTGAACTGCTAATATTAACATATCCTCTTTTTTATCTTCAGGAACTCGAAACGATGTTCTTGATGATTCTCGTTTAAATGTCACTTCGTCAATATCTAGTTCTACTCCTACCATAGATGCTAAATCTCATGAACAAGAAGCAGCTAATTTTCCAGTTGGTGGACAAACAGTGAGTGGTTCAAAAGTCATATCTGGTGCATCAGAAATTCTGACCCTTCTAAGAATTTTTGGTGAAGGCTGTAGACTTGCCTACTCATATAGTTGTCAGGTATTAATTAATTATCATCTTTGGTTAAAAGATATATAAATTTGTATTTATCTATTCATTAATTTTTTTTTATTAGGTTTATGAAGAAAGGAATAATGATAGAAGAACTAGATTTCTAATGTATGTTTATTTGTTTGTGAAACAGGATGCACTGGATACCTACATGAAACTTCCACATAAGCATTACAATACTGGGTGGGTTCTTTCCCAGGTAATTTTGGTTGCTCAGATAGCAAATTCTGGTCTTTTATAGGTTGTGTATTGATTTAGCATTATACTACATTCAGATTCATGATGCTATATTCCAATGTTCTGTTGGCTGTACCTAGAAAAGAAAGGTTTTTCCTTGATGGAATTACTTCCATTTTCCAACTTATGTATTTTTTTTTTTAGATTCCTAATATTCTCATCCTCAGTTGTTGAGATTGTAATCTTTCTGACATATAGTAGAACAAACCTGAAATTAGGTTTCAAATAGACTAAAATTTTCTGCTGAATTATACTTTCTTCATATTCCTTCTGATTGTGCTCTGTAGCATCTTTTAAATTTTTTGTTCCAATCAATTTCTTTACTGTGGCATAGTTCTTCATTACACTTGAACTATTTGATATTTTAAAGATTGCAAAATACTGTTGAAATTGGGGTCTAGTTGGAAAAAAAGTAGAGAATAGGAAAACGGATACATAATGATATTGGATGTATTGATAAATACAAAACTCAAACACCTATTTTTATCTTGAAAATCAGTTTGAGACAATTCAACAAGATGCATAATTTTCTGTTGTGGTTTAGGGTTTAGGGTTTTTGATTCTTGATGGTTTTTGATCTGGAGGTACTTACCGGTGCATATTACTAACTATTCGAAATATGATACTTGGATGTTTTAAGCAGGTTGGAAAAGTGTACTTTGAATTGGTTGATTACTTAGAAGCTGCTCAGGCCTTTGGCCTTGCTCGTCAGATCATGCCTTATAGTTTGGAAGGAATGGATGTATACTCAACAGTCCTTTATGTGAGTTTATATTACATTCATTAGTTTTTGTAATATATCATATATTGCATAATAAAGATAAAAATAATAATAATGATAGTAATAATAATAATTCTTAAGAAGTGGACTAGTCGATGGGAGATCTTCAATAATAACAAGAGTAACAATAATAGTAAAAGTTCTTTGAATTGATGAACATGAAGGGATTTAGGAGAAGAATGAAAAGATAGAACAAAATCTGAATGATGGTGGTGTGTTGCAAAATGTAATATACTAACCCCTATTTATACTAATTATCCCAATCCTTAAATAAGGAAGAAGATAGATATGGAAATCACTCTTAAGAGATTATCTAACATATCTAAAATATACCAAGGTATAATAATTATGTAATGAGATGTTTTTTCACATTCTAAGTTTCTAGTATGAATAAAGCCTCTAATTTGATTTCCTCTCTTGCCTTTGAGACTTGAATTAGTGGTTGGTTCAATTAATAGAGCCTCTAGGTAGGAAAAATATGGCACTATCAATGATAGAAAATTCACGATACTAGGGAGCTGAGGATGAATCCAAAAGAGAGCTAATTTTGCTTACTAGTATGAGGCACCATTTAAAGAAAGGTATTATAATTAATATCAGCTTGCAGTAAAATTATCCTGCGAATTTTTTAGTCTAACGCTTCTCTGATGTTATGGGCTATTTTATATAAACAATTCGTTGTTTTATGGCACTCATCTAGGAGCTACAAAAGCACCATGAAAATGAATGTGTGCCATAGCCTTCTATAGCTATTTTATCTTATTGTCTTTCTTTAGCTTCCTGCTTCTATTTAATGTCTAATTGTTATGCCTATTGCTTGACAAGAGACTAAGTTATCTCTGGTGCAGCACCTAAAGGAGGATATGAAGTTAAGTTACCTGGCTCAGGAACTGATATCAACTGATCGTTTAGCTCCTCAGTCTTGGTAAGGCTTTATATGGAACTTCTTGCTTATTATTCAAAGCGTACCGGTTTTTATATTTTCTTTTTTAAATTATTTCCTTTAGAAGTTATTTCTACTTGCTATCATCCGTATTTACTTTACCAGAATTCTTTAAATTGCATGGCTTTGTATAGGCAAATGTGCATGTTCAGGGAGTGAAAACTGCTCTGTATGTTTGCAACTGCATTTGTTGTCGGCTTATGCCACATTTCAGACATATATATGATAACTTTAGCATCTATATTCTTACCTGCTTCCATTTGATTTACGAGTTCTTTCATATCTAGCCCATTTGTGTACATAACTATTTATCCTTACCTGACCTATGTTTTTACGAAACCTTTTCATGAAGTACACTTGTTGTCATAACATTACCTGCTATTTGAGAACCATGAGTGTGTAGATGTTTCTGCTTTATTTGGCTTTTCTATTATGATTATTATCATTTTATCTGGGTTTATAATTGTGGTTGAATGCTTTGGCAGGTGTGCAATGGGTAATTGCTACAGCCTGCAAAAGGATCATGAAACTGCACTGAAGAATTTTCAGCGAGCTGTTCAACTGAATCCCAGATTTGCATATGCACACACCCTTTGTGGACACGAGTATGACCAGTCCTTTTTGTTTATATTATATCCCCAAGTCTGAGTAACTTCTGCAAACTCTGGTTTTCTAATTCATAGCTACTTACAGGTATGTTGCACTGGAAGATTTTGAGAATGGAATCAAATGCTACCAGAGTGCTCTCAGGGTTGATGCAAGGCATTATAATGCTTGGTATGGACTTGGAATGGTATATCTACGCCAAGAAAAGTTTGAGTTCTCCGAGCATCATTTTCGAATGGCTTTCCAAATCAATCAACGTTCGTCTGTAATAATGTCATACCTTGGTACTGCTTTGCATGCTTTGAAGGTAACTGTCTCTTACTATACTGATTGTTGTTAGTACATACAAAAATAAAAACTCCATTTGTCTTTGGCTTGTATTTTTTAGTATCTCGAGAACTCTGGAATTATGTTATGCTTGTATGCTTGACAGAGAAGCGAGGAAGCACTGATGGTAATGGAGAAGGCTATTTTAGCAGATAAAAAGAATCCCCTTCCAATGTATCAGAAGGCCAATATACTCTTGAGCTTGGAAAAGTTTGAGGAGGCATTGGAAGTCCTAGAGGAGCTTAAAGAGTACGCACCTCGTGAAAGTAGTGTTTATGCTTTGATGGGCAGGATCTATAAAAGGCGTAACATGCATGAGAGAGCTATGCTTCATTATGGTATATCTCTGGATTTGAAACCATCTGCAACGGATGCTGCTTCTATCAAGGTGATTTAGCTTCTAATATCAATCCTCTTGCTCTAAACCGGTCAACAACTTCTACATTTGCATTAACTTATCTTTATGCTTTCTCTGATTGGTTGAGCAAAAATTCAGTTATATCTGTATTCTCTTAAACTATTGGAACTTGCTGTCACATTTCTTATGCAACTGGAAACTTCATCTTTTAACAGGCTGCCATTGAGAAATTACATGTACCAGATGAGATGGAAGACAACTTGTAGCTAGATGTATGAAGTGCATAATGCTAGCTTGTGTAGATTACCCGCATTTGAATCCTTGAATACGAGGACTTGGCTCTGCTTGCGCTTTCGGCAAGATTGATCGAAGTATTTATTCATACAGCCATCGCCCATCCAAAAGAAGGATCTCTCTAAGTGACAAGAGTTTTGTGCGAGATTCACATACTAAAAGGAGGAGGACATGATGTAACAGAGGTGCCAAGAAGCTCCTATTTATTAACGTGTACGAATAGTTGTGTTAAAGAAATCTACATGTATCTCTAGTCAATCTATTCATTTGTTAATAAATCACAGCTCTGGTTTGTGCCCTCGGTTGTTCCTTTTGAACACCATTTTGTCTGAAGACTCTGAACTTCTCAGCAAATTCGTTAGTTTCTCTTTATTCTTTACTTTTTAAAAAATGCAAAATGTAGGGTAAAGTAAATCCATTACGTAATCGCTTGGAATGAGCACATGTGCCAAGACTGAAAATGATATTTCTTTACATAATTACATACAGTAAGAACTGATGTCCTATTATTTGCACAGATTTTGAACGAAAATGCTTAATAGTGCTAACCAAAATCCAAATGCACTGAGCTGCCAAACCAATGATCTCTCAGGATATTTACATACACAAATTTATTAAAAATATTAGTTCAATTGCTTATTTAGCCATTTTACACTATCACACTCTTCAATTGAGATTTTACACGTAAAAGTTTTATGTTATAATATCTTATGTTTTAGTTATAGTCAATGGTTATCAAGTAACTTTGTCAAATCTACATTATTTACTACCGTCGCAAATTTTTTGAAAAAGTAAAAAACATTAACAATTTTTTAAAATTTACAGAAATTTCACAACTGTAAGAAAGGTTTTATGCTTTTACATTCTAAATTATTTATTTTGACAAAAGTAATGATAATTTATTTACTTTATTAGTGACGCGGGTCTTAGGTTGACCAAATGGTACCTAATGTCTAGTTTGGATTCCTCCACAAACTATAGCGAACTAAGTAATTTTGTTTTGGGTTAGTGGGAAATTTGAGTTAGTTGATTAATATTTATTTTTATCCTTTTACATTTTTAATATAATTAATATTTTTATTTAATTATGTTTTTAGTTTTTGAAATAGGAAAATATACTTGTAGGCTACTAAATTAAAAAATTATATAAGCTATTTTCTAAATATAAAATTTAAAGGGTAAAAAATAAATTTAATTTTTTTTAATCTCTCAAGTTTAATGTAGATAAACTTAAATTACAATCTTTTTCAAGTTCAAAGAATTTTTTATTTAGAAATTAAATAAAATTTATCCTATATTTTAGAGATTAAAAACCAAATTTTAACGTCTTAAATATTGAGAAAGAAAATGTAAATATGAAAGCGAAAATTTCGAACTATGCGATACCCTTGTGGTTCTTTATACCATTTTGCTTAGGGTTTTTGCGGTTCGTTCATTTCGAAACCCTCTTCGATTCACATTCTCTCTGTCCCTATTCTTACTGTACATTCTTCATTCGCATTCACCCTTTTCAATTCTTTATCATCTCAATTTCCTACTTCTTCATATTCAATTTTATCTGTGCCCTAATTTCACGATCACTCCGTTCTCTTAAGCAAGCAATGGGAAGCAAAGGCCGCATGCCGCCGCCCCCGCACCTGCGGCGGTCGATTCCGCCGGGTCCCGCCGCGATGCCACACCCGCTTGCGGCGCCGTTCGATCTACTTCCGCCACCCCAGGTGATGGAGCAGAAGCTTGCATCGCAGCACGCTGAGATGCAGCGCCTGGCGACGGAAAACCAGCGGCTTGCAGCGACGCACGGCGCGTTGCGGCAGGAGCTAGCGGCGGCGCAGCACGAGCTGCAGATGCTCCACGCGCACGTGGCGGCGCTGAAGGGGGAGCGGGAGCAGCATGTGCGCTCGCAGTTGGAGAAGATCTCGAAAATGGAGAGCGAGGTGCAGAGCGCAGAGAGCGTGAAGCTGGAGCTGCAGCAGGCGCGTGGCGAGGCACAGAACCTTGTTGTGGCGAGGGATGAACTTGTTGCAAAAGCGCAGCACTTGACTCAGGAACTGCAGAGGGTTCATGCTGATGTTGTTCAGATCCCCGCGCTTATCTCTGAGCTTGAATGCCTCAGACAGGAGTATCAGCATTGCAGGTATCCTTCTTCTGCCTCTTTTTTAGGGTTAGATGTGTAGTTATACTGTGGTGTGTAATGGGTTTTTAGGAAATATGTTGTGATGATGATGATGATGATATAGAAAGTGACTACTTATATAAAAGCCTTGGTTAAGTGCTGTTTTCTATAAAGACATTGCTTCTTGTGTTGAGGACTAGGTGATTTGGAATGATAGTTGTGTCTCTAAGGGATGCAATTACGCCTGTAAAATTCACGGGGTGGTTTCTGTTTCTTTCTTATAGAGTCTTTGTTAGTAGTGGCAAAGGGTGGGATATTGTGGAGATGTGGCAGTTGGTAAGTTTACTGGTAGTTGTGTCTATTTTTTAACATTTATCTACATTTGATGGAGATATAACCTGATAACATATCTTTGGAGTAGTGAAAAAAAAAAAAAAAACGAATAGGATAGTAACTGGGTACTTGTGTGAACTTTATTTAGTGGAAAATATTGTTAAGAGTATTTTTTAGTAGTAGCAAATGGAGGAACTAGGATTATTGTAGAGGTGAATATCATTTAAATGATTTGATAGATGGGTAATAGTATAAGGAACCAATGAATTAGACATTGTTACGCCAAAATGTTATACTTATGACTGAAAATATGAGAAAATGAGCTTGAGAGATTGATTATCTCTCAGCTGATTTTTCCCCGGTGGTTCCCCTTGAAAGACCCAACACAAAGGTGGATAGAGTCTTGGGTCTTTTTAACATGATTTCTGAAAATTTTATTATGTATTTATCTAGAGACAGTATTTGTAGCTTGTACCACATTCAGGAATCAATTCTCACTTTTCTAGGGTGCAGTCTTTTTTGCTGTGGTACATCATAAGAATATGGGATTAGTACTAGTAATATGAAAGAGGTTTGTAGACTTCCTAAAGCCTCTATCATGAAATTTGTGTTTAGTATGCAAGCTAACACATGCTCCCTTTTCCCGTAAATTGTGCTATAGCTATTTTTTCATTTTCTTTTTATTTTCGGCAGGTGTTTACATTGTTATTAATCTATAGTTTGTCCCTTACACTGGAGTAACTATCTTGACTAACTTAAGAGTTATTTTTTTTTTCTTTTTTTTGTATTTAGTCTTGCTCTTATCGGTTTTAGAGGGATTCTTTTCTTTGCGAAATTTGCGGTTCTATCAAAAGAAAAAATAAAGGGCAGGAAAACCTTACGATGTCTGCTTTTGCAGACCTCCGGTGTTTTTGGCTGGAGGGAATTGCTTATGTTTTTCTTGGGGCTCTGTTACCCTTACAGCTGTTATCATTGAGTAAATATTTTCATGGATTTTGCTTTGTCAAGTGCCTTTGGCTTCTTAAGACTTCGAATGAGCTTTTGACAGCTCATGCGCTCCAATGAGTTTGTGTATTGTTATTATTGTGTTCCTTTCTGTTGTTTTTTTTAAGGTAATATTGTAGTATGTGTATCTTATAGTGTTCCTTTCTTGTCATCCTTCATCTCCTCCATTTCCCCTTGATTAAGATGTGCCCATGACACAGTCATTTTCTCTTCTAGTTTTCTTTGTCCATAAATTGTGCTACATTGAGTTCCTCAAGATACTCCATTGTTCATAAATTGTACTATGCCTTTTTTAAAGCGGGAGCTTATATGTTTTTTAATAACATTGAGTGTGTCCCCTTAATTTAGATTCTGTGTGTTCTTTCCAATGTAACTGATTCGATTCATGTCTGTGGATCGCACATGAGCTGGGATTATATTAAAATTTCTTGTTTAAAGACCCTTTATATTATCCGACCTTTTAGAAATGGGTTCCCCGCTACACTTAGGGGGTTTGTTTTACGGCTTCTTTTATTCCCAGGAATAAGAATGTGAGAATATTTATTCCCATATTTGTTAGTATGTTATCAGAAGTGATTCTTGGGTATTTTTTTATTCCCAGGAAACCTGTATTTCCATGTTTTTAGTAATTTTTATTCCCATGAATAAGGGGTGGGAAAGTGATATTCTCACGGGAATATGGTAATTTACTTGATATTCTACTTGCAACTTTCATTTTTTTTTTCTTATTTTAAATTAAGTTATTTTGAATTTTAGAAAACATTCCTAGCTATAATATTCCTATGAATATGATTCCTGGGAATTTAATGTGGTTTTGTGAAACAAACTCACTCAATTCTTATAAGATTAAGATTTATTCTAGTAGGGTGTAATACTTTATTCCTAGATGTGTAGTATTATTTATCTGCCATCAATCTTGGTTGTGTATTACAATCAAACCGTAGGTTGATACATAATTTCTTGTTTTTGATCTCCCTTCTGTTTCCATTTCATTTATCCATATGCCGGTGGAGGCTTGGGCACTGAGCATCCATTTTGCAGTCTGTTTTATCTAACTTAATCAGTCACTAAAGTTCTCCCCAAGTTTTCCTAAGTTTAATTTATATCTCTGGTAAATTTTCTTTTCTTTAAACTCAGCTGATTACTTTGGATCTCACTAAATTTGATTTTAATAATCTCTTACATTTCTTTAGTTTGAATTTATCCGGGAGACTGTTTTACTGAAAATCCTAATTTCTTGAGTATAGAATCTGATGGCATGACTTCCGTAGTTGGAATCTGTATATCATGAATGAAGGCAATGGTTGTTTCAATTCATTTCGAACAGTGAGTGTTTGAACATTGAAGGATTTCCTTTGGCAATTTGAATCTTGAGGTCATTTCCTTGTCTTTTTTGATTGACACTCTTGGGAGTCTCTTCAATAGCGATATCCATGGTTTTGCCTAGCAACCTACTAGCCAGGGCATTTACTCAACCAAAGAGATACTTACTGAGTCACCTAGCCATACTTCACCATTTAGGCAGGGTTGGCTCAGCTAGGGTGGTTAGCATGTGGTAGGTATATGTTAAAAACAGGTTTGGCAGCTATAGGTTCCTGTTTTGGTTGATCATGAATCTTCCGTTCTCATGCCTTTCTATTTGGAATCCCAACAGCCACACCAACGTGACCCTTTTAAACCCATTTATCATTTCCAGTTGATGCTTACCATAGATTTAATCTGAACTTTCAATCTGCCTTTTTTTTACCATAATTCACTCAAGACAACTTCAAAGCCAAGCCAACCAATTTGATTTCTGTTCCCACTCTCTCCTTACAGCATGTCGACATAGTGTCAGACTGCTATGTTTAGTGCCCTTGACAATCTCTTGTTCTGGTCATGCAGGGCCACTTTTGACTATGAAAAAAAATTATACAATGATCACCTTGAGTCACTTCAGGTGATGGAAAAGAACTATGTTTCTATGAGTAGGGAAGTGGAAAAACTTCGAGCTGAGCTTACAAACACTGCTAATGTGGATCGGAGAAGTAGTACGTATCTCCTTTCATACCTGTTTTCTGTGTTAGAATAGAGCCCCTGGCCCTCAATTTTTCATGATTTGTGGATTGATCACTGGTAATAAAAATTCAGGTGGGCCATATGGTGGCACCTCTGGAACTAATGATAGCGAGGCTTCTGGTCTTCCTGTGGGACAAAATGCTTATGAAGATGGTTATTCTGTTATGCAGGTGTGTGATGCCTCCCTGTGTTACGCTGTTTTGGATTTCTTGGGGGAGTGCAGTATTTTAGTTCATTGTCTAATATTAATGTTCAAATCTTTTAATAAAAATTAATCTGTGGATTTTTCTTCTTGTTTTTATTTATTTTATTAACTATTTATTCTTAAATATAGTAAATAAAGTAAAGCTTGCAAACTGTAATTGATTAGTAAATAAAGTAATGCTTGTATCAAGAAGTAATGTGTGTTTGTGGGTTTATTATACTACCTGTATGATGAAATTTTTGAACTAAATGCCTAGCTGGAGTTTATTTTTGTCTCCTATATTATGGAGAAACCTGAATTCAAAAACTTTTATCTGATTTCTCTATGCTTTTGTTACTCGTTAATCTATGATAATCACCTCTCTGATGCTACCGAATTAAAATAAACAGTAGTTTTTGTTACCATGATAAAGAAATTCAAAATCTATAGGTTATCATGCTCATTGTCATGTCTGTAGGTGCTTTTCATGATAACAATTGGGAATGTATTAGCGTATTATTTGTGTGCAGAGAAAATTGGAATAATATAGTGGTAGCAATAGATGCTTTGTGTTCAACTGCTATATTCTAATATCTGCTCCTCTAAAAACAGTGCTAAATATAGTGTAACTAACGAAAGATTTTAATTTGCATTTAGATTAGGCACTAATAATGGGTTTTCAAGCGATGTGTTTGCTTAGTGCCTTAAAACTAGAATTTCAAATGGATATAAAAAATTGATATAGATTAAAAGTCATGAATGCAAATTCTATATTACAACCAGTTATTGAAATATTGTAGCTCCTAATCATGCCTATGATATCCATATTTATGGTGAAGCATTGCATTTGTCCCCTCAATTGGGGATACTTATAGATACCAGGTTAGCTAAAAAAAAGAAAAATCTCCGGTTCCCATACTGATCTGAAATGTCTGTGTTGTGTATCAATAAACGTGGCTTATCTTGGGCATTGGAGATATGCTGATAATGTAAGATTTACTAATTAGAAGGGCCATGTTCTTAGGTTGATTTTGTTTTTGAATTCAAATGTTTTTGTTTTACAGGGACGTGGTCCCCTCCCTGCAGCCAGTGGGGGTGGTGGCAGTGCTACTACACTTGCTTCTGCTGGAGCTCAACCTGGTCCAGCTCCTGCAGGGACTGGTTATGATGCTCCCAGGGGACCTGGTTATGGTGCATCTGCAGGGCCTACTTATGACGCACAAAGGGGTATTACTTACGACACGCAGAGGCTGACTGGTTACGATGCCTTTAGAGGATCTGCCTATGATTCCAAGAGGGGGGCAATTTTTGATGCACAAAGAACTTCCTATGATCCACAGAGAGCTTCGGGATATGATATGCAGAGAGGACCTGCTTACGATTCATCGAGAGCAGGTGGCTATGATGCACAGTCCAGAGGGGTTGGTGGTCCTCATGGACATGCTCCACCGGTGAACAATATGCCCTATGGATCCACAACACCGCCTGCTCGTAGTGGAGGTGGATATGAAGCTACTCGAGGTGTAAACCCTGGCAGGAGATGATGACCTTGAGTGTTGGGAGACGCCATTCATGGCACTCAAATCAAAGTGTGTCATTCAAATCTGAATGGTTGGAACATCTGTCTGCCTCATGAACGTTTGGTTTTGTCCGATCTTATTGTAATGTGCATAGTCTACGAGAGGGGAAACAAATGTTAGTCATTATTGGGAATGCATTCTCACAGCGTATAATTGCTGTACATGAAATTGATATCACAGTACCAATCTAACTTGCCTATATATTTATTTGGGATGGTTTAATTTTATTTACTTCTTGTCTTAACCTTCGATTCAATGAAATGATTTCAAATCTATTTTTTCTGTCAATCTACTTAAATGCATATTCCTGGTTACTTTTGTTAAATTTTCGAGCCCTTTTTATACTTTTAAATTATACTTTTTTTAGATTTTAGCTAATTTACAATGCTTGGGATGTTTGTGTAATTTTTTACTTTGAATGTTTTGTTAAGATTGCAATACAAACAACCGCAATTCAGTTTATCTGTAGAATGTCTAGTATGGATTTTGTATATTAATAAACAGCTTGACATCCAGAATTGGATATTATATGTATAATTTTTGGTCCAAAGAACTTGCAAGGGTTATGGTCAACAGAGTTATTTTAGAACAGAACCAATTGTCGAATAATTTGGACGTATTTTACGTTGCTCATGTTTATACCCATTTATTATTAATATAACTTCCTTGCGTGTAAATATAAGTGAACAGTGATATCTATTTTCATTATCTTTTTATATATTTCGAATAGGTTTTACCAATATATATTATAAAGCATTTTTTTCATTACTTTTTTATTAAAAAAAAAAATAGCAATGAGACTAAAACCACTTTAGCACCACAATAAGCGTAAGATGTTTCACCTGTATAATTCTGGTTAAGCACTAGTTTTTATGAAACCCATTTCACTCAAGCACCTACATTATAGGTGTTCTTAACTTAGTTATACATGTGCTGGCAACTTCCGATTGTGACATTTGATTCAACGTTATGAGTGTATTTGGTGAGCTTTTGTAACTAAGTTACCACTTGTTTAGATACACGTTACATATCAGTAATGCATGCATTTGATTGAAGCTGCCAACAGACACATTTATGGAGGCGAATAGATGTTAAACAGCCATATAAACACACTAAAATAGGTTTTAAATTTAGAATCAACTCCTTAATGTGAATCCAAAAAATTAGCATATAATCTTAAATAAACCCAACATGAATTCGCATACACTTTGGAGATCAATTTAGTGATTCCTGACCGTTGATATGGATTTTTGTTTGTGATAAACCAGTATACTTAAACAGTCTTGTACCTTGGGCATGATGTGATATATGCCATCTTTCACTTAAAGTATATGCTGTATTTTAGTAAGGTATGGTCCCTGAATTGATATATAGTAGGTTATAAGCTTGATTATATATGTTAACAATTAAGATGGAAGAATCTAGAAAAGATACTTCGAACAGCATATTATATTTTCTTTCCTGACAGCAAATAGTCCCTTTAATATTGTTTTATCATTTGGTGAAATTCTTATAAAGGGACTAAAACTGTAATTTGGTTAACTTTACTTAAAGTTTAATCCATAACAATGAGTATGTAAAGATATATATTGAATAAAATGTTCTTTGGATTTCTCTTTTCCTACTGCAGCAATGTGATTGTCATCCGTTAAGAAGAAAAAGGAAAAAAAAAAATAGTTCGGACAAATTAATCCACAAATCTTTATAATAGAGAGAAAAAAAGTGTAACTAACTTTTACCTAAGCTAACACAAGTTAAACAAAATTTTAGAAAAATTATATTGGAAAGCTTCTACAAGACTCAAACCATCTCACACTTTTGAAGAGCATTGACAAAAGCTAAAGAAAAATAATATATTCTTCTAAGATATCATCTTTTGAGTTATGAAATAACAGTGAGATTTTGCACAGGGTGCAGCTATTTAAAGCAAAATCATATTCTACTTGCTTTTTATAATATCTAATAAACGTCTTAATAGGAAAATACTTTTTGCTTATTTTTTCTTTTTCCTCACTTTTCTCAGATAGGTGAAGAGGCATAATCGTAGGGTAGATACATTGTCGTGAGATGAACAAAATGTATTTTGCAGATGTGAGATGATGCATGCATAGGTGTGTGTAGCATCATTACCTTCTCATGATGTACCTAATTAATCTGATGCTCCAATTTGTTGTGAAACTCCAGTTTGGAGTATTCCAATTTGAGATTAAGTAAATCATGACATGAATGAAAAAGTTGTTAAACTGAATTTCATTTATGATAAGGATTTCTTCCAATTGATTGTGATTGTTATTCACTTCAAGTGCATGCCCATATATAACAGGCACAGAATATACATCCAGACTGCACAGGTTCTCACCAAGAGTTGTTAATGTTTTGTCATTGTCAAATCTATCAAATATCTTTATGGATAACTTAATCCAACGTGTCTGAATCCGATGCATGCAAATATGAAGGACAATTATAGACCATGAACCTGGTAATATGTGTAATACTTATTTTGGTGAATATATATATAAACATCATACTCATATGAAAGTGTTAGAATAAGGTGCATTAGGAAAGTCACAAGGAGTAACCAAATGTTGAATGTTTGAATCTTCCTACTTGATGTATATGTTTGTCGTATATTTGTGTTGCTAGTTTTGAGTCTGATTGCTAATCACAGTATGTGATTGATCTCAATGCATTGAGGTTGGAGCAGTGTGAATTCCTGTGTGATCATATCCATATATGATATATCCCTTTTAGTTACATCACATCCAGTGTTGTTTCATGAGCTGTGCTTTCATGATCCAAATTCCAACCAAGAGAACATGTTGGTTGGGCATGGCCCCCACTATCCCAAGAGAACATTCACAATGAAAATGACTTTCCTTTCCCTTGCTCTCCTCATTAAGCATTAACTAGTTCACTTCTGGTTCCTGATTTGGTGTTTTCTGCTTCTTTGCTAACTTTTTTGCTCTAACTGTTTGTTTCTTCGGGGTTCATAATTACACAAGAGAGAAAGAACTTCAAGAAGAAAGGCAGTGATTACTGTTCACACTAAGAAACACACTCATTGAGAAGTCCTAGAAAAGTGAACTCTTGATAAGTTCTACAGCATGACTTAACATTATTTGGCGTGTTCGATAACTAATTGATATTAGCTATACCATCTTAATGAAATTGTGGTCAGAACAGCGGAAGTTGTTAATAAGATATGTGTTAGATTAGAGTGGAGAAAAACTAGAAGGGTCGTGGAGTGGTGGAAGTAAATGCAAAAGATTGTGGTTGGTATGAATTTGGACCTAGTCTTTGGAAGAAAGAAGTATGCTTAGTCATTTTCCTTTGGAAGGTGTCCTTGTAGAGTGCATTTTCATGGGCAAGCATTTGCCAAATCATAAGCAATTCAATTACTATCCCTTCTCATGATTCACGTGCAGCCAAATTCCACATCAGAAACCTTCAACTTTATTCTTGGTGGCTACCCACTGCACTTACTAACCGCTACTTATTTAATTTTCCCTACTCATTTTCTAACATCACCATTTCAACAAGAGTTTTACTCACAAATTTAATATAATTTATTTCTTTAATTCTCTGCAGAAATCTGAGAACAAATTTATTCCAGACACTGACAAACACTACATATCAACACTTTTCTTAGTTTGAACTTCAATTTACGGTGAAAATAAACCGTTTTAGCTGACTCAACTTCTGTGATTATTTATAATACACTTCTTCTGTGTTTAGTTGTGACATATTCTCCAATTTTTTAAGTTAAAATGCATGCTCCGGTGCCCTTTAAATATTAATATACAGTTTGGATACCATGAAAATTTGTTTCTTCAAGTTGTTATATATATAACATGAACAGTTTCAATACTAATATTTCAAAATTAAACTCGTATGAATAGTTACCAATTCAAAAAAAGAAAAAATCCCATGTGATAAAGTGGGAAAAAGGTTAAGAACTGATGCATATGAAAAAAGTCCCACAACATTCTCACTTTGTTGAACAACGGAAATTTCTCATTTTGTTTGGTACCTTTTTATAAGTTTATACTATTTAGACCATATATAGTTTTGAGTTTATAAATAATATATATATATATATAGAGTTCTGAGTTTTCCTTTGGGGAATTGGTGGCTGAGTTTGATGGGTTATCTTATCTATTAGTTGGACGTTAGCTACATCAAGATTTTCCCATTAAACTTTTAATATACAATATCGTGGATCATGCATTCATACGTAGATATTATGCATAGATTTCAGAAGCACACTACAATCTCTTGAAAAAAAAAAAAATCTACAATGAAAACTTCTGCTCTGCATATATATTAAACTCTTATGCTTATTAACTTCTTAAACGATTTTTGTAGAAGTAAATTATTTGTCAAAATATAAACTGGATTCAATGGTTAAAATATTTACACTAAATTTATTATCTTTGTTGAGTCTTAAACAAACAACACACACAAATAATCTGCAAGGAATAGAAGAAAAAACGGAACACGGGCAACACACAAGATTTAACGTGGTTCGGTTTCCCTAATCCACGTGCAACAGGAAGAATTTTA
>Ga0209489_106546_pt1:0-12500 | contig 18590 bp, 5 predicted proteins | sample SiratrowhiteBW_FD_187527 | JGI IMG/M metagenome (GOLD analysis project Ga0209489, IMG submission 187527) | Root nodule microbial communities of legume samples collected from California, USA - Siratro white BW (SPAdes) (version 2) | ecosystem: Host-associated > Plants > Roots > Nodule...
GACATCTTAGTGAACGTGGGATGACTGAATTGCATAAAAGAAATTTGTTGCATGGTGTTAAAACTTGCAAGCTCGATTTTTGTAAGTTTTGTGTTCTTGGGAAGCAGACTAGAGTTAGTTTTATGAATGGAAAGCATAGAACTGAAGGGATTCTAGATTATGTGCATTCTGATGTATGGGGCCCTACCAAAGAGTCTTCATTTATGAAACAAAAATCTGAAGTTTTTGACAAGTTCAAGTTGTGGAAAGCTGAGGTGGAGAACCAAACAGGTAGAAAGATCAAGTATTTGAGGTCTGATAATGGCACAGAGTACACTGATTCACAGTCCCAAAAATTCTGTGAGGAGCATGGAATTCAGAGACATTTTTCAGTGCGAAAGACACCACAACAAAATGGTGTTGCTAAAAGAATGAACAGGTCGTTGACTGAAAGGGCTAGATGTTTGAGATTGAATGCAGGGCTTCCTAAGCGCTTCTGGGCAGAGGCAGTTAGTATGACATGTTACCTCATCAACAAATCACCACGAGCTTCTTTGGGTGGTAAGGTTGCAGAAGAGGTATGGACAGGAAATGCAGTTGATTTTAGTCACTTTGGTTGTCCTGCTTATGTGCATGTGCCTAGTGATGAGAGATCGAAACTTGATGCAAAATCCAAAAAGTGCATCTTTCTGGGCTACAAGAAAGGTGTGAAAGGCTACAAGTTTTGGGATCCAGTTGACAAGAAAGTGGTGATCAGTAGAGATGCAGTTTTTGATGAGCAGTCCATGTTGCAGCAGAATCAAGAAAAGGTGCAAATGGAGTTAGAACATATCCCAGCAGCAACAACATTAGAGAGAATTGAAAGTTCTAATCCAACATCAGGTGGTTCTAGTAAAGTTGATTTACAAGACTATAATCTTGCAAGAGATAGAGAGAGACGCACCAATGTAAAAGCTCCAACCAGATTGGGTTTTGAGGATATGGTTTCTTTTGCTCTTAACATTACTAGTGAGGATCCAACCAGTTTTCAAGAGGCTATCACTAGCTAGGGTAGAGAGAATAGGATGGGTGCAATGGTAGAAGAGATGGAATCCTTGCAAAGTGCTATTTATTTAGCAAAGAACCAGATATATCATGCTAGAACAAAGGATATGGATGTGAGGTTTCATAAGATCAGAGAGTTGATTGCATCTGGTGAGATACTGTTGCAGAAGATTGGTACTGCGGAGAATGCAGTTGACATGTTAACCAAGCCAGTTACCACAGACAAGTTCAAGCATTGCTTGGATTTGTTGAATATTTATAGTTGCTAGAGAAGCATGGTAGTCCAACCCACTATGTGTTTGATACTTCCGACATGTATATCTTCTAAGGGGGCGTATATTCGCTAAGGTGGAGATTTGTTAGGTACGACTCATAATACCAATAGGGGAAGTTATAGGCTTTGTGGGCTGGGCCAGGAGTGCGAGGGTATTTTGGTTATTGTACCTTGTTTACGATTATTCATATAATCATCTGTAATTGTAACCCTAGTGGTTGATCTCTAATAACAAAACACAGCCGCTCAAACGATCCCAAAGACGTAGACAAATTGTCGAACCTCGTTAAATCTTGTGTTCTCTATTTTCTTCATCTTCGTTCTTTTTCGTTCATTCCTATATTTATAGCGTGAGTTTTCTCAACATTACATGAAATTCAAAAAATAAACACCAAAATCAGTGTTTTTTAATGATTATTAAAGTAACGTTTTCGCTGTTAAAATAACTCTTTTTCCACCTTATTCATGTATTAAACATATTATATATATTCCTTTTCTATAAATTTACAAGCATAAACAAAATTAGACGTATTAAAATTTTCTCTCACCCATGTATTATAGTGTATATATGTAATATAATAATATTTAAATAATTAATTTTAATTTCATTCAATTTGAATTGATTTCAAAAATATAAAATCACAAAATAAACCAAATCCCTCATTTCTAAAAAAATTTCAAATAAATCCAAAAAGTTTCACTATCGGTTTTATAAATTGATTTACATTTATTTATTTTTAAAATGTTTGATTTTGAACACTGGGAACAAATTTGGTTGGTGCTTTATTTAGAAACTTTACATATTTATGCAAACACCTAAATTAAACATTTACTAAACATGTCTTTATTGTGTAAGTACATATGCATACTTTATTTCTAGAATTGAACAAAATTGTATTAAACTATTTTTATATAAATTGCATGTTGCTTTCATAAACAATCCTAAAAAATTTATTGAAAAGAGTTTTAATCCGTTTATGGACATTTTTCTTCTCAACTATTTATTAGTGCATACGTTTTATTTATTGTTAACTTTCTTCTCATTTCTAACATATCCTTTCTCTTTATTCTCTACCAATAAGCCTTGTAATATGCTGCAATGTTTGCCACACTAGGGCAACATTTTCTTGCAAACCTCTGGATGTCACCGTAGTAGCAAATAATGTTCAATTGTTTTGGATTTTTAAGATGCACTAGTCGAGTGTAAAATAAATTCCTCGATGTGGGGCTGCTCGTTAAGAAGTTTAAAATATCACGATTCTCTATACGTTTTGAAAATCCACCAATCCCATTACTATGCTAATCCCTCTTTTCTTCCCATGATCTCTATTTGACTCCATTGCCAAATTCACACTTCACTTCTAATACTTGGTTCTAATACCATGGTAGGTTGGTGGTTTGGATTCTATCCCATACTTCGTAACCGATTTCAGCATTTTTAGAATTTTCTTCATTGCTTGGCACATGTTGCTTTTCTTAGAAAAAAAAAATGAAATATATTTGTGCGCTTTCTTTATCATATTCTTCTATAATATTTTAATGGGAAGGACTACCTACTCCCCTCTTAAGTTTGAAAAGTCTAAAAACCAGATTTTGTAATTTAAATTTTGATTACTTAAATTAAACAAACACATAGTTTTTTTAATTTAATTATATATTTAATACTTGATTTTTTTTTGGATAATTATGATTCTGATCCCCAAATTTTAAAAAGTGTCTTTAGTCCCTAAAAGATAAAAAATAAAAATAAATGATCTTAGTTCCTTAACACTAATTTTGATATAGAAATGAGGTTTTAAGGTTTACTTTAAAGAAACAAAAGTTTGAGATTTGGAATTTAAGAACTAGGGTTTCCTTTTTTTTCACAATCAAATTTAGTGTTTAAAAAATAAAATTATATTTGGATATATATTATTTTTAACATTGAAGGATTAAAAAAAATCTTCAATTTGGGAACTAAAACTATAATCATTCAAATTTTCATAAACTACAAACATAATTAAATTTTTCTTAATTTTCATGAAAGTTCTTAAAATAAATTAGCTTTAGGAAATGTTACATCAAATAAAACCTAATAAGTCATATTCTACGCGAGTAACAAAAACAAATATCATAGTCTTACTCTTTTAGGAGTGTAAAAAAAAACTATATCAGAATTAGAGACGTTTCTCTTTTTCATTGCATAATTTTAAGAAGGAAAAATATCTCTTGACACCATTATTCATTAAATAATAATATATAGTTGTAGAGTAAACGAAGGAAAAAAAAAAAAAAAAAGCTATCAATATATCAGGATTCTTTTAAGGACTATCTAATGAATAAAATCTAGTGATACTATACTCTAAAATTGAGGGCTTTGAGTAAATCCAAACTAAAATTCATTAAAAATATATACATTTAAGTCCAGGAAGAAGCTTGAGGTTCAACTTATCAGTTTCTACTGTGATCATTAAAGTGGTGTGATTCTTGAAAAACAATTGGAAGTATTTGGGTCCAGAAAAACCCAGGATTCTGGATTCTGTGGATCCTTGGAGGGAATCTATAAGGTAGCTTGTATGCCTATTATCATTGAGAAGAATTGTGAAAAATTTTATGTATATTTATTGACAGAAGTGCATGGACCATATATTTTGTATCCTCTCTGTACCCAAATAACATGTAAGAGAAACAATGCTTTTAGTATTGTGGCTTTGAATTGATTTTGATCAGACTGATTTGATTTGCACTTTGTATATTGCTTCCAACTTTTGGAAAATTCTAGCCTTCATTTTGTAAACCCTGTGCCCCTTTCTTCTTCCTTTTTTAACCAAGTCTTTCTTTCTAGTTTTTTTTTTGTTTTTCTTCCTTTATTTTCTTCTCTAGTATTTTTTAAGCGTTTCTAATTTTTCTCTAAAATAGATTAAAGTGATGGAGTAAATAATAATTTTAATCAATCACAATTTTTTTTAAAATAAGTTTCATTTTACTCTAAAATTCTTTATATTGTTTATTCTCATACTCTTTATATAAATGTTTTAAATTTACAAAGTTTCAACCAGGTAATTTTAGCTATAGGTTAGTGTCTTGGTTGTTTAAGTAGTTTTTTTATTTTTTTTTAAGTTTTTAGAGATCTTTAATGCACTAAGCAACTGTCAGGGAATAAAAAATAATTTTATAAAGTATTTAGTTAGGATAAGATGTTGTTGAGAGCTTTTGTTTTTATTTTTGTATAATTGGACACTTTAGTCTTGAATATAATTTTAGGATTTTGTTTATTGAGATGAATGGATATTTGAAGGGGTGATGTGAATAAAATAATATAAAAATGGATTGAAAGTTAATAGAATGTATCAAATTGAATTTAAGAGTTTAAGATTAATTCAGAAGTATTTATTTCTCAAAAGTGATTTTAGTTAAATAATTTTCTTAAATAAATTCAATTATAGTTAGTCTACCAAGATTACTTTAATAAACGAATAATTGTCATATAAAGTTGTTTAATTCAAGTTGTGTAGACTTGTTTGCTTCTATAGTCTTTATTTCAAACTTAATTCAATTAATAGTTGATGGATATTGATGATGTCATTACTCATTTTTATTATGTGAAGTGGATTGAAATATTTATTTAAAAAATTTATTTATTTATGAGTTGGAAACTTTGAAAAATAAAAATAATCCCCTTATGTAAAGATTGGATATTAATACATGTGTGGTCTGACTTTGGTTCTTTATCTATAAAGGATGCTGTGTACATAGTAAAAAGAGATATATGGTTACAAAGATTCAAACTCTGCATTTATTATTTTTATTAGAATTGAAACATCTCTTTAATATTTTATAAAAAATGAAATTTACACATGTCTATCTAATAGAGTTGAAATTTCGCAAATATACTTCCTTCCTTTTGATTATGTCTCTTCGTTTGTTTTGATTTTTTTATTATTTTGACACTTAAAGAGAGAGTGATCTGTAAGCCATTTAAAAAAATATTAATTGACAAGTTAAAATTAGTTTATTTATAATTTAAAAAATATTTTTTAAATATTTTTTTATAAATAAATTCGTAAAAACTCTCGTTATTTTATTTTATTTATTTCATGAATACTTAAAATAAAAAAATACATGTATGAATAATATATATAAATTAAGGTCTGAGCTTAAATTTTTAAACGAGTTTCAACGTTGGGTGGACTCAGTTTCCGTGCCCACAACTCGTGGAAAACTAAGACATGGATTCGGTTGGATGAAATTCCAAGATTCCCCCACTATCACCTTTATTGTATATTTAAGTTCAATTATTTCAAGAATGACATGATTTTAATCTCTTTTTAACGAATTCCACGTACTATTGAGTTTAAAATAATAGTAATTTTCAAATTTAACTATGCATCTTTTTCTCTTATACTTAAAAGCATATATATATTTATATAATTTAGTTATACATATTTTTCACATATTTAAGTTTTGCATGTATTTTTTTAAAAAAATCACATAGTATATGAAATACTTATTAATTTTTTATAATCAATATTTTTGTGGACTTGTAATACCAACATTTCGTATTTTGATTTGCGGATTTAATTATGTGGACTAGTAATACCAAAATTTTGTAGTTTGAATTGGAGATTCTCTTGGATCAAATTTAAACCATCAAAAGTGTTTGTTTTACATCATAGGTTCGAAGAAAAACAGGGAAGCGATTAATAAAGTCAACAGGAAAAAATAAAGAAGAATCTGCATGCCCAGAGGCCAAAGCTTCATGACCTTTTTCCAAAAGTAGCACTTTGAATAAAATGATATAATTAGCGAAATCTTTCTAGATTTCATTTTTTCAGGAAATTTTAAAACTTTATTTTTCGCTTGTAATTGGTTTTACTTTTTGTACATACTGATGGGTATACATACCCACCTCCGGGAACTGGCCGGTTTTGGGACTACTTCGATTTCAAACTTATTTTCAATATACATGAGACTTTTAAGTTTGATTTGCTTATTCTGCAAATTTTACTCAATTTTCGCGGTAATCCGTTTCCCCCTTAATATGGTTTTTGAAAAATATATCATTTAAAAATATAAATATAAATATTGGCTCATATTAACAAAAAATAGTATTTAAAAAAATCATATAATTTTATAAAATATATTTTTTTAAAAAGTTTGATAATCCCAAAAACCAGTCTAGTTATCCGCGAGCTTCGAGATTGTATATGGCTTCCGAACTTGTAAAAGAAGTAAATTTATTTTCCGATATATTCATCCCTAATTATTTGTACGGACTTGATTTTATAGATATTAGATGAATAGGTTTGAATTTAATGAAAAATGATAATTGTATTAAGTTATATTAAATTGTAAAATAGAAAACTAAGCAATTCATTCTTTATATTTATCTGAAATTTTTATTCTTTTACAACTTGAATTCTTGTATTTCTCTCCAACTGGGTGCATTCTCTTTATAGTTTTTTTCTTAAGAAACTGAATGAAAATTTGGTTTAAATTTCTTTTAGAATATTTCTTGTGTGATTATATGACCGTCATAATTAAGATATGTTTTAATACTTTCTCTTTAAAGTAATAAAATATTACTTAACTAAATAATCTTATTATCTAAGTAATAACTCCTTATTAAAGTAAAGAAAGAATAATATCAATTATTTCTGTTATGGAAACCATGTTGCTTAAGGTGACTAGTTTTATTTCTTAAGCAACTATTCATCTTAGAAAGAAGTTGTATAGATTATTTCTTATATTGAAGAATATTGGTCAAGGTTTAAGTGAAAATCCTATGTAAACTAAACTTCAATCTCTTCATTTATCTTGTATTTAAAGAATATATTGTATAAGTTTAATGCGTTAAGTATTGTTGATTTTTTGTGTTTAAATGTGATTGATAGTGATGAATTGATTATGATATCATGTGAAAACTAGTAGTTACTAGAGAGATAACATTTTGTTGGTGAAATATAATTTAAGTATTAAGTTGGTGGAGTGATATGAGATATCCAAGTTCTACTAATAACTTAAATTAGATAAATGAAGGTATTAAGTGGTGAGGATGAAGGTTTTTTAAAATTTAGTCAGAGGTGAAAATATTTATTACTATGCAAGTGAATCACCTTATTATATGAGAGTCACCAAATGAAATCTATAGTAGACAAATCAAATAAATATGAAATGTACTAGTTTCTAAATTTAACACTTAATAGAATATATATATATAAATAGATAAATATATTGATTTAATTTTTTTAAGCATGTGGAAGACAAAGTAGAATTTGAATTGAATGTTTATTTGATATAATTGATGTGACATGTTTTAAATAGTTAGCTTGCTTAGTTTTGTTTGTGGTTGTCTTTGTAATCATGATTATTATATGTTGACACATGAACAAATAAATGTGCTAGGTAGTACAATGTATGTGTATATTTTTATTTTAGATTTCTTTTTTTTTGGATTGTAATGGATAAGAGTATTTATATATTGTAGGTGACATTAATTGTTCCGTGATAAAGATGAGTCAATTCTCAATTGAATGGTAGTATTTGAATTATTACATTTTTAAGTAAAAAAAGTTGTACATTCACTAAGTTATAACTTTTGGTCTGATGGTAAACAACTAACAATTGATATTTGACATTATCAATTATTCACTCACAATTTAATTGTTAACATTTAGATACTTATCATATAATTTTTTTCATATTTGTAGTTTTTAATATACTTAAAATAAAACATTTCTAAATGTTTGAAATATCTATTAATGTATAGGAAATAAATGTCCGTTCGAAAATAAAAAATAATTTTAAATAAAAGGATATGAAAAAAATTAATGAAATTTTTGAAAATATAAATTAGAAGATAATATGTGCATGTTTAATTAATTATTATTAAGGAAAAATCCAACATCCTTTAATTTTGATTAAGTACTGAAAATCACATAGCATAAAACATAAACCATTCATCGTTTATAAGATAATTAATTTCAACAACATATCATGAAAGATGCAAGTATTGTGTTTGTTGGACGATATAACTCTACTAAGACTTTTCTATTTTAGCTAAAGATTTTGATAAAGAAAAAATTGAGCAAGATTTTTATATTTTGCTCTCCTCAATGCTCTAACTTCTTTGTTGTATTTGTCTGTATTGAAATTGTTCCTGTTGAAAAATATGATGGCCAATGTTCAAGAGGGGGGTGAATTGAACAATTTAAACCTTTTTGAAAACTTGAAAGTTTGAATGAGATCTTTGCTGAATCTATGATTACAATGAGAATGCCACACAAAACAACAAGTTGAATTCACAAACAGCTTGTTACGAATATGACTAAGTATGTTCAGGCCAGAAAAACAACTTGTTAAAATCAGAAACAGCTTGTTAAAACAATTATGGCAGTTCTGGAAAAGTAGTTTTTAACAGGTTGAAATTAAAAGCAATCTGTTGAAAATCCTTTCAACACTTAGACAAATTTTAGTCAATATCAGAATTTAACATGCTAAAACAGAATTCAACAGATTGAATTTACAGTACTACAACAATGAAATTAAATATGTAAAAATCAGTTTTTGAACAAAATGAATGTTACAGATTTTCAAAGTATGTACCAGAACATTTTTGTTATTACTAAGAAGAATTATACAGAGCACTGCAAATTACAAAGCTTTATGTAAAATTGAAAACATCAATCGAAGTAGTATGTGATATAAAGCACTACATTAGAAAATTAAAACCAGTATAAGAGCTGATTTAGGAAATTGAATGATGCAGCAGTAGTGAAAATCTAAAGTGAAGAATCAGTTATGAGAAGAATGAATATAGCAGAGCACACTCAAGATGCAACAAATGTTTAATCACAGCAACATTATAACACACACAGATTCAGAAAAAAATTGATTCAAATTTACAGAACAGTATAACCATAGACTAAGAACAACTCCACTTGATTCAATAATTCCCAGTCAAACTGTTAAAAGAAATTTTAGCAGCCTTTATTCACAGAAACATCCAATAAATCCAATATCTTCAAGGCAAACTAGTTAAGAACCTAAGTGATTAATACTGCAGTAAAATATAAAGGAATTCAACACAATAGAATAGTTCTTTGATCAATTAAAACGCTGTAGAAGAGAGTATTTTAAATCTGTTAAGAATTTAACAGGTTGTTCTTGACTGTAGAATTGAATATGACACAAATGCAATTCAAAAATTAAAAGAGAGACAAGAAGATTACACAGATATTTTTATACTGGTTCACCTAACCACTTGGGCTACGTCTAGTCCCTTGCTACCACTAGCAAGGATTTCCACTAATTCAATCAAAATTTACAATCAAATCACACAAGAACCCTTCTTGAACCTTACAAGAAGGCCTTCTACCCTCTTGTGCAGCCCCCACCGCACAAGATGAACACCCACAGTGTCAAAGCAGTACACCAATGCAGATTTGAATGCAAACACACCAATACAACAATTCAATTATACAATTCTCTCAATAGCAATGCTTAAAAACGCCTATTAAACACTAATCAATCAAGAAACTTATCAAGAGCACAATAAAACTTGAAAATTCAATTAGGCAGCAACCAAGTACAGTAAAAAAACCCAAGGAAGAACACTTATCTTCACAAGAAAGCTGCTACCATGCCAATTGAATCAAATCAAATCCAAGCAAAGCTCTTCTTCAAGTATTAGACATCATGATGAATTTTGAAATCAAAAGCAATTTGTTCTCACTATTGGTTTTCCCTCCAAGAAACTGTCTTGAAAATTCTTAAAACTCTTTTCAAACCTTTTTTGAAATCAAATTCTATTTACAAAACGCGCACAACACCCTTTTAAACATGTGACAACTTAAACTGTCAGAAATTTAACATGTTAAATCTAGGTCTATAGCACTAATTTTTCTAAAACGTTTTTGAAATGCTATTTTTACTTAACTATAATAAGAGCAATGCTAGTACTTGATAGATTGACACAAACTAATGCATGAAAGTCCTAATCCAAGTAAGAACTACCCCAAACCTAAAATCTAGTGTCTTCAAGGAATTTCTTCATCAAATTAACACTTTTTGAAGGATCTTCACTAGCTCCAACAATCTTCCCCAATTTGATGAAGACAATTCTTGTGGTTTGGTGGTTGATGCATTAGTCATGCTCATGCTTCTTCTCCCCCATACTATAAGCCCTGCAAAACTTTTTAACACAATTTCCACAACATACCAGAACTGCAATAAAATTCAGCAGGTTAAAAATAGAAAATAACATGTTAAAATCATAACCAGTAGTTCAGCAGTTTTAGTTCAGTCCAACAGTTTAGGGAAAGCATGTAAAAGTGTTAATTAAGGTTACAAACCACACATATTTCTCCCCCAAATGAGTTTATCAAGTTGGGAAGAGAATAAAAACATCAACAAAAGAAAAAAAAACAAGCACACAAAGAGTTCATTATGGAAATGCAGCAAGTAATATGATACATGATGCAACAGATTAGAGGTTGAAGTTGTTCAGGGTGTCATGAATATCATCAATCTGCTGGTGCAGCTGTGTGAAATGTGTAACACAGTATTCATGATGAACTCTTTGTTCCTCTGTGATGTTGTCCATCCTGGAAATCATCAACTTCTCAAAGCTGGTAATTGGCTCCTGATGTGGTGCTGGAGACACAAATGGAAGCATATGTGTTGTTGTAGTATCAGGAAGTTCTGCATCTTCTTGGCCAGCCACTCCACTAGATCTCGCTTCTTTACCATCTCCTCCTTTGTATGTCCAAGTTCCATTCAGTTTTTGGAGACCAATTCGATTGAGCATGGATTGGTTGATCTCACTTGTAGCTTTCAAATTTTCAGCCAATTCATCTACTAAGTCCACTTCAAAAAATTCTAACATTTTAGAGATAAGGATAGCATATGGCAGCTTTTAATCATTTAACTTTTGTGCCTTGAACATATGATCCTTCATTATGAATATCCAATCAACTTTCACCTTATTTATCAAGCAATAGAGAAACATCAAGTCTTCTTCCGTGAGGGTAGCATGGTTGTTGGCCCTAGGTGTAAGAATCCACACAATTAGCAATTTTAAGATCCTCGGAGTTATTGCTAACTTCCCAACTCCAAAGGATTTCACCTTTTCATTCAGATTCCTCATTCATATCTTGAAGAATTGAGTTTTGTTGAAGTCTTCCAAAGCTTTCCTTTCAATTTGTTTAAAACACCTTCACAAGATCCGGATAGATGCACCCATTCATTCCAAGAAATTTTCTCAAGTTTTGGTGATTGAGGATGCCAATGATCTCATCTAGTTGCTGCTCCTTTAGCCACTTTAAGGTCACAAACTTTGGTGCTATTAGGCTCTTTCGGTTGCAGCTGTGAATATAGGTTTGCATCTGCTCAGCATCTCCATTGAACCAGCTCTCTTGGTGACCCTGATCTTCCTCTTCTTGGCTTGAGGATGAGGTCCTGGTTCGTTTGGTGGGTGTGGATGAAGACATGGTTGCTGTCTTTGAAAGAAAAATATGCAGAATGGCAATGTAGTGTATGGTTATGCAAAATGCAAGAGCTGTATGATACTATCCTACGATTTTGGTTTAGTTTTAAAAGCAAGTTTTTCAAGCAAAAATGCATAGTACTGTGTGGCATGTGAGGATGACATAGCCCATGTGAGTGTGCAACAGAAAAACCAACTTTTTCAAACCTGCATTCAAACCTGACCAGTCCAAGATTCCATTGTACAACAGAATCTGAATTCTGCAGAATACTTTTTGATCATTTAAACCACTTCTGTCCAGTTGTGCCTTGAATTGTCTCAATTGGTCATTCCCAATGGGTCACGGGTCCTAAGGCATTGTGTATATCCTATTGAATCAATGCTGCAGATGCCTCTCAAGCCTATTTTTGCAATTTATTCACTAAACACTAAAAATAGCAAGCTGTCAACTCTGCAGTACTAGATTCAACAGGTTAAATTTGCAGACAACATGTTCAAATTGTTGAAATTCAAGTAATTAACAAACTGGCAAGAAAAACATGTTGATTTTGACGATAACATGTTAAAAGTTATTGGAATACATGTTGCAGCAGATTTTCAGCAGGTTATTAAAGTAAACAGCAGATTAAAAGTTCCTATTTCACTACTACTAGTTTGAGCATGCTAAAACAGTTTCAATGCATACAATTATTCAATAACACTCAAAAGCATATAATTAGAGAGGCAATATCAATTTAA
>Ga0209489_106546_pt1:17500-18590 | contig 18590 bp, 5 predicted proteins | sample SiratrowhiteBW_FD_187527 | JGI IMG/M metagenome (GOLD analysis project Ga0209489, IMG submission 187527) | Root nodule microbial communities of legume samples collected from California, USA - Siratro white BW (SPAdes) (version 2) | ecosystem: Host-associated > Plants > Roots > Nodule...
TATCTTTGTTAATTACATCTTCCGATACTTAATACTTACAAAAACACGAATGATTAAAATATTATCCCAAGTATGTCACCTCAAATGATTTCATAAATATTTCATACATTATAACACTCAAAGTCATAACACATTATTTCTTAATCATATAAAGATTATAATTTGTCATTTTATTGAAATAAAATATTCATAATATGAATTGAACATGTAAGCTTTAAACTAACTTAAGATACACTATAGATAACACGAGAAGGTTGTTTGAGTGAAATCACTTATTTGAGTGAGATCACTTCTCTTAAGTGGAGCTATCAAATATTTTTTAGATCCTTTCTCATTTAAGTCTTACCACTTTAGCGCTATAATAATACTTGAATAATATACATTAGTCTTACACTTATTAAGTATTGTAGATCCTTACTTAAAACACGAAAACTTTGTCACTTAAGTGGAGTTATCAAATAAGACAAATATTTTTTAGATCCTTTCTTGTTTAAGTCTTACCACTTTAGCGCCATAATAATACTTGAATAATATACATTAGTCTTACACTTATTAAGTATTGTAGATCCTTACTTAAAACACCAAAATTTTTGTCACTTGTGTAACATAATAAAGAGTGATGTTGGTTGAGCTTGCAATCAATAATAACCAAAATATACACATAAATCAATTAAAATTAAATTAAATTAGAACCACAAATATTATAACCATTTAAGTAAGCTAAAAATTATTAAATTCAAATTTCACATAATAATTATTTATGAAAATAATCAAAAAACTATATATAGTGATAATAACCTAAAATTAGAAAATGATAATAATTTTGTTAACAAAAAAAATATTTGAAGAAATTACACCTAGAGATTTAATCTTGGAGTTTTAATGAGTAAATATCAAACAAGATAAAATAATTTTGTATTATTCTTTTATTTATGATAAAACTCATTTATTCCGATCAATTATTACAAAACTAAATCAATTTTCTTAATATAAATATAAAAGTATAATATATATATATATATATATATATATATATATATAGATAAAATTGTGAATGATATATATATATATATGTTTTTTTTTTTTTTTT
>Ga0209489_106547_pt1 | contig 18587 bp, 8 predicted proteins | sample SiratrowhiteBW_FD_187527 | JGI IMG/M metagenome (GOLD analysis project Ga0209489, IMG submission 187527) | Root nodule microbial communities of legume samples collected from California, USA - Siratro white BW (SPAdes) (version 2) | ecosystem: Host-associated > Plants > Roots > Nodule | place: USA...
TATATATATTATGAAAATTGATAGAGTTGAGATGCACGTCCAAATAAAAAAAAGAAAAAAAAAAAACTTACATAGACGATACAATAATAAATACAAAAATAAAATATACAGAGAGAAAAACTTTTATCAGAAGATATCAAGCTCCATTTTAGTGTAAATATTATGTCTTCACTAATTATTACGACCAATATTACATTTTTCTCTAATCTTTGACTTGTAATCTTGATTCATTGCAAATATCATTTTTTTTATATACATATTCATAGTAAGTATTACATCTATATCAATTTTCAATTTAAGTTCTTCACTTATAATTTCTAAACACTTAGGTTTTATTTGGATTTGAGAATGAATTTGAGTTGATTTGAGATGAAAGTATATAAAAAGTTTGATTGTTTTGATAAAAAAAAAATTACAAAAATTTATAAATAATGTGATAGTTGTAGTTGATAAAATAATTATTTTTAATAGATGAAATTATAGTTAAAATTAATTTAAGATTAAACTAATATTATTACTTTATAAACTTTTTATTTTATTATTATTATTTTATAAAAATTTGTGAATGATGTGATTAAATTATTATTGTTATTGTTAATACTATTATTTTACATTTTATTATTGTTATTGTTATTTATTTTATTATTATTACTTTATTATTATTTTTATCATTATAATTATTATTTATAATTTTACATTGTTTTCACTATTATTTTATAAATTATTAATATTTTATTGTTATTAATATTATTATTATTTGATAATTATATAAATTTATTATTATTATTATTATTTTATAATTATATCAAATTTAATATTATTACTATTATGTTATATTATATAATTAATTATATTCATTTTATTAAAATATAAATATAAATAATTATAAATTCGTAATAAGAATTAATTAAATGAAAAATATAATATATATTTGATATAATAAAATATTGATTATATTTAAAAGTATTTATTATGTAATAAAATATTTATTATAATATATATTTATTATATAATAAATATTTATTATAATGTATATTTATTATACAATAAATATTTTATTATATTTAGTTAACTTTCTTCGCAAAAATCTGTGTAAAGAAAGAAACTTTTACTCTTCCTTTTTATCGTTTTCTTATTTTTATTATTTTTTAATTCATCGATAATCGAATTTTTTGAGCATTTTCACCCTCTTTTCTTATCCGCATATACCCATCCTTAGAATCAAACAACACCTTAAAGTCATTGAAAAACTTAAAAGAAAATCATTCACCTTGTATTTCATAGTTGTCATCTGAGAACGTATGTCTGGACTTAAAATAATTTTTTATTTAAATATTGAAAGATAAAATGAAGTCATTGTACAAAATTTTAATAGTTGAACAAAGAATTACATTGGTGTGATTTTTTATTGAAATGTATATTTACATCTCCATTCTTGAATATCAAATAAACAAATTCTTTTATATCCCTTGCACCTTAGTCAATGTTTGTAGTATTTAACAGTATATTTTCAGTTAAGTTTAACCTTCTATTTAATTTCAAATTGTTTCATTTTTAAATGTTTTATTTAAATAAGGTAATTCAATTTATTAAGTTTTAATTTTCTTATTTGGATTAAATATTTCAATTACTACGAATTGTAAAAAACTGTTTAAATATTAAACAGTTGTTCATAATTAGAAAAATATCAATATTGATGATACTTTTTTTGTTGATCTTGCTAGATGTCATTTTGTTAAAGTTATTTCAACTCACTTTTTTTGATATTCGTTACTTAAGATTGTTTTTTATTAAATGTCGACTATAACTATTTACACTAATATTGATTGGAATTATTTTTACGACATTGTTGATTGGTTTTTTATTTTTTTTTTACTTTTGGATCCTTGTTTACCAAAAATCTCTTAGCCGATATTAACATAAAAGAATCTTAGTTAATGCTGGGTAAAAACTTTACTAATTAGCATTGTAAAAACAATTCTGACAAATTATTCGCAAAAATTAACACTAGTGTCATTGATGATAAAAAAAATAATTAGTAGATACATCTACAGTGCAGACTTCTATGGAAAAAATTTATTTCACATCCACCAAAAGAATAGCCTCTTAATAGGAGGCCAGAAAATCCTGATTAATATCAAACACAAAATAACAATGATCTACACACAAAATTAATTCTAATAATTTAAACAAAAAATAATTGTTATCAAAATTAATAAAAAAAAATCTTAATCGACATCTATTGAATAATAATCATTTCAACAATGTCTCAACAATACTCAAGTCAATGATATCTCATCAAGTTAAGAACGACTAAGTCATCAACTATCAATGTAATTGTCTCATTTAAAGGTAATATAAATTTTCTTTTTATTAACTTCAAGGTCAAAATAATAATTAACGGAAACCTAATACTTGAATCATGATATATGAAATCTCTAACTCTTCTAAATGGTTTATTAAAATTATTAAGTAAATAAGTTATATTAGTTAAATCTAAGACAAATTCTTCCTGCACTCTCGTACCCTCTTCCTGTACTCTCATATAAAATTTTAATTCCACAACTGTCCTTGTAGAAATTACTCAAATATTCTTCTTTGATTTTGGTAGATTTTTAGGTTTACTCAAATATTCTTCTTTGATTTGATTTTGGTGGATTTTTAGGTTTCTGGTAAGGTACCCGGATGAGGTCATCCGGTTCTTATTTTTTGAAATTTGAGAACTGGACAGCCTAACGTCCGGTTTATAAATTGTTAACTGGATGGACTGGATGGGGGTGTCATCCAGTTTGTAAGTTGTGGACCGGACGCCACCCCGTCCGGTTGTCATAAGGTAAAAAAATTGTAAACGGGATGGGTGGTGAGTGGACCTCATCCGATTTGTAAATTTGTGAACCGGATAAGGATGTAATTCGGTTTATATTTTTTTCTAATTTTGTGATGAGGAGCAGAGGAGTTGGTTAGCTATTACCTATAACCACCCAATTAAAATTAATGTACTTGAAAGTATAAAAATTATTAATATAATAAATACTAATATTATTAATATTAAAATTATTAATAAAATTGAATATATCTTCAATCGCAGGCATCGCAAAAAAACAAAGTATGACCCAATTGTCTCCATCGAGTTTAAGAAAAAAAATATATATAAATCATAAAACAAATTAAAACTAATAACTAAACTAAATACTAAACTAATATGAAGAATCATAGCTTGAAAACATTGACGTAATTGTTTGCTTTTCTGTTAACCTAAAAGATAACTTCGCCATTTTCTTTGAAGTCATTTTGGGAACAAAATACCTTATCCCTTCCTAATTTTTATGCTCTTCCTCTGATCATTTATAATTAAAATTTGACATTTTTGTCAGTTATCTACATCATGCAACATTAACATTTTCACCCCCTATTTACAAATATAAGAAGAAAAATCAATAAGCAAATCTGGCCACAAATACAGTGGAACAAAATTAAAGTAGGAGCATTAATAAAAGAACTATAAGTGTAACACTAAGTATAAATATTAATAAAAATGCACCCATTGACTCCCCATGCATTTGTAAGAGTCATTCAATCCTACCAAGAAGTGATTGAAATTTCAGGGGCGCATATCTCTTTAAAAATAGTTATTTGAAAATCTAAATTTTCTACATATACCAAAAAATCCTGTTTCCTATTGAGGTTATAAAATTTTATATCAACAATGGTTTTTCGAAGGCCTCATTATACGTGACAAAATGGGTCCGTCAATATCATTTCCCATCAACTTTAGTGGTGGAGTCACAGCAAAAGTTTGATCCACATATATATATAAACAACATAAAAATAAACAATAATGAAATGAAAAATAATTCTTTTTTGAGAAAGCACTGAGATTTACCTCTTCTTCAAAATAGATGATCATGAACATGCTCTTTATCTTTCTCTGCAATTTTTTTTTTTTTCATTTTCAATTCCAATGTTGATGCGTGTTTATGAGGAAGACGGAAAAGTGACGACAACTGCGTTCTATAAATATGATGTGAAAGATTTTGAAAACTTAGAAGAGCTTAATTTTGACATGAAGAATTTATGCGTTCCATTAGGCCTCAATTTTGAGATAATGGATCTTAATTTAACAAAACAATACTAAGAGAATAATTAATAAAATTGGACCCTAAATGAACAAAATAATAAGAGAATAAATAGAATGAATAAATTATACCAACTGACCCTTTTATTTACATTTTGATCCTAAGAAAGATATGAGAAAAAAGAAATAGTAAGGTTATTTTAAGTGGGGATTTCAAACATGATAATAAAGTTAATTGAATTGGACATGTGATATATGATGTTGGGCGTTAATAAACAATATAAAAATAGATAGTATAAATAGTAACATTAAGTTCTCACTAGTAAAATAATCCAATTGGTATGTTTTATTTGATGTTAGGCTTATAAATAAAAAATAATACTGAAATTGGGCTTCTACATTCAAATAGAGTAAAAGGGGAATTTTAGTAATTAGTCATTTTCCGTTAATTAAAAAAAATACTTGAAGATATATTATTTAAACTGAGAGAAAATAGGTCTATGTATATTGGGCCTCTTCTACGGCGCCTCTACCATATGATACTGGTCTTGAAATTACTATGTATGAAAAATAATCATAAAGTGTTCAATAAACAAATATTAATTATTTGAAAACGAAAATTGGAGACTACCATCAAAATAAGTGATAAGTAAATAAAATATAATAATGAAACATAATGCAAATATATTTTCAGAATAATCATTCTAACCAAAACATTGAAAAATCCAATACAATTGATGCATACTGTAAATATTGAAATTGAAAAATTCAATATTATCAAATGACTACTTACCAATGACTTAATGGACGCATCGGTGGGTTTTTTTTTATAATACTATAACCAATACAAATTTTCTTTACTCAAAAATATTGTTCAAATTTGAAACTTTGATTACTTTTAAATCAATTGTTCATCGACTCTACAATATTTTCGGGAAAAGGCCAGCAAAAGTTTCTTGTAAATATACATAATATTATAAATATATTATTATAATGTGAATATAAAAATATATTAAACAAAAACAAAAGGTTAAATTTAATAACCTTATCATGGGATTCATGCATGATTTTTTTAATATTATAATCCCTATCAAATATATGTTTTCATCAATGACTCACCATTTAATTCTGTATAGACGCAGTATGTAAAATTATTTTAATATTTTCTCTATATAAACAAGAATATAACATAACATGTGTTAATTGGTATATTTAGACATCACTTTCACCACATTTTTATTATTTTTTTTATAGAAAAAAATCTTTAAATATGGATATGTTACTTTATTACAAATGCAAACAATATATCATACGTCATGATCATTAAGAATGTATTTCATAGTACTTATATACAAAAATTATTTCCTACAAAATACACCATATAAATGGCGTGAAGTAAAAATAGAGATATTAAACATTATTCATTATACATATTCATAATCTTTTAAACCTTCTATAGATATCACATGTGATAACTGATTTGATTAACTAGTTTAGAAGATTCGAACAATTGGCTTAAATCGAGAAGATGATTTCATATATTTCCAGTCCTTTTATCAATTTTTTCTAGTTCTCTCAATTCCAACACATATAACTACTCTCATGACATATGCATAACAAAATATTAGCCCGATTATATATATATATATATATATATATATATATATATATATATATATATATATATATATATATATATATATAAAATGTGCCAATGGTAATTCAACAATGTACTACAAACATACCACTAAAATTATTGTAGTTCTAAATTAAAATATAATTTTGCATACAACCTTTTTAAAAGCAACCCTAAACTTTTGAATAAAAGTATACACTTTTATCAGAAATTTCATTTATAAACTTATAAACTAAAGTCTCGCAAATAGATGTATAGATTCTAACTCCCTTCCACAAATGTACGAACGAAAGCACAAACAACTTATAAATTCAAGTGTACAAGAGCCAAAACTAAAGTACAAATTCAACATGGTATAGAATGAAACCATGAACCTTGTCTTGTAGAACCAATAATGATCACAATAGTATTTTTTTTAAAATAAAAAACAAACTAAAGTCGTATGATCTTTACCATGATATTCCAGTTTTTTTTCCACAGAAATTGTAAAAATCAAGTAAGGTTTTTTCTCCAAACCAATGTTGAATTCACAAGGATAAATCTTACACTCCATATATGTTGGTGATGGTAGAGAGAAACTCACAATCAATGTACACCTCAAAAAATAGAAAGATATACATAGGAAATTAATTTGTATAAGTAACTATATGTAACCCAAATTCAATTCAAATTTCAAAATAAAAGCAAGACATCTTATCCCTGTGTTGCAATCATAAGCTGAAACAGACCTTATCCTACTTGGATTATAGCTTGGGACTGTAATCTTCTGTGTTTTAACTACAAAGGTTATTAAGGGTTCAGAAGTGTTATGAAAAATTTCCCAACTGCTATTTTCTTAGTCTTATAGTGCACTATAAATCTTTCTTTGTGATGATAGTTTGCGCGTGTATTTAGTTGAGGTTCCCACAATTGTGGTAGAAAAGAAAACCTAGGTTTAGTGGTGGAGTCTAAAGCATGGGCTGAAAAATCTTTGTGCGTTAGCTTGAGGCGGACATGAAGCACTGGCAAATATTTCTATATTTGCTAAAAATGAATATTTTATTATTTAAGCAAAAATATTAAAAGTTTAACATTTTAATACACAATTCTAGTTAATTTTAATTATAGTGTGAAAGTATTAATAACACAAAAGTATTCACAGCCTTTGTATAAAGATATATATGACGGTAGCATATGGATGCATACCCTTTAAAATTAGTGAATTATATTATACTCTTTCTTTTAGAGAAAAATTGTATTATATGATAATGCAAATATAATTTCATCAGAGTATTAATAGTAGGAGTTTTTCAAAGAGCGGTCGAATAATTGCAGTGGAGAAACACATCATTCGTAACCTTTCATATTTTTATATATCAAGTATCTTAATCAACAATTAGTTTAGTTGATATCTGATAAGAGGTGTATATACAACCAACATTTCATGTTGAGTCATCTTTTTTTTTTTTTTTCATTCATACGAGGATATCCCATTTCTCTATCACCATTCTTTAATTTCGTCCTTTTAGTTTGTGGTGGGCTTTTTCTAGTATTCTGACTGGTTAGTTTCATTTCATTTTATTTTTGTTTTATTCTTTATGTTTTCACAATTTGTTTCGTTGTTTTCTTAACAAATGAATTTTAAGTTTAATTGAAGAGTGATTCTTGATTCTTTCTGTATTTCAATATCTTTTTCAAAAATATAAAATATTTGATTTAAATTGTATAATTTAAAATATGACTTTTGTATTGAGAATTATATAATTTGAATTTTATTTTATTTTAGATTGTATAATTTTTTATACAAAATTTTTTATATACTTCGAATTACACCATTCAAAGTACAATTCTTATATTTCATATATAAATTATAATTTTTGTATTTTATATTGTAAAATCTAAAATATAAGTTTTTTATTTTTAGTCTGGAATATATATATTTTTTTTATTGTGCAATCTAAAATATATTTTTTTTATTCTAAATTAAAAGGTGAGGGATTAGGATATATATAGAAATTCAATAAAAATTACTCTAACTTAATCTTAAAATATCAATTTTTAAGATAAGATTTATATTCACTCATGTGAAATTAAATATTTATAAATGAATAGACTTATTAAATTTTATTAAAATAAACTTTAATATAATATTAAAAAATATATTTTAAGTTTAATTCAACTTTATAAAATAAAATTTATATCTATTTATGTATTATAAATTTACTTTGGATGAGAAATTTTTAATATCTTTTATCAATTTTTTTACCAAACAGATAAGTATAGATGATGAAAAATTTGAAGAGAAAATTAAGATAAAACATGGACAGTTTAGGAATGGATGGAATATAAATTTAGGTTTTATTAGGACCCAAAAAGTGTCACATTGTTGTTTATCCTATATTTAAAATCGAGGGAGGACTAGTTGTTACTACATATTCCAATGGGAAATTCTCTTTTGAGGTGATGAAGTACGTTTCCCTCGTTGGAATGGCAAATCACAGTTCCCACTATCATTGTCATCTAGTGACGGCGTTCATGTTTATTAAACTAATGAACAACTAATTATTGTTGTTCATGTAAAATAATTATTAGTGCATAAATTTGTAAGAAAATGATAAAGTCGTATATGTATTATATTAATCTGCACTATCTTTTCAAGAATTTTTCTTCTATTATATATAAGTTGGTGGCCTCGTTGGTGACTGAGAAGTCAATCCCTACTGTTTTATTTGCACGAGAAAGCATCAAATCTCAAGTAAAACACATAAAATAAATTAAGTTATTCTTTTGGCACATTTTTTTTAGTTTTATAATCATATTTAGGTCGTGTTTGGTTGGATCGATTTGAGAAAATTTACTGTTTAAGAGAATGGATTTGAATGAATGAAGGTTGTTTGGTTGATTTAATTTGGGAGGATTGATCAAAAGAGATTTGCAGAATCGCTGATATGAAGAGATTTGAAAGAATTTGAAAGGATGAAATTGAAAATTACGAAATAGTCCTTGTAAATGAAGTAGAAATTACGAAATACTCTTAACTCTTTTTACTTAATTTTATCACACTAAAATAATTAAAAAAATGTAAAGAATGTATAAATTATAAGCAAGAAATAACTATTAGCATTAATGTATATTTATTGTAACAAAATATATATATATATATATATATATATATATATATATATATATATATATTAAAAAAATATATATATATATATATATATATATATATATATATAAACTTATTTATACCTAATTCATCAAATAATTGATTCCAATAATTATATATATTATTTTTCATTCATAATACTTTCATTTCCTTTTTTCCAAGACAACTATAATATAATTAATCTCCTTTCAATCTACCCATACTCAATAGAATCTATCCATCATAATTATATTATTGATGTAAAAAAATTAAATCAATAAAAATTGTTTACTTTATAAAATAAATAATAAAAGTATATTATACATGTTATATTATTTTTTATTTATTCTTCTTTTTTATTTTTTTATCGATGAAAATATGTTTACTTAATATTTAATTGAAGTAAATCAGAAAAAAAAATTTGTTTCCTTCTTTGATTTAATATTTATGATGAAGTTGAGGGTAGAAGATGTTATTTAAAATATTTTTTATTCATCTTAAAAACAGTTTTATTTTCTTTTAAATATAAAATTATTAAAATACAAAAGTAAGGATGCTCACGGGTTTAATTAGATAAAATCATTATCAATCTACTAAAAAATATCTAGTTAGTTGATTTAGTTTCTATATTTTTTATATTAAAATCAATTTAATCTAATTCATTTTAATTTTTTACCATCTTATTTTACAAGGGTTAATTAGTAATTTCATAAATATATTAATTAAAAAAATAAAAACAAATCTATAACATTTATCAAATCAATTCCAAACTTTCATAACCAATCTCCTAAAATCCCTTTAAATCTTACCATCCATCAATTAACCCAAACAACTCTCTCATCCACATACAATCTACTCAAATTCTTTTAAATTCATTCTCTCAAATCTATTCCCTCAACCAAAGAAAGCCTAAGTAAACAAATTGTTAATAACTAGTATCATATTTTAAATCACTACCTAAAAATTTTTTATGATGATGAACCCTTCACATCTAGGTGAGCTTGTGACCATGGTGTCGGTTGCCGCAACTCAATAACTTTCAAATCTCTTCTTCCGCGTACTCTCGTTCGCTCTTCTCTCAAGTGTCCATTTTGCCATTGATTTTTTGTTACCTCTCAAGGAAGCTACACTATGAACTTAACCCATATTAATAAAGAGGTTTCCTCTGTAACGGTTTCTTTCTTTGTGTTTTAAAGAATTACCTAAAATTAAGTAATAGTTATTTTAAGAAAAAATTTCAAGTGCTCTTGTCTTGTATTGCTTAATGAGACCAAATCACATTTTAAGAATATTTTTGTAAGATTCAATTAAACATAAATTCAATTATTAATATGATATCAGAATTATATATATATATATATATATATATATATATATATATATATATATATATATATATATATATATATATATATAACTCATCCCAACATATTTATCTTGTTAAATTACTCACCAATATTTAATTTTATACTTTATATTTCTTTTCAATATATACAAAAATATATTAAATATTTTACACTAATTAGAGATACGATCAAGGTGACCTACAAATGTTATATTATAATAATAATATCTTTATAATCAAATGAGACTTGTTAAATATGAATACAATTAAGGGATGTATTGATTGAAAGTGATATTTTTATGGCCATTAATAAAAAAATTACTTACCAATCAATATATTAATTTTTAATTTTGTATCTTTTTATTTTTTCAACTTAAAATACTAATTAATATATATATATATATATATATATTATCATATTATTAAAATAAATTGTAAAGTGAGTTTTTATTTGTTTAAGAATCTTACGTTATATTTTTGTTGTTTTGATATCCAACCTTGTTGTCAAGCAAACCGTCCACATCTCTTTTTGGTTCCTCTTCAAAATATAATTTGAATGATTTTCTTCTACCCTTTGCGTTGTCTGGGTTTAGTGTTTAGGATATATTGATTCTGGTAATTAAAAATCATCATGTAGTTAAACACAATTTTTAAATAATTTAAAAATGCTAGTATTATTTGAAATTTAACAAAACCAAAATTTGGTAACATTTTTAAAAGTTAGCGACAAATACACATGAAACGTTAAAAGAAAACTTCCTAAAATAATGATAAAAGTTGGAAGCCAAAAATATATTATAAGATTTTCGTTAGTGTAATTTGTTTAAAATATTAAATTATGAGTACATACTAAAATATCATTTGGAGACAATAGCGTTATCTCCCGAGGTGAAATTCGAAAATGTGTTGGAATTGATTAAGCTACAATAATAATACTCAGAAATAGAAATTGCAAACTTAAGAATTGGGTCGTTTTGCCCCAGTAATTATCCTATATTTACAGGATCATTTGGAGAGAAAGTTGTAAACTTTAGCTACATAATTCCCTGTAACAGATAGAAAAATAAACTAATAAAATATCATGATTGATTGAATTTCGATAGGGTTACAACCCATAATCAAAAGTGGTCGATTTTCTATGGAACCTTGAAGTTGAAGTCTCGTGGACCAAATTTGATTCACTTTCCTAGAAAATCCTAACCAGGGCCCATAGCAAACTCAAGATCGAAAAATTATTATGCTCAGAAAATTGCAATCTGGCCACACAACCAAATCCTATGCTGAACAGCTACAGTTTATAATATGTAAGCACATAATTACGAAGGTATGAGTCCTTACCATCTTCACTAATCCAAATTAATTATTTCTTAAATCTACTTATCTACTTTTATCCAATATAAATATGGTACTCACTCTTATTTGAATGACAACAAACCAATTATTGGTTAGTATTATGAAAGGGAAAGAATCCCAAACTAAATTGATTTGTATTAAGCAAACATAATTGGGGTCCTTCACCCAATATTCGAAGGGAAAGTGGAAAATACTAAAATAGTGGCTATGAGGCATCTCAAAGTGTATATAAATAAACCTATAGAAGAGTGGTTCCCCAACATTCTGAAGGACCCACAGGATTGAAGGTACTTGAAACTTCCATAAGCAATGGTCCAAGAGATAAGTATTAATTTGATTTAAATGGTGGATTCTGTTGTTAAAAGACCGTGTATGACCAGTTCCTTCCTGGAATTTTCTATGCCTCTGGTTTATGCTCTAGTCCTACTTGTCTCTGTTCACCGTTTCTCACTAAAATTACTTTTCTTTATCATGACCAAGTGGTCAATTATTATATTAAGTACCACACCACCCACATAAGCTCTACAATTAAACAATTCCCAAAAAACATGTAAGAGAAAATTGTTTTTATAATTGCAAAATATGATACGTTAGTGTGGAATACGTGTCATATACATCATGTGGGAATTTGATAGTATTAATTGATGCCATATATAGTTGATATGATCTCCTAATTAACTAACCTTTTAAGGTTTGAAAGGGTATGATTTATGAATATGACCTTGATCGTGAAGGAGGTGAAGTTATGGTTGGGAGAGGTTGGTCTCTAAGGTGAAATTTATTTAGGTGTTGAGTTTTGGTGTTGTGGGCTAGTACATTCTAGATTATTGGAGGCAGCAATCAGCATCTGCACATAAGTACAGGAGGTACAGGATTATGAGTCCACTACATGGAATATGAAGTTCCACAAAATTCCATTCACATTCTTCTTACCACATCACAAGATTTAAAATGTGTGCTCTGAGATAATTGACACAAAAAATGTGATATTTGTAGAAGGTGTAATATTGAATAGTATGTGTGGAGTGAGGGTTAAGGGTGCATTGATTTGATGGTTTGGTCCCCCAAAACGTCTACTCTGGGGTTTCAGCGTTGGGTTTCTTTCGTGCTCCCTTGTCTTTCTGCTCATGCTGTGCTAGAGACCAGGACCCACCTTCACATCTACCTCTTCCTCTAAATTCAACCATCTCCATTCCAACTTTTCTAGAGATCATTCACTAAAGTAGGTCATTTATATGAAATCTAAGGTTTCAATTGCATACAAAAATAAAATTAAAAGGTAATAGGTGTATATGGGGTTTTTGAGATATTAAACATGTATATGTTATTATTCTGTAAAAAAATATAAAGAAATGTGTTTCTTATATTATTTTATATTTATGATGTATTTACTTTGTATTTATCGAATGTATTGTATAAAATGTTAATTTCAATAGGTGCATGGCAGTGTAAATTTACATTGTCAACAACTAAAAATCATTTTTAATGAATTAAATTGTAGAATTATATATAGGTAGAAGTGGTTGTTTTTGTATGGTTGATTGATTAGTATAAACATGGTAAGTTTAAATATGTTTTTCATCGTTTTTGTTTCTGTAAAAAAAAAAATTGTTTTTTAATTTCTATAAATTTGAAATCAAATTTTTAGTATCTGTAAAACATTTTTATTTTACCAAAATTTTAAATCAATGTTTTTAGTCACTAGTATTCATTTTGTGATAGATTAATGGTATTTATTTTTTAGATCTCAACTTTTTTAGAATACATTTCAAATGATATTATAGCACTAGCTTGCTTCGCTTAAAATAGTTATTTAATATTTTGTTTAATATGTAAACGGTTAATAATTGTCTTATAATATTAAAATCAAGAATAAAAATTTTCAATCTTAAAGGACTGAAATTGAGAAAATTTAGACAAAAACTTAAATCAAGATCTTACTTTTTTTTGTAAGAATTAAATACCTATTTAAGTCTTTCTAATAAAACATCATTGTCATGTTTTATCATTTTTTAAGGATTATTATATGTTATCTTTAAAATATTAACAGGAAAATATATTTAAAACTATTATAAAAGTAATAAGATTGCTCTCAAAACCAACACGGCCCCACTTACTTTCGACATTGATAACGATTGTCATAAATTAATGTTTTTTTCAAACCTAAGTTTAAGCAATTAATTAAAACTCTAACAGTGATATCTCTCATCCATGCATAGTAACCACTAATTAAGTGGGCTAAATTATTCGTCACTCACATGAAAATAGTATCGCTTAAATCATACCCGTAGGCCATAGACATAGTGACTGATCTCAATTAGGGAAGATAATGGCGGCTAATTAAGACGGAGTTTTATATAATAAATTACACTAGCATTTTTTTCATGAGGTTTTCTAAAATCATGCACATATCAAGATGATATTTTTAATTTTTTTTTCTTCATTTGAAAAACATAATAGTATAATCTATTTCTACATAACACATACTCTTCTTTAAATTTTAAAGACATTGCCTTTTCATTTTACTAAAGAAGATGAAAAAAAAGAATAAGGGTTAATATAATTTACTCAACTTTGCATCTTGTTTATATAGAATCATATTACAAGTTTTATATAAAAATCCCATAAAGTTATAGATGATATACTATATGTCTTTTATTTTATGAGGAAACCATATAAATATAATGAATGTAGTAGAGGCTTACATAAATTAAGAAATTAAAATACTTTAGTGAGCAGATACCAAGATTTAAGGTAGCATTAAGTGGTGGAGAAGAATGATGAGTAGGGAGGGAGGAGGAAGATCCCTTGGAGAACTACAAAATCTGTTCATTCACACTTATCTCTACCTTTATCTTTCTTTTATTCCTTTTCCCTCCAAGCTTATCTTCCCACCACATGCTTCTGCACATTTAAGCTTCCATGCCTCCATCTCACACACTCACAATCTATTAACGGTTTATTATTGTCTTTCACTCAAAATTAAAATAAAAAAAGTCCACACCGTCTCTTGGTCAATATGAACGTGAGAAGAAAGAACAAGCATTGCAATTTGTAAAGCATGGTCTTCATTTTGAGTCTTCAGACGTAAATAACCACATGGTACCTTTTTGTCCTTTTCATTTGGAGCTTTTAGACCCTAACGCAAATTCATTGTTCTCGCTTCTCTCCTTTCTACCATATATATACTTTTTTCTTTTTTCAGTGAAGGAAAAAAAGAGTAAACCATTTATACATACTTTTCTACGTATTAATTAGTCTTTAAATAGTTCATGCAAATGTCATATTTTTGTTAAAGTTAAAACATTGAACTAAATTATATTATGATTTGGAATTACTATACTGAATAATAATTGGAGCAAATAGAAGTGGGATTTGCTCTTACGCTACATGCTTCGGGTATTGAGCTCTTAGGGATCCCTCGATGTGGTTATCTATACGATCCTCTCATTCTCTCTGCACAAGGGAATGTAACAAGGGAATATATGTGTCATTCTATTATATATTTTTCTTTCTTGAACCACTCAAGATCCATCCCCAATTCTGCTTTACCTCTATGTCCTCTTCTTGGATTTCGAATGTTCTTTTTTATATTCCTTATCATTATTCCAAGTCCATTATATTAATAATCATCCCAATTGATTTTAAAGCAAACCCATCACGTGAAACTAACTATAAACAGCTGAGTTTTAATTAACACGTATTATTATTCCAAGGGGGTCACATATTAATTAATAGTCAACCACGTTCACCACATCATGTTAGATAACTAACCCTGACCACGATTTATATACATAGAAGAACACTTAATTTGAAGGAGTTGATTTTGGAGAGGAAAAAATGTTGAAGAAAGTGTGAGAAAATGGTAGTAGTCACCCCTCCAACAGCGTCTAACAAATGGACACAGGTTCACGTCTCTCTCTTAATTATTAGACAAATACATGTCCACCCCAATTTTGTTGCTTTCCTTTTGGAAGAGAATATCTCCACTGTGTTGTTATTTTACCCTAGAACTCCAACTTAAAACACTTTCTCTTTCATCTTTCTTTCTCTTTTCTATCAGTTATCTTCTCTTGCATCTCAGATAGATGATCGCAAGGCCTCCATGGGAAGAGTCATGGAAAAACCAAGCCAAGATCTTCTTCAGCAGCAGCAACAAGCCCTCAAGTGCCCTCGCTGCGACTCTTCAAACACCAAGTTCTGCTACTACAACAACTACAGTTTGTCACAGCCTAGGCACTTCTGCAAAGCCTGCAAGCGATACTGGACCAGAGGTGGAACTCTCAGAAACGTTCCCGTTGGTGGTGGTTGCAGAAAAAACAAGCGTGTCAAACGTCCAAACGGTGACGCTTCTGCTAACTCTCCCCCTTCTTCCTCCACTCCTACCTCCAATTCAAACCCTCCTTCACGGCCCCACATCGCTTCTAGTTCAACCGCAAACCATGTCAATGTAAACCCTTTGTTTTATGGGCTACCCCATAGTAACGGTTGTGATGTCATGGATGTTCCTTTCCCAAGGTTTAATCTTCAGTCTCAGCTGAATGCCCTTGGGTTAGGTTTTTCATCTGGGGTTAACGTTATCTCAAGTGAAGCTAGTGATAATGGGTTTAGTAATCCTACTACTAGTACTACTTCAAATACTAACAACTTTCTTTCGGCTTATAACTCCATCTTTGGTTCTTCCTCCTCCTCAACTTGTGCACCCTCAACTCCTGTCATGGCTTCCTTGCTGAGTTCTACTCTCCTGCAACAGAAGTTTACCGGTGGTGCTGGGGTGAAGGGTGATCATGATGGCAACAGTTTCCAGGGTTTGGCACCGCTACAAGGGTTGCAAGTGGAAGGGAGTAATAATATTAGCTCAAAAGAAGTGAAAGCTGAAGGACCAAACAGGTTGGAGTTGGAGTGGAGTAATAATAACAATAACAGTGGAGGTGGTGCTTGTCAAAACCAGATGGAGCATGTGGGCTTGTCTGATCCTAATTCGCTTTATTGGAGCACTGCAACGGGTTTGAGTGCGTGGAGTGATCAACCTAACTTTGGTCCTTCAGTCACTTCTCTGATCTAGAAAGATGAAACATCGTTTTCAAAGCTATATATGAAATCTCTCTCCCTCGTTTTATTAAGGGCATGTTTTGGTTCTTTAGGCTTAGTTTTTGCTACTTTTCTTTTGGGGTCATAGTGGGTCGGATTTACTACTTACATTGAAAAGAAAAAAAATAAAAAAGAAGATACTTGAGATGAGAGAAGTTTGGGATCGGAGCGATCATGTCAGCTGCAAGAATGTTACTACACTTCAGCCTGTTAGTTTTATGTGTCAAGGTTGAGAATTGGTTAATTGCGCTGAGAGGAACCTCGGATCCTCTTCTCTCATCCTAGTCTCTGCACAGTGTGTTGTTTATCAAAAGAAGATCCTCTGGTGCAAGTTCTCCACAGTTGAGTAAGTTGGTCCTTTTCATCGATGTATATACGATGCAATGACATGTCTTTTTTTTTTGTTTTCTTTTTTATTTCTACTTTCTGATGTATTGTGATTAGTTAGATGAGGTGGGGTTTAATTACTTTGTATAATATGATGCTGAGATATTGGTTTCATTTTCGTTAACTTTCTGAACATTTGTTTAGGAATATGGCAAGTGGAGAGAAGTAGGTAATTATTATTCGGGGTATAATGATGGTATAGGAGAGAGGAAGATTAATTAGTTGGATGGGGTGATTAATGTATGTGGGGTTGGTTTGGGTGATGTACTGTTTTGTTTTGTGGTTCTTCTCTATTGGTAATTGAAGATAGTTTGGTCCTGAAAAGAATTTTGCTGTTTTTATTGAAAAAAAAATGAATTTTAGAGGATAAGTCATGTGAAGTTAAAGAGTACCAACCAACCATGCCGAAATGGTGTATAACTGTAAGTGGGCTAAATCTGGCTACAATCTGTAGCGCACAATAGGAATGTAAGCAGGAGTTGGTCTCATATGTTGTTGTCCTTTAGTGACAGCGAACATTTCGTCTATTTATATCATTTCAGGTGTGTCTAGAACCAAGTAAATAGCCATTCTACTTTCAAACTACACACTGTTTATCAACATTTCTGTAGTCTGAAAGAAATAGCCTGGATTTAGATACATTAAACCAGGTAACATTTTAAATTTTGCAGATGGAAACAATATGATCCACTCAGAAAATCATTAAAGACATTAAGACGGTTTTTTTATGTAATTTTTTGCATTAATGACAAAGTGAAAAAGAAAAACCAGAAGAATTTGCTCTTCTGTGTTACTCATGGCCTGCATTTCTCAAGTTTGGAAGAGTGAATCAAAATCTTCTTTTACTTACTTGATTTTCTTGCTTAGTGAATGAGAAGGTATTAAACAGCTTTAATGTTTTGAAGATATCACATATATTGATTTTAATTTGGCATTTTCTTTAACACGTGGCAAAATGAAATAATCAAATTTTCAGTATTAGAAATATAATTTTGGTTTAATATTTTCTTCAAATAATTAAAATATGTAATAGACTATATGGTTAATGTTCTTCATGATATTAATTAGCGGGATCCAGAGTATTAAGAAAGTTATTTCAATATTATGGTAAGTTGTGTCTATAAAACATCACGTGGTTTCAAGTAAAGAGACACTGCTAAGCAAAAGCATAAGTAATCATGTTAATTTACTCTTGAAGAAAAAAATTTATTATTCAGAAGAGGAAAAAATCTCATTTTAATTTAGAAAAAAGTTAATTTTATAAGTTTCACATGTTAATTCTCCGTTTATTTAATTTAAAGCTAAATGTCAGAACGTGTCTGAAAAGGCTTTAAAGTGATGAAATAGCTTACTGCTTTCATGTTCTCAGTAGTCAGTATCGAAAATCAGTGTGAATGGTCGTATGTAGTTGAGGATGTGTGTGCCATGAGTAAAACCACATATTCAAATTACCTGTCTCCTTTTACGCTTCGTTTGTTTTAGAAGAAACTGAGATTTGAGAAAATGATATTACACAATCAAAATCATGTTATTTGAACGAACAGAAAATTAAAAAAAAAAAAAAAAAAAAAAA
>Ga0209489_106549_pt1 | contig 18583 bp, 13 predicted proteins | sample SiratrowhiteBW_FD_187527 | JGI IMG/M metagenome (GOLD analysis project Ga0209489, IMG submission 187527) | Root nodule microbial communities of legume samples collected from California, USA - Siratro white BW (SPAdes) (version 2) | ecosystem: Host-associated > Plants > Roots > Nodule | place...
TATATATTTACATATAATATTAATATTTACTAAATCAATTTCCTTCAAAAATGAGAAGGATATAATAGTAAAATTATTTATATTTTAAATAATATAATATTTATTGATAATTTTTGTACAATTACAGATATATTATATTTATATGAGTTGAAAATTTATATATATATATATATATATATATATATATATATATATATATATATAACTTACTTCCTTTCAAAAATTTAAGTAAATAAAAAATTTCAAAATAATAATATTACTACTATTAAATAATTTTAATCAAATTTACAATGTAAATAAAAATATTATTTTATATTTAAATTATATATAATATATTGTATATAGCTTTTTGATAAACTCTTTGAAACGTAAGAAAAAATACATTTTTTAGTTGGTAACGTTCTTAAATGTTAATTTTTAATTTTATATCTTCAACACTAATTTGATAACACTTACTAAATTAATTATCTTCCATCTGAAAAAATGTAAGGATTATTTCAATAGGTCTAAAATTATTATAATTACAAAACCATTTTTAAATTTTTAAATTTGTGCTATTTTTACATATTCAGAAAATTATGTAGTAATATTTTACTTAAAAAATAAATGAATGATATTAATATTATAATATAATTCAGTATATGTATAGAATAAATTTTATATTAAATAGTTATTCTATAACAATTATATTAAATAAAATTATAAATAATTTTATTCCTATTTATTATTAATATTTTTAATTTTTTATCAACAACTTTATAACATAAAATACTTTTGAATAATAATTTTAAATAATTTTATCTCTTTAATATATTATTAAACATCTTTACAATTTTTTAAATATTATTTAAAATTTAAAAAATTAATGATACACAAATAATTATAAAAGTAATTAAATAAATGAAGTACCCATGATGTCACAATATTAAATAACACGAGTTAGTTAAAATTGAAATCATTATTAAGACATTCATATCTTGTGTACTATACCTCTTTAAATAAGATAATAATTAGTAACCAATTATGTTACGAAATCTTAATAAGATAATTAAATAATAACTAATACAAGAAGATAGGTTCAAGTAAGTCCATTATAACTCCTATAAATACAAGACCAATCACAACTCAAAAGGTATTTCTAAACTCTGATCTATATCTTTACACACTCTAATCCTAAACTGACTTGAGTGTGGGAGTATTTGCACGATTCCCCTCCCAGGACGGTGGAATTTAGAGCACTTAGAACAACTCATCAGGAGCGATCAAAGAGCAATCAGTGAAGATATTGTTGTTGTTAGAGCCAATCGGTCTCTTGCGAGAATATTTTAGCGCCGACCTTGGGGTCGAGATTGACTTCGCAACAATGATGACTTGCTCATGATCTCCTCCAGCAGCGTAATTGGGGCCTCTAGTTCTTTTATTTCACGTCTGGATTTCTCACTCGTTACTAGTTGGATGATTCGGGAACCACACTTAAACAACTTCTTAAGCCCAACCATTGTATAACTAAGGTTTGTGCTTGGGAAGCCTTTTCTACAAAAAGTCAAGAACTATGACTCCTAGTTTGGAGAACAATAGGTGTCGAAGCTACTCTCACATATATCAAAAGCCTTGCGAATAATATATTTCAACCGAGAAAGTAGGAGCCCAAGGTCTCCGTTGTGTGATCAACGGTGTCTCAAACATAGATCCTGAAACTATTCTCAAGCTTGTTGAGTGCTATGGAGTCACTGCCAAGGTTTTCAATTTCAACACAGTAACCAAAACAGTCTAAATTCAATCACCAAAATGCCCAATATCACCAATGCCATTCTCATCCGGATAAAATCAACCACGAGGGAAAGAGAGGGCAAAGAAGAGAAAGGATAAGGCATTAATCTCATTCCACCCAGAGAGATCGACTTCGACACAATCTCCTTTGCCGACTTTTCCGACGAGGAGCTCTCGTGCTTCATTGGGGGAGTGTGATTTGGAGGGGGGAAAGAGTGATCAGCTTTCGAAGTGCAATCAAACTCGCTTCAAACAATGGCATTTGCATTCTCAAGGAGGATCTCTTCTCCGATCATCTGACCAAAACCTACCAAGGAAATTGCAAAAATAGGGCATTATGGAGGCTCTCGTTGCAAGATTCTTCAATGGGGTCACCACTATTAAAGCAACATATCCAGCACTCCAAAGGGCTCAACTCTAGTACAACAACTAGTCCAGTCAAGCCACAAAACTCAGCCATATCAGAGTTGAAGCGTAGGTTCTTGAAAAAAGGAGCTTGATCTCTATGCCTTGCCGTTAACTGCTTCAACCTCCATGGCCTTCCTACGCACCATGAGAAAGTGGAAATTGTTGTCATTAGAGAGAACACCAGAGTTAGTACTCAGGCTTCGAACACAAAGTCGTTCCGAATCTTTGGTTTCTTCTGAAACCCTTAAGAGAGGACAACGCTGCCCAACAATACCGTATTTTAAAATCATGGAAGTTGAAACTCTTTGTGACGCTATAAACTTCTGCACCGCGCCGCCATACACCTTCACCTCGCCACTACCTCCTTGCACCATGCATCATGCCATCATACACTGGTAATAAACCTTGGGAACTAGCTTGCTAGGGTTTTATCACCTCATCAGCCATCATGGCACCACAATGCCATGCTCCTCACTGCACCACGTTGCACCACCATTCTCTCCCACGAAACCTCTTGCAAGCAACCTCCATGCAGAAGAAGCACTCGCCTTCCCTCTTTACGTGGTTGCAACCTCACCCCACGTTACCAAAATTTCCCACCAAAATATTGCCCCTGCGGCATTCACCATGCTCCCGCCATACACCTTCCAGCCTCCAACCCTCCTCCGATGCTTTATACAAGAATCATCATCGAGCAAATAATCGGGAACTGCATCATTTGCCCTAGATTTTGAATGCTTGCTTATGGGATGTGGCAAAAGAGAATAATCCCCATGTGAAGCAGTATAATCTCTCTTAATATGCCTGGCAATGGCAATACCTTGGGCTCTGTAGGCGAGCTTGCTGGAGAGCTCTGACCAAATGCTATATATATAACAGAATTATAAGGAATCTGCTTACTTTAAAGTGTTGAACTACTAAGATTGGCACTATAAAAGGGATTGATTCCCAGCGTTACAGCCAGTCCCCATTTCCAGGAACAGCTTCCTCACCATCCTGAGTTGATTGAATCCTCACCTCATCTTTTCTTTTAATATTATTATTTATTTATTTTATTCTTGTACGGTTCTCACATTCTTTTCTTTTTGTCTTTAATTTTTGTCTGTGAGCGTGTATTATAGCATAAGAGATAGATTCATGCCTGAACCAAAGGGTCATCCAACAGTTATCCAATCTAGAAAAAAGATGAAATTGAGAGAGTTGCCTAGGCCAATCGTTGGCCAGGTTGTGGAAACTAACTGTAGATTTTTGTTTCGGTTTATGTTCTTCATTTAATATATGTGGATACTTTGCTTGCATTGGTTACTTTTTAATTTCTCTTTACAGCCTCTCTCTACAACGATTGTCAATCAATACAATCTCGGAGGGAATATCCTTAGTTATAATCTTGGCGGCATGGGTTGCAATGCTGGGCTTATCTTGATTGACCTTGCCAAACAACTCTTCTAGCAAAATATGCCTTATCTCGTTACAACTTTTTACTTTTAGAAGCTTGTCACTATTTTTTATTATTTTCAGAATAACACATTTATTCTTTTAAAAGTTTTTGTAGTATCTTTTAACTTGGTTTTCCCAGGGAATCGATGGACAACGTCACACATCTCTCTTACCTATTGAAACTACGGAGCTCATGCTTCATGGTCAACATGGCCAAGATCACTTCAAACCAAGCTCTTTAAAAGGGCCGATAACAACTTCGGTATTCACTTCGAAACCCAATCTAAAGTGATTGGTACAAAGGTCGATAACAACTTCAGTCTTCACTTCAAAACCCAATCTAAAGCGATTGGTACAAGGGCCGATAACAACTTCAGTCTTCACTTCGAAACCCAATCTAAAGCGATTGGTACAAGGGCCGACAATCATTTCGGTCTTCACTCGCAAAGCATCGCTTAGCTTTCAGCCTCGAAAGCCACCTCCCAGAAATGACCAAGGAGTGTACTTTGCTTAGCTTTCAGCCTCGAAAGCCACCTCCTAGGAATGACCGAGGAGTGTACTTTGCTTACTGAGGAGTGTACTTTGCTTAGCTTTCAGCCTCGAAAGCCACCTCTCGGAAACGACCGAGGAGTATACTTTGCTTAGCTTTCAGCCTCGAAAGCGACCTCCCGGGAACGACCTAGGAGTGTACTTTGTTTAGCTTTCAGCCTCGAAAGCAACCTCCCAGAAACGATCGAGGAGTGTACTTTGCTTAGCTTTCAGCCTCGAAAGCTACCTCCCGGGAACGATCGAGGAGTGTACTTTGCTTAGTTTTTAACCTCGAAAGCCACCTCTCGGGAATGACCGAGGAGTGTCTGCAAGCTTAAAAATGCGATTCACTTCCTGTCTATGAAAGAGAAGAAGAAAAATAATAATAATAAAAATTTCTATGAGATTTTCATAAAACCAAAATCCAAAAAAGTTATACAAATAATGAAATAAGAATATTTATAACATGCATTCATCTTGACAGTGAAATCAAGCATAAAACTCGGTATGCATTTATCTTGACAGTGAAATGAGACATAAAATTCGGTGAAAAATGAAAAGAAAAAGATGATAAAGGTGACAAATAAGAACAAAACAAAGAAGAAAAAAAAAGTATGAGATTATAAAACAATGTAACTTATAAAGGATTTCAATCTATATTTATACATTTGCTAGAAAAGTAGTAATTTTAGTGTTTGGCAGATGTTCTTAGTACATTCATATGCTAATGAAATTAGCAAAGACATTAAAAGCAAAGACATTAAATAGTATAGGAAAATTGATCAGGTTACAACCCACCCCTTTTGCAACACAATAAATGTTGCTGAGATGTATTAGGAGGATCTATCTGTCTTCTAGAGGATTCAAAGTTATTTGTACTAACAACAAGTGTAATACATAAATTTTCATAACCAGTTATTTATTTATCAAAACAATCGTTGCTAACTTTTTATATATTCATTGAGATCATGCAAAGACTTAAAAAATAAATTTTAAAGACAAAACATTCTACCATAAGAGAAAGTTACTATTTAAATTCACACTAAACATAATAAATATGCACATAAAAACATAAAATTTAATCTTCATTAACTTTTTTACTTTTATGTTTATCTTAAAAGCACTAAAAATAAGTTTATCTTTTTTCAAAACAATAAGTTGATTAAGATAACTTATTTACTTGAAAAATCTTTGAAAATTCAACTCATATAACTAAACTTAGTTCATATTTGTAGTAGTATTTTACATAAGTAATAAATTTCTGAATTTTATCTTTTTGCGTAATTTAATCAATAAATTTAATTTCTCTGAATGTGATAAGAGAGTATGAATCTAACTATTTTTCAGATAGGTTGCTCAACATGCCAATGCGTGTCTTTCATCTAACATACATAGCATAAGGAAGTTTTATGTCATTTAATGCATATCAATGCATGCCTTTGATCTATCATAGTATAAGGAATCCGCCAACGATGTTTCTAATGTTTAGATTGAAGTTTAATGTCATTTATAGTTGTTTATGGTTTATGCACTAGTAGAAAAAGGGTATTTATCGTCGCTTCTGAGAGGCCTTTTTATCGGGTTTGGAACCGACGTTAACCTAGGAGACGTTAAAAATGACATCGGTTAAACAACCAACATCACGTAGTCCACCACCACGTCGGTTTAGACCAGTAAACCAACGTGGTACTTAGTTGAAAACTCTAAAATAGATGGGCATCACCACGTCAATTGGTGTCCAAACCGACATGGTGAAAAGCACCACAACGTCGGTTGGTGCCCAACACCGACGTGGTGAAGAGCACCACAACGTCGGTTGGTGCCCATAACCGACGTGGTGAAGCTATCACAATGACGATTTTTACATAACTGACATGTTTTTTTAAATATACAGATTGAATTAGCTACTACACAAAATCATATACAATTGCAGTTCGTAGTTAGTATATACACTAAATGTACACTAAAAACTTGTAATACACTAAGAACTACTTCTAATTTACACTAAGATGTACTTCTGACTTTGAGAAAATACTGTGCCCATTCTTTTTGAAGCTCTTATATTCTCTGCTTGTCCAATGGCTTTGGAGTTTGAAAAACTTGAAATAAGTGTACAAACTTTAATCTTCGAATTTCAAACTTGACAAACATTTGACATATTTAGAAACTTAAGACATGTTCTTACATGCTCCCAAGAATTCGTGATCCCAGCTATTGTTATGGTTCTCATCTAATGTATAATGTAATATCCAAATTCCCAGCCTCCTTTTTGCTCATTGCACTTTCATTAAAGTTGAATGATCAAATACTTGAATAATTCTAATTTTAATAAACTTACTTTAGAATTAAATTCCTTAGGATATATCCATTAGAGGTTTTGGGTTATGGATGTAGATCTTCCGCAAAGAACGTTATACACATTCATTGCACTAAAATCCAAGTTGTTTAGTAAATTGCTTATTGTACAAAAAAGAGTGATATCTATTACTTAAAATTAATAAAATGATACCTTTGTACAATTTGTTTCATATCATTCGGTGCCTTCCTATGCAACGAACAGAACCAAACAATTGTGTTGTTCGTGGGACACACAAGCATGAGCTGTCAATGGGACCTAAAATAAAAAATTTATGAATATAATATTCTCAACATTACTTAAGATTAAAATATAAATATTTGAAACTTACTAATGGATAATAGGGGCAAAGTAAATTTTCTTCCTCGACTCTGAAATCCAATTTTGTATATAGGTCTGAGTATCAATCATTTTATTTCCAAACCTCTGTAAACTTTGAAGCTCAACGAATCCACAAATATTAGGATTCCCTATGCTATAAACTAAATCATTTATGTACCTACATTGTGAGAATTAATCTTAGTAATAGGAAAAGTTGATGAAATATATAATTAGCAAACATGTAGAAAGGTATACTTACATCATCCATAACTGAATAATATTAATGTTTAACATCTGGGAACCACCAACTAGTTCCAAGATGTCTTGCATAGATATATACAATGGGACACCTTCCATCCCAAAGACATATGCATCCCAAGGCATTTGAGCTACATTATTAAATAACTCGTAGAGTATACGAGTCAACTCTTGAATTGGATTCACTTCTAACTCAGCTGGTGGAGACCTAGGACTTAAATCCTCAGCTAGTGATTTCTTTTTACTCCCTTGGTCCTGTAACACATAAAAAAAATGTATCAATTAATAATAACTGTGAATTTAAATAAGATTAAGACAAATCACAATACTCGAGTCCTTTCAGAAATGGCATGTAGAAGATGTGTAAGCCACGCAATAAATGTACCAAGTGCCTCTCCCACAAGTGTAACCTCTAATGTGGGCACAGACACCTCGGCATCTGCCTTTTTAACTTCTTCGACGACCACTCTAGCAAAATCATCTCCAAGTGGCACTATATGGAGGGTCGAATATACGGGAAACACTCTCTCAATCACCACCAATCGAGGAGGATCTCCAACGTATAATTTAAATCGATATGAGGTATCAGTGTTGGTGTCTTCCTCCTCGTCTTCAGCAGCACAACTGCCCTTTCTACTATCTCTCCCACATGTAGGTAGTACTACACCTTCCTGCAAAGGAGTGTGCTGCTGTGATAACTCCTCCAATCCTCTTCTAATTTCTTGTCTCAACTCATCTTTTAATTTATCTCGTACTTTTTGTTCTATTTGAGACGTCAATTTCTCTTCTAATTGAGACGTAAATTCATATTGAAGTCGAGATATCTCCATCATTATATCTGCATTATCAGATGAGCTAGACCGTAGAGCAGAACCAAAATATTGTCTCACACCCACACCATATCCAGTAGTCCATACACGATCGGGATGTTCCTTAGTGCCCAGAGCAGTAGTCAATATATTTTTTCTTCCTTGAGTGACAAAACTGCCCTGGAAGCTCTGCTCCACTAGAGAATCCTGAAAAAATAATACAATATGTCAACATTGTATAATAATAAGACATTAGATATCATTAGTAAATTGTTATTAACTTACAATGCGTTGGGTAATCTCAAGTGCCTCTGGTGATGTCATCTGCCCTCCAGGTTTAGTCCTAGCCAACTTCCATTTCTCATGTCGACTAGGACGGGATGGAGGAGAAATGAATTCATCTGAACCTGATGCTGCTTTTAATCTTTTCAATTTCTCATCCCTTATTTTATTTTCTAATAAATCATACCACTCACAAGACAACCGGTGGGGGGTGACATTTCTCTGCTGAATGGCTTGTGCTTTCTTCCTCTTCTCCTACACAATAAATCAAAAGCTTTGTTGCCAAGTTATATTATTTAATGAAATTATGATGGATAAAACAAACCTGCCAAGAGGGATCCTCTCTAGATTAGACTAATTGTGTCCAAGTCTCTTCATCAATAGAATACTTCTCACAGGGGGACTTTCTCTTATGATAACCATAGATGTACCAATTCGTCAAGTTTGTCTTGAAATTTCTCCATTTGATAGCAATAGATGACATAATTTTCTTTCTTATTAATGGAGATGTTTCAAACTCAAAGCTTGTCTGCAAAATAAAATAAATAAGTCATTAAACATATAACACATAATTATGATCATTAAGGACTTATAATAAGCTTTAAATGAATGACTTACAGTAAGATCCTGCCATATCAAATTTTTCTCAGCTTCAGTGACATGATCCCAAGTCAGAAGCAAAATAGACACCTTCATACGTGCCAAAACACCCAAATAGTTGACAAACACAACACGATTAGGGCCTAAAGCCCTACCAGTCTGAGCGTCTAGGTTTACTATGACCTTAGAACCATCAAGTCAACTAGCAGTGACATCTTTCAACGGTGTAGGTTCTCTACTCTTCCTCTGTGAATCAGCCATGACCTAAAAAAAACAGAAACATAAGATTAAAACTTACCAAATTAATTAAGCTTAACATTAAATGTTAAAATTAAGTACAATCAATGTTCAAAATAAAATACAACAAATAATTAAACATTATTTTATCTTATTTTGGTAGTGTTACAATGTTTTCTCATATTCATTCACTGTGATCACTCCGTGTAGGATGTACTTCATCAAGATCATTTTCCTCATTGATAGAAGGTAAGTGTTTTGAAAATGAGTTGTCAGCATGTTGGACTATTGAGTCATCATGGTTCTCAACATCATATTCAGTTCTCCCTTGTATAACAACTGACCACCTTTCATTAGAAGGATCTCTGACATAAAAAACTTGTTTTGCTTGGTAAGCCATGATGAAAGGATCTTCCTTAGAACCTATCTTTCCAAGATCAGCCATGGTAAAACCCAAATCGTCAACATGCACTCCTGTGTTACTATCAACCCATTTACACTTAAATACTAAAACTCTAAATTTGATGTAGTCAACTTCCCAGATTTCTTCAATTACTCCAAAGTAACTTATTATAGCCATCACAAGATTGTTGTCTTTTGAACTAGCAAAGTGCATTGACTTTGTCTCAAGGATGACACCACTATTATGCATTGTACTTTTTTGATCCTCAATAATTGTGTAAAAAGAGAACTTATTAATATCATACCCAGACCATGTTATGACATCAAAGTTAGGTCCTCGTGCTAACCATTTCAAATCATCAACATCACAATCATTTTGAAGAATTTTTGTTTAAACCTTTTCAAAAACGTCTTGTTATGTTCAATGAATAACCACTTCTTATTTGCACATGGGTTCATTGTCTTTAGCAACATTTTGTGTTTATCTATGTAAGGAAGAGCATCATTAGTATTGTTCAAAATATACAAGTGTGCTTGGAGTACTTGTTGTTGATCTTTTTGAACTATCCTCACACCTCGTGTGCCTTTGCTTTCTTGCCTTCTTTCATACCTCGACTTTGGTATGCCTATGGCATCTACTTCCGACATATACGTGGTACAAAACTCAATTGCCTCTTCTACAATATATCTCTCAACAATAGATGCTTCTGGTCGATATGGATTCTTCACATACCCTTTGAATATCTTCATGCATCTCTCAATTGGATACATCTATTGTAAAAACAAAGGACCACATATTTTAATTTCTCTCACCAGATGAACAATTAAATGGACCATGATATCAAAAAATGAAGGAGGAAAATACATCTCTAGTTGACACAAGATAATGATAGCTTCATTTTCTAAGTCATCCAACCTAGTAGGATCAATTACTTTCCTACAAATATCATTGAAGAATAGGCAAAGACGAGTGATGACTTGTCTAACACTTTTTGGTAGAATTTCACGAATAGCCACTAGGAGAAGGTCTTACATCAGAACATGACAATCATGAGATTTTAAGCCAATAAGTTTCAAATCTTCCATTGAGACAAGGCTTTTGATATTTGAAGAGTATCCTTGTGGTACTTTAACTCCTCGCAAACATCCACAAAAACTGATCTTTTTAGATTTTGATAAAGTATGACATGCTGGTGGCAAGTACATTCGTTTACCATGAGGTTGGGGCTATAACTCAAACCGAACACCCATCTCAACGAGATCCTTACAAGCATTAATTCCATCCTTTGTCTTTCCTTTAATATTTAGCAATGTCCCAATTATACTATCACAAACATTATTTTCCATATGCATTACATCTTTACAATGTCTGACATCTAACTTTGACCAATATGGAAGTTCAAAGAATATCGATTTCTTCTTCCATATGTTTCTCACACCACTATGCTTGACAGTTTTCCCATAATTGACTTCGATGTTGCTCACTTGATTATACACTTCTTCTCTAGTTAAGGGTGGAGGTTTAGTTCTGTCTTCCTAACAACCATTAAAAACTTTCTTCAACCTGCGATAAGGGTGGTTACGTTTCAAGAACTTTCGATGGCCAATATAACATGTCTTCCTCCCATATTTTAGTTGATGGAAACTTGTGTTCTCTTCACATATCGGGCAAGCATGATATCCTTTGACACTATAATCACTCAGATTTCCATATGTTGGAGAATCATTAATCATGCAAAATAACATTGCTCGCAAATTGAAATTGGCCTTCTCATGTGCATCAAAAACCTCAACACCTTCATCCTATAACAATCTCTATCAAAGGACTTAGATAAACATCTATGTCATTTCTGGGTTGCCTTAGTCCTGATATCATCATAGACAACATCATATATTTTCTCTTCATGCACAACCAATACAGAAAATTGTAAATAAATAGCAAAATAGGCCATAAACTGTGTTTGCTACTTAAATTACCGTACAGATTCATTCCATTAGTTGCAAGACCAAGTTTGAGATACAAAGAATCGATTTCTTCCATTGTAGTGAATCGGCTGCATGTCATAACAACCCATCACATCTTCTTCCATTTGCATGTCATGTCAAGCTCTTTGCATCGTTAACATTGGCGTAAAAAAGTTTTAACCGAGGTATGATTGGAACATACCCCAATACTTTTTCAGGAGGACTCTTTTTCATGTCATCTTCATCCCCGTCATCATCCTTAACTTTGTAACTTGATACCCCGCATCTGGGACACTTATGCAATCCTTCGAATTCTTTTCTATACAATATACAATCATTTGGATAAACATGTATTTTTCAGTACTCCAAACCTAATAGACACAATATCTTCTTGGCCTCATAGTAACTGGTAGGCAATGTATTACCTTGAGGAAGTATTTCATGCAAAAATTCAAGTAATTCAGTAAAGCTTCTATCAATCCTCCCATTTCTTGCTGTCGCAACCGGGATCACGACAGGGCGATCAAAAAGTTTATTTTAAAAAATATTTAAATTGAGATTGGAGTCGCCACCATAGTTTATTATAGAAAACCATAGAAAAACCAAGAATAAAAATGTCTACGAACCAGATTCAAAGATTCGGGAGTCGATTACGTGTGAGGAAGGTATTAGCACCCCACAACGCCTGTCCTAAGACGGTACCCTTAATCAAATGAATAAAAATAAGTGTGGTTTTAAAAAATTCATTTTCCCAAATAATAACAATAATAATCAGACTAAAGACAAAACAAACAAATATATAAAAAACCAAAACAAACAAGAAAACATGTTTATAAAAATCATAACAATAAATAATAATTAGGTAGATAACAAACAAAAATAAAACAAACAAACATATATATTTTTTTATGTATTTGGACCCGACAAGGCTTGACCTTGGTCCTACGTATACATGATAGAAAATCAGGGTACACGTGTTCTATTTTAAAAATTTGTTGATGAAGTTTGATATTTTTTTACTCTTATGAATATTTTCTTTTATTTTTGGCAATTTATTTTATATAATTTTTTTAATTATTTTCTATTTTATTAGTTTTTTTCTTGATAATTGTTTATTTAAAGGAAACTCGGGACAAGACTTTTTTTTTATATTTAAAAATGTTTATTAAAAAACTATTTTTATTTTAATTTGAGAAAGGAACTGATTTTTATTATCTTAAAGAAATTGTTTTTATACTTTAAAAACATATCATTTTTAATTTTTTATTCATTATTTAAAAAAAACTATTTTTTATATTAAAAAAATCTTTTTCTTTTATTTTATTTTTAAATTGTCTTTATATTTTATTTTCGAAAAACGTGTTTCTATTACCTTATTTTTCTAAAAATATGTTTTTTATATTTATTATCAAAAAAACATGTTTTTATATTTATCTCATTTTTATTATTTTTGAAGATGTTTTATCTTTATTATTTTATGGCTGTTTTGAAACTTTTTCTCTTTTTTGCTTTGAAAATTTATATTTTTGATATTTTTTCAAGAACTATTAATTTATTAAATTTTAGAAAGCATTTCGTTTGTTCCTCGAAAATTGGAAAATGTTTTATAATTTATTATTTATTTTTTTAAAATCAAAGAGACAAGGGATGAACCTCAGAATATCATAATAACCATCAAACATAGCAACCACATGTATGTGATAAGTATATAACACAGAGTAAATAGAGCGTACCAGTTGAAGATCCTCCAAAAACACGTTCCCTTCTTCTCTGAACTCTTAATTTAGGACCCTTTTTAGTATCTCTAGTATTTCTCGTGTTTTTTTCACGTGTATCCACTTGCTCACTATGCATATTTATACTAATTCTAGTCAGCCCACTCTTAATTCAAATTTTAAATCCCTTAATTCATAATTATTCCCACTTAATTATAATTTGTGAACTGCCAATTGATTATTCTCTTGTAATTCAGATTCAAATCTACTAATTCCTAATTATCCTCACTTATGACACCAACTGACTATTAAATCCCAAGGACGAACACAGACTAAAAAATGGGCAGAATTGTACCATTATTTTTGTTATGACATCATAACCTCCCATACATATAATCAAATTCGAAAATAAATGAATATGGGAAATAAATGGGGAATATTGGAGGTAATGTGGCTGAAACATTTTATTATTATTTTTTAATTCATTTTTTTCTTTATTGTTTTTTCCATTTTTCCATTTATTGAAAGCAACCTAAATAACACAACAATAGAAATAATACTTAAACCTTTTTTATTTTAATATTATTATTATTTTGAAATATATATATTTATTATCATTATTTTTTTTACTTTTCGAAAAATAAACAAATCATCTAATTACTATTTTAGAACATTAAACAAATGGAACTTGTAAAATAAAAAGGATGAGCATAACAATTCAAAAAGAAATGCATCAATTATTACACAATCAGTATTTAATTGAAAATCATCAACATTTAATTACTATTAAGTAGAAAATCATTTGCAATTAATCAGAATAATAATCAAATCAACTATTCAAATTTCTAGCCTTTCTAAAATTTTTCAAATTTATTTTCAATTAATTTTCGTATCATTAATGGGCATCAGAAAAGGCAAGCAAAAAGAGAGGATGTGACATGACAACACTTTAATGAGAATTTTATTTTTCTTATTATTATTTTTTTAACAAATTTTTAATAGATTGATTTTCTTTACTTTTTTTCCTTTTTTACGAATTCTATTTTAACTTTATTCATAAAATAAAATGGAACCAAAACTCTTTTTTTATTTAAATAATAACACACATTTTTATTTTAATTTTATATTGTTTTATATTTTGGAATAATTTTATTTGCCCGGACGAAATTGGGTGTTGACAGCTGCCCTTCCTTATTTAAATTTTACCAGATGATCTGAACTTATGAACTTCAGATTATCTGAGTAAAAGATAAGTAAGGACAAAAACACTAATTTCGTTCGGTTATGAAAATAAAAGACAATAAAATAAATGTATAAATAGAGGCTGAGACCTTGTATTGAGACGAGAGGGTCGCGTACCTTAAACTGACCTTATACTGATATAAGAGGGTTGTAAATTTTGGATTTGAACTGACCTTGTACTGAGACGAGAGGGTCGTTTTTCTTCATTTTGACCTTGTACTGAGACGAGAGGGTCGTTGTTCTTGATTTTGACCTGGTACTAAGACGAGAGGGTCTTTGTTCTTGATTTTGACCTTGTATTGAGACGAGAGGGTCGTTGTTCTTCATTTTGACCTTGTACTGAGACGAAAGGGTCGTTGTTCTTGATTTTGACCTTGTACTGAGACAAGAGGGTCGTTATTCTTCATTTTGACCTTGTACTGAGACGAGAGGGTCGTTGTTCTTCATTTTGACCTTGTACTGAGACGAGAGGGTCGTTGTTCTTCATTTTGACCTTGTACTGAGACGAGATGGTCGTTGTTCTTCATTTTGACCTTGTATTGAGACAAGAGGGTCGTAAACTTTGATTTTTGGACTTACCTTCAATCAGAGGGTCATTTATCTGAATTTGAGACCATGCATCAGAGGGTCATCTATCTGAATCTTACACCATGCATCAGAGGGTCATAACTCTTTATCAAATCTCTGGAGAATGTCACCAAGATTATACTATCATGTTTTAAAATACGAAAATACGACGTTGAGTCTTTTCCCTTAATAATATCTTCTATTGATTTGCATGAAGTTTGCTTTTTCTTTGTTCTTTTTAAAGAATGCATTTACGAATGCATGAAATGTGATTTTTTTTAAAAGAATGCATGTTAAAATACATGAAATTTGTTTGAATATGAATTTTTGATTTTGTTATTTTTGAAAAATTCATATAAGAATGCATGAAATTTGATTTTTTGCTTGATGCATTTATGAATGCATGAAAATTTTTTATTGAATATGAATTTTGAAAATGCATGTTTGAATGCATGAATTTTGATTTTTTGTTCTTTTTTTTTAATGGTGCATTTATGAAAGAATGGAATTTTTGATTAAATCTGAATTTTGAATTTGAATGAAAATGCATGTTTGAATACATTAAATTTGATTTTTTTGTATTGTTTGAAAAATGCATTTATGAATGCATGAAAGTTTGATTGAATATGAATTTCTGGTTTGAATGAAAATGCATGTTTGAGTGCATGAAATTTGATTTTCTTTTGTTTTGAAGAGTGCATTTATGAATACTTAAAACTTTGTGAATTTTTTGAATGAAAATGCATGCTTGAATGCATGAATTCTTTTTGTCTTTTTGATTTTGTTCTTTTTTTGAAAAATGCATTTATGAATGCATGAAATTTTATGAATTTTCTGAATGAAAATGCATGCTTGAATGCTTGAGTTATTTTTGCCTTTTTGATATTGTTCTTTTTTTTTTTTTAAAAGAATGCATTTATGAATGCATAAAACTTGATTTTTTTTTGTTTTATTATTTTTTAAGAATGCATATATAAATGAATGAAATTTGATTTTCTTTTGTTTTGTTATTTTTGAAGAATGCATATATAAATGCATGAAATTTGATTTTCTTTTGTTTTGTTATTTTTGAAGAATGCATATATGAATGCATGAAATTTGATTTTCTTTTGTTTTGTTATCTTTGAAGAATGCATGAAACTTCGATTTTATTTTTGTTTTATTATTTTTGAAGAATGCATATATGAATGCATGAAATTCGATTTTTGAAGAATGTATGTTAAAATGCATAAAATTTTGTGTTTTTATTATTTTTTTTTATTTTGAATGAAAATGCATGTTTGAATGTTTGATATTTTATTTTTGATTTTCTTGGATGATAATGCATATATTAAATGAATGAAATTTTATTTTTCATTTTTTATTTTCTTGAATGATAATGCATGAAATTCTAGTTTTTTGAATAATCATTTTCGATGCTAATGTATGTACAAATTTTTTAAATGATTTTACAAATGATGATTTTTTGAGTGAACTTTTCAAAGACAATGTTTCAAAAAGATATGTACTAATTTTTTAAAAGAGAAGATATGTACACAAGATATTTTCAATGATTTTCAAATGTTTCAAAATTTATGTACAAAGGAACATTTTCAATGATTTTTTCCAATATTTAAAAAGTATGTATAAAGATTTTTCAAAATATATATTTTTTATGTACATTTAAAAGAATTTTTAAATGATTTTATTTTTGTTTAAATGCATATATAAAAAGAATTTAAAAGATCTTAAGAATATGTACAAACTTCAAAGTTAAAATATGTTCAAAATTTTTCCTTTTCTCTTTTTCAAAATTTCACTGTGTAGAATCAGAAATTCTTGGTAATCATTGAATTCACTAAATATCAACTTCCATTTTTTAAAATTCATTTAATTCCATTTTTTAAGAAAATCCAGGGTTATTTGAAGCTAATTTCAACATGCTTTTGGAAACACTGCTTAGATGCATGCATTAACCCATGGGTAAAAGGGTAAGTGTTTAGGGATTTTGAAGTATTCAAAAGATATTGGAAAGCAAATTTTCCGACAGGACTACCCCCATTTAGGTGTCCCAATCTAGGTGTCCCAATTTTGGTGTGTTGGGCTGGCTGTGTGGGCTTTAAGCTTGGAGGGTATGAACAACCTGGTTCAAAAAGAAAATAACAGTAGTGTAAAGGACTCTTCATGAAGGAAAATAAGCTTTGCAACTACCCCAGTTTTTATGATAAGATTTTTGTGAGGGATTGCTTGTCTTGGTAAGGTGACAAAATGGGATAACAAGGGTACGGATGAATTTGGATTGTCCTACTGTTGGATGAGGGATGAAAAAGGTACTGAAAATATGATTGCCCCTAATTGGTATGTATAATGAGATAAATGTGAGGAAAAGCAAGGGTATCATATGCCCCAGTGTCACTTCTGATGTTTCATTCTCAGTCGATCTGTGTATAGATGACTCTCTTTTGAAAAAGACATTCTAGTAGACTTCTTTCTTTTTTCATTTTTCATTCATTTTTCTTTTTCATTTTTTCACGTATTATCAGTCACGTCCTCTTGTTACAAAGCTAAACTTTATGAAAATCATTGCAATCATTTCTCAATCAATATAGACTTTATTAGGCTTGTAACGTGGCCAGAGGTTATATGATTGTTAAGAAAAAGGATATAAAGGCTCAAAAAATATTTTTTTTGGGTTTTATTTTTTAAACAAGGATCATCAACCAAATGTTGTAACCAACCAATGTTATCTTCCATTGTATCATTTACTTTCTTTCTCATTAGAGAGTCTTTGTTGTACTCCCTTTTTATAAACTTTTGAGAATATCTTTTTTTTCTTACTTCTTTTCTTTCTTTCTTTTTTTCTCTCCTTTTTTCTTTTTATTTTTCAATGTTTTTTCTTTTTTTTTTCTTTTTATATTTTTTCTTTTCTTGAAAAGCTTTGGATGTACTCTTTGCCTGATGTGCATTTTCTTTTAGGCTTTCAGAAACTTCTGATGATACTCTTTTCTTGATGAATTAGGAGCTTTGACATATAAATTGTTTATGAATTTCTTCTATCAAAACCTTAAACTAAGCTTCAAATTGTTGATGATCCTCATTAAGGGTATTTGAAAGAAATATTTTTATTTTTTCGGCTCAAAGAGAGTACGAAAGATTTAAAAAGTGTTTTGAATATAGAAACATGGTCGTATATCATTTTGAATCATAATTGCTTGATTTTCAAAGAGTTTAACAATAAAACAAAATTAATGACTTCTGACACGTGCATTTTTCTTTTTTTTTTTCTTTTTTTCATTGTCCTATCTTTTGCTTAGATCACCCTTTTGGGTTTTCAGTCTAACGGACTTTTTTTCGAATGCCCCGAAAGAATAGGGGTAGGAAATTGATCAACTAACAGAAAACTGACATTCTGTCCCGTGTAAAAATATTCTTAGGTAATGGTAACCATTTGGACAATCCTTTCATTTGAGAATTTTGGGAATCTAGGAAATTTTGGGAAAGCTTGATAATTTTGGTAAAGACAATAGGTAACAAACACCGTGTATGCAAATGTTTCCTTAGAAAAGTTAACTTTTACCTTTATTAACATTTTGCTTGAATGAATCCATTTTATTATTATTCACATTATTGTAAATTCAATGATCCATGAACAAATGACTTACCACATTTTCCTTTTTTTGCTTTTTCCCTTTTTTTTTTGTGAAAAC
>Ga0209489_106550_pt1 | contig 18581 bp, 13 predicted proteins | sample SiratrowhiteBW_FD_187527 | JGI IMG/M metagenome (GOLD analysis project Ga0209489, IMG submission 187527) | Root nodule microbial communities of legume samples collected from California, USA - Siratro white BW (SPAdes) (version 2) | ecosystem: Host-associated > Plants > Roots > Nodule | place...
TAATTACATCAAACATTACATCAGAACATAATTCATCAACATTACATCAGAACACAACTTAATTACATTACATGTATTTACATAATTCACCAAAATGATTATCCACAACACTAAACAACCCACTATGAACAGATCTTTTATGCTGGAAAAAAAATCAGACAAACCTAACAATATATACAACTTACAAAAATCAAATCAGTTACACGTTTAAGTAATTCCTGATAAATCATTGTAATAATAACACGATTAGAACCAGATAAACTCCTCAGTTAGGAGTCACTTGATTCCTTTTCCAGATCAACCTTCTCTCTCGCAATTCTCAACCCTATAGCTATACAAACATCAATTAATGTAAAGGAAAATACTTGGGGACCTAATTTTAAAACCATAATTATTCTTCAACAAATCTATAACACAGCTCCCTAACAAACATCATCCTCATTTGCAAATCTCTATCAACCATGAGGAGCCAACCAAAAGGAGTTCCTTTTATGCACGCCTTCTAATCATCAGATAACATGCTATTGACCATCACGAGATATTTAGTCTTGCAACAATGGCATACTCACAAACAGTCCTACATATAATTAAACCAGTCAATATAGACATTACATGACAAAATATTTCATGATAAAAAACAATTATGCATACTACAAATCAAAGCTTATTCTCCAATTCGGATCTATCACGAATAAGAACATCAGAAGATGCCATTTGTAATCCTGCAAAAACCAAAATAATTCCATAAGACCAACTAACATCAAACCATTTGTGTTATCAAAACATCACTGGTTACCCCTTTAGTAATGAGGGGACACCTTCGTTCAAGTTTTGGCGACTAACCACATGAACATATGAACATATCTGACTTGTGTCGCCAAAACTTGAACACAGGTGTCCCCTCATTACTAAAGGGGGTAACCAGTGGTGATTTGTAAAATAATTAAATCATTGTCACCTTACAAAAAAATCAGAGATTACCCCTTCAGTAATGAGGGACACCTTAGTTAAATTTTTGGCAAAACACGTCGGATATATTCATGTGCTCATGTTGGTAGTCACCAAAACTTGAACGTAGGTCTCCTCATTACTAAAGGGGTAACCAATGGTGATTTGTAAAATAATTAAGTCATTGTTACCTTACAAAACATCAGAGGTTACCCCTTCTGTAATGAGGGGACACCGTAATTCATGTTTTGGCGACACAGGTAAGATATGTTCATGCGTTCATATGTTTCCAAACCCAATCAATCCTCAGCCCAGTACTTATTGTCATTTTTCTCCCAGCACACATCACAGTCTGTCTTTCTCTAAACCTTAAACTCTTAACAAAAATCATATAAATAAAGGTCTTTCTCAAAACTCTAAACTGTGAAACCAAATAAAGATCTTCCTTTTCCATTAAAAATCCCATAAAAGAGCAACCTTTACTCCATAAATCTAAACCCCATACAGAAATCATACAAGACCAACATTTAAACGATGAAAAACAGTTCATTTTCCATGAAAACCTCATAAAAGACTCACCTTTAACAACTTTTGATGAAAAACAGAAGAAAAACAACCACAAATTAACAAAAATCATACAAATAAAGGCATTTCTCAAAACCCTAAACCATGAAACCAAATAAAGATCTTTCCTTTTCATTCAAAACTCCATAAAAGAGCAACCGTTACTCCAAAAACCTAAACCCCATACGAAAATCATACAAGACCAACATTTAAAGGATGAAAAACATTTCCTTGTCCATGAAAACCTCATAAAAGACTCACCTTTAACAACTTTTGATGGAAAACGAAAAAAAAAGCAACTTTTGACACATAAAAACCCAAACCTTACTTCAACCACCACAAACTCTACACAAAAATCAAATGACAAACAACAAAAACGACTTAAAATAGCAACCTTTACTTCTTTTTCAAACATAAATGATATAAAAACCCAACCTTTACCTTAAACCGACGATGAACCAAGGGATGGAGAGAGTCAGAGAGCGGAGAGAGCAACGACAGAACGAGAGAGCATCAGAGAGCGAGAGCAATGAGAGAATGAGAGAGCGTGGAGCAATGAGAGAACGGGAGAGCATGAGAGTGAGAGAGCAATGAGAATGAGGGAGTCAAAACAGTGAGGGAGTGAAAGTGGAGAAGGGGAGAGAGACTTTTCATTTCTAAATTTAGACCCTTTACACGTTAGTTTAAAAAATTAATATTTTTCGCCACATCAGCGGTGTCAATCTATCATTACTCTATTTATAATTGAGGTTAAATATTTTAGACTAAAATGGATTACACTACACTTACTTATTTGTTGAACAAGTTAAGTGGTTATTCTTACTGACACCACCTATTTATGATATAATGTGAACATTTGTGACAAGTAACATATAGTTTTATGAAATTAATAGGTTAAAAATAAAATTATCTTGATAAGGAGTAAATGATTGTATATTATCTTTATTTTCAATCTCCACAATTGGGATAGATTGATAACTAATGTCATTAATAATTTTCGTATTATCTCACTCTTTTGTTAAAAATAGTTTCTCAATATTTTGAATTTTGAGTTGAAGATTTACTTTTTAACTATTTTTAAATATTTTCTAAGTTCAATATCTTGACTTTATATCCAATCATTTGAGAAAGAACATGAATCATAATAGATTTCATTTTAAGATCATATATTTCTCATTCTTAATTTTAACCATATCGCATAAATTTTTTAATTCATTTGATGGATGAATTCTTTGTGTCGGTGCATTTTGTTTTAATTCTTCAAATTTGTATGATTAAATATTTGATTAAACGAAAATCATGTGAACGTACATTTGAACATTTCTTTTTCAAAGCATAAGTTAACCTTTGAAATTAATATTTTACTTGACTAATATTTTAATTAATGGTTGACTGAATCCATATTTTAAATAGTTAACTAAATTAACATTATGTTAATATACGTTTGAAATCTTCTATTTTAGAAAATATTTTTGTAAGCTAACTTTTTTAAAAGTATATACATTGTTGGGAAAAGGAGTTAAAAAAAAAAGAGGTAATTAGGGTCTAGGATTTTACAAATCTAGTCAGAGACTATAAACACATATAATAGATGAATAACATTATGGTTTATTTAATATGGTATGATCCACCATTGATTCATAACTAATTGATTAAAGGAATCAAACCACAATCACTTTTCTGAATTAAGAAATTTGAATTTTTACAATTTGAATATTAATTATGCAATAATAATTAGTTTTAATACAATTTCTATGTATTACATTCATATACATATTTTGTTATATATATATATATATATATATATATATATATATATATATATATATATATATATATAACTTACATACAGGTATTAAATGTTGTTATAATTACTTTTGAACAAGTATTAAATTTAGTAACAGTTACATTCTATTTAATAATACATATTCTATTTAATAATACATGCATTTATGTTTACCCTCATATACTTCATGTGAAGTCTATAAGTAACAAACAATGCTATGCTATGATTTGTGGATAACAAAAATCAAAATACTGAAAAGAAGTTTCATAGATATTGAAGATGGGGCAGAAGAAAGCTTTGTGTCTTGCAGTGTTTTCCATGGTTTATGGTCTGCTGGCAACAAGATTCACTACATCTGTAAAGCTTCTTAACTATTGCAATGTTTATAGACATTAATAAAAAATATCTATGACAGACGTCAATAAAAAAAAAATCTAGATCATATATGTCTAAAAATAGTTTACCAACTTCGATCAAGAAAACTATAATTAAGCAAATAAGATCGATTTAAAAAAAACAAAAAATATCTTAATAATGTGAATAAAAAATACTTTTTTATTAACGTTAATAAACAAAGCTAGTTGAGATTTGTTAAAAGGAAGAATAATGATTATTTGACAACCGGTTGCCTTTAACTCTCATTTAACATTGGAGTATTTTCGTCAAAGTGTCATACGTGGCAAGGTTAATTTTGGAAGATGATTTTGGAGGACAATTTTGATTTTTTGCTCCAAACCCTAAAAATCAGATTCAGCGCCAAAATAAGATCCTTTTCAGCTTCCACTTACACTCCTCTCTTCTGGTCTCCTCTGGTCTCGTCTCATCTACTCCCGCTGCTACCGGTGTTGTGTCGTCTTCTCTGGTCTTCTCCTCACCCGATCGTTGGCCTCCATCCGTCTTCTTTCTGGTGCATATATTTGTTCATTTTGGTTTAGGGTTTAAGTCTTTATTGTGACTTGCGATCTGGTTTTGTTTATTTTCGTCTTTTACGTGGTTTTCATCGAAAAGGAAGTGTTTTGTATGGTTAAAATGTTTGTGTTGTATGATTTCTATTTGGGGTTGAGTGTTGTGGAATAAAGGTTGGTCTTTTATGGTGTTTTTTGTGAAAAGGGAACACCTTTATTTGGTTTGAAGGTTTATGTTTTGAGGAAAACCTTTACTTGTATGATTTTTATTACATTAAGGGTTTGAAACTGTCACGTTTGAAGATTTTTGTATGATGTTTTTGATTTGAATGAATTTTTGTATGGTAGGAAGAAAGACAGGTTGTGTTCTATGCTGATTTTGCAGTTGTTTGTGGTTTTGAATGAATTTGTTGTGGAAAGTGTGAACACGAAGAAATTTGTCTTGTGTCGCCAAAACTGTGGACATGTTGTCCTGTCGTTATATAACGACTAACCTATTGCGTATTGTTTAAAATGAAATGAACTGACAGAGATTTTTCTTATGTCGCCAAAAGTGTAGACATGTTGTCCCCACGTTACATTAGGACTAACCTGTTGTGTATTGTTTAGGATGACATCAACATACTGTCTTGCATGGCCAAAACTGTGGACATGCTATCCCCTCGTTACGTAAGGGTTAACCTGATACGTATTTTCTAGAATCACATGAACAAAGGAACATATTTGTCTTGTGTCGCCAAAACTGTGGAAATATTGTCCCCTCATTACTTGTGGGCTAACCTGATGTGTATTGTGTATATTTTTTTTTTTGTTTAGATGGTTTGAATTGATAGCAGAAATGGTTGGATGTTTTTTGTTTTAATGGAATTGTTATTTGTTTTTGTTTTTGCAACATTACAATGGTGTCTGATGATGTTATTATTCGCAAACGAACTGAAATGGACAACATGGTTTGATTTGTAGTTTGCATTATTGATTTTGTTGATGAAATATTTTGTGATGTCATGCTTACCTTGACTGGTTTACTTACATGTAAGACTGTCTTCGAGTCTGCCACTGCTGCAGTTCCAAGTATATAATGAAAGTGAATAAAATGTTAACTGATGCGCATAAGGCCTCCATAAAAGCAACGCCATTTGGTTGGCTCGTCATGATAGATAAGGAACTGAAAATCAGTAGAAAAGTTGTTAGGCAATTGTCCATTAGATATGTTGAGAAAGATTATGGTTTTAAAATTAGGTCAGATGTAATTTCGTTTTCATTAATTGATGTTTGTGTTGGTCTAGGTTTGAGAATTGGTGGAGAGCAGGTTGATCTAGAGAAAGACTCTAGTGACTCCAAACTAAGGAGTTTATTTGGTCCCAACCGTATAATTATTATTATGATTCATGATTAACTACTTAAACATGTAAATAACTCTAATGTTGTTGAGTTTTGTAAATTGTATATTTTGTTAGGTCTGTCTGAATTTTTTTACCCAACACTAAGGGTTATGTATGTCCTGGGTTGTTTACTATTGTTGATAATCATTTTGTTGAACTGTGTCAATACAATTGGGTGGCGTTGTGTACCAATATCTAGTCCGAAGTTTGTGTGAAGGTGCTTCATCAATTCAAAAGGAGCCAGTTCCTTCAGTTCTTTATATTGTTGGATGTACTTACTTGCTGCAGGTAATTTTTGTAATCATTTCATAAGTGAATTATTTATTTCTTAATAATTGTTATGTTTTTTATGTTTTGTTATGAATTGTTTCATAGATATGGGCTTGCGAATATGTCTTATTCCCAAAAAAGAAAGGGGAAATGAGGGGTAAATTTCCCCGTATCCTTTTCTGGAAAGATGTGCAAGTAGGGGACAAGCAAGTTCAGTCAGGTTTTACTTGTGGTCTGGTAAGTGTATATAAAGTGTAATATTTGTTATTTAATGGTGTTGGCATTAATTAATAAAGTTGTTTTTTACCATGACCAGTGGGTTGCTGAGTTGTCAAAGCCATATGAAGAGCTTCAATATGACATTGTCAAAGATGGCTGTGGTCAATCAAAGGAAAATGAAAAAGACCACCATCATGTAAAGAAAGATCGTCCAGAGATTGCACGACTGGATGAGATTATAAAAGAGCAAGAGAAACAACTGAGGAAGCTTCAAAGAGAGGTGATTAAGTTGAGGAAAATGGTAGAGGATAAGCGAAAATCTCAATTGTCCTATGGGCTCTCCCCAACAGCAACCCCTGTAGGAAGTCCAAGACCAACCGCAGCAGCAAGTCGAGGATGAACCCCAGCAGCACCCGTAGCAGCAACACAGGTAAAAGGGGCACGACATCGGACAATAAAAACTCTTGCAGATCGCAAGACTCCTTCTTATGCATGAATTGGAAAGCTTGCACAACGTTTGCGTGGTAAACTTGCTAAATTAAGAAGTCCTTTTGTTGAATATCCAAAGAAGAGGAGAATGTCTACAAGGGTAGCTGCAAGAAATGTCAAAAGTTAGAAGAACTAAATCATGTTAATGTAGTTTTCATGAACAAATTCGGATTATGTTATGTTGTTTTGAATTTTGTACTTATTACATTATGAACTTGGATGAACTCATTTTTGTATTTTTTTTAAACAAAAATTGGATGAACTTTTTGTCCCCTTTTTTAGGTCGAATGACCTGTTAGTCCATAATTTGGTACTTCTTATAACCTTATATGTGGAATCTTTGGACATATGACTTGGGTGGCCAAATGTTTACCTCAGGTATGCCGTCATTTTATAAGTCATAACCCCTGAATTTTTCTTATGTTAAAGACATTTTACATCAACACAGGTGTTAGTATTGAACATAATTTGTGATTGAATACATGTTTAATAATTAATGTGATCATTATATCTTTGTGAACTTTTATTTCCGAATATGGTCAATGATGACTTTATATAGCCAAAATTTATAGTTAGTTGTCCCTTCATGAAAACATGGTTAACCAATGATGTTTTGTGGGAGATCACAAGCAGTACTTATGCAGACATGTGTATAAAGAGAACATATTGTGGTACATCAAACACTGAAATATATATGCTAATATTCTTACTGAAGAAGGTAAGAACTGAATATTCCAAAGTTGTGTACACGAACCCTAGTGAGGCCATTCGGGTAAACATGGCTAACCATTGATGTATTGTCAGGGGTAAGCAGCAATATTCATTAACAGAGTTGTATAAAATGAACATATTTTTGTACATCAAAAACTGAAATATATATGTTACGAGACTAACTGAAAAAGGTAAGAACTGAATATTCCAAAAGTGTGGACATTTTTTGGTACTGAGTCCAGTGGCCAAAATTTACAACTACTTGTCCCGTCATCATAACATGGGTATCCTCTTGAGATTTTGTGATGTTTGTTGAACTGCATGATGTGATTCATGTAATACATTAGAAAGCAGGACTTGCAAATGATGACTCCTGTGTGCTTGTGAGATTTTTTCCTACATACGTCAGCAGTGACACAAATCCACCACTTTGAACATTATAAACCTATAAAGAGCATTGCAAGAAACATTTAAAACCTGTTTTGACCACATTCAACATTATAAACCTTTAAAAATCACATTCAACATTGATTATTTTAATTTATATGCAACACGAACCGATTGGTTTTGTTGGTTGACAGTGGATACGGTGGTTGTTGTGTTATGTTCGGAATCATTGGTAACCCCATACACATTGCACTATAGTGACATGAAACAAATGTTATTAACATGTACCAAGTAATAAATAAGAGAGTTGAGGCATACCACATTAAATTAATACTTACGACATTATTAGATGAACTTGTACGCTTTTTATCCACCGTCTTCTTTCGCTTTGGAGCCATCTCACAGGCTGACTTTAATCTTTTATTTGGAGGTCGTCCCTTTCTGTTAACTGGTGTAGGGCTACGAATGGGTTGGTTCAGGCTGTCATTGATGGAATTACTTGTTTGTGGTGTCTCAATTTGAAGGTTGTGCACTTTTTTGGGGAGAGACATGTCATGTGTGTTGGCAAAGGCTTGCAGGTGGGCAAATAATAATTCGGTTACTTTGTGATTTTCACAAACAACCTCAACTATTTCCCCAAATTTTCACATAGTGCATCATATCGCTGAATATGTGGTTATTTCTCTTTGGAGTTAAAAGATGTCATTATGTAAGAATGTTTTCTCCTGATATTCTTGCTCCACCTTTACAATATATATTTTGTTGGGACACTCTTTTCTCTTTCTTGGGCAAGAACAACCAATGCATGTCTACATATTATGCCCCTGAACTCAAACAACAAACACTGACATTGGACATCTTTGGTTTGCTTGTCATAAAAAACTGTGAAAAATCTTTCATGACTATGTTCATGCTGAATTGACTCTTCCATTACTATGTACGTACAGTTTTGTCCATCACTGTGAAAATGGTGAATCAGGTAATTCATTTTGGACCTAAACTCAGTCTGCACCTCAGTGAACTTGGCATGTGTATATTCTTTTTGAAATTGTCTTTCCATCAAAGACTGTGAACCACAATGAATGATAGTGTTCAATGAGGCAAAGTCAACCTCCTTCTCCTTTTCCCACTTGTGGTGCAACGCATTATCATATTGTTGAACCAACTGTTCTAGTGTTGTCATAAAATTTATGTAACCGTCAAAAAAAACGTTCATGCTCTCACTTCTCTGTGTAGTTGACAGTCCTGCCCAAAAATGTCCTTTTAAATATATGGGAACCCATCGATGACGTTCCTCATATAGAGAATTAACCATTGGTTATCAATCAATCCAAATTGTGATATGAATTGACCCCAATTAGTTTCAAATTGATCAACATTTTAAGACTCATAGACAACCACCTTCATGGTTCGCTTCATGTCCTTGTATTGGGCATACCCTTGTAACTTTTCTGAAATTTTCTTCATTATGTGCCACAAACACCACCTGTGTCGTGTCTGTGGGAACACAATCGTAATGGCATTCTTCATTGCCTGACATTGATATGTTACAATCCCTTGTGGAGCTTTGTGATACATAAAAAGTAACCAACACTCAAATAACCAAACAAATGTGTTTGTGTCTTTTGACAATAGCAGCCCACACCCTAAAAGAATGGATTGCCCGTAATGGTTAACCTCAACAAAAGGCGCAAAAGGCATGTCATACTTGTTGGTTAGGTATATTGTATCAAAAGATACAACATCTCCAAAGTATTGAGACGCAGCCCGACTTCTAGCATCTGCCCAAACAACATCTCTTATGCGGTTGTCTTCGTCCATGTCGATATCAAAGAAAAAATCTTTATTCAATTCTCTCATTCGCGAAAAATGCTTTAACAATGCTTGGTCATCCCCTTCTTTTCCTAGTGCACGTCTTTGTTGAGAAATGTAGTTTTTAACATCACGCTCAACAAATGCAATGTTATCATAACCTCCGGCAGCATGAACTAATGACTGATATGTTCTTTTATTTGTCCTAACACCAGCCTCAGCATTCAAGTCAATACACCTTTTAACTCGTAGATTCATCATCCTATTTCCCCGAAACAAACTGGTCTTGGTCGGACTAAGATCGTGGGAGCGCTCCTCAATGACATGTGTGATGTACCATTTGTCCTCCCTTTTTGTAAGTGTTATGCGGCTTGGGCATTCATTTGCTTGAGTTGGAAGTGACCTGGATTCAGCAGGGATTTGTGATACATATGTACCTGCTCTCGAGCAAACCAATATGAAGTATCTCAGTTCATTGTTGGTTCCTTTTTTTGATGATCTTATTCTCATACTGAAGCCTTTTCGGATACCATACTGCCTGTAAAAGGTCTTTGCTTCATCTGCACTTGAAAAGCAGATAGATGCCAAGGGTAGGAACAACAGTGTCAACATTATCAAGACCTTCATCATGAACTGCATCTGATGTTTCACATTATTGAGTGCAGGGAATGTCATCCAATGATAATATGGAGGAATTAAACTACAGTTACAGTGTCAATGGTAAAAGCTGATCAGCCACATGTAAATGTAATAAATGACAACAATTATTATTTGTGGAAAAAAAATGCATTGCCATTTAGTAGTCAAATAATGAACAAAGGTATCCCTTCGTTAATTCATTGGTGACCACTAACGCCAAAAGATGTCAATAACCAGTAATAAGCCACATAGGTCATTAAACTGAACATATCTTACTCAATAACTTCAAAACTAAATCTCAAACAATACAGTTACAGACGTTTTTGGTTTAGTAGCCAAAGTTACAACTGAGGTGTCTCCTCGCTAAAACAAGGGTCACCAATAATGCATTATAACCTATGAAACAGTACTAATTTACAAAGGCCTATGAAATGAACATATCTTGGTTTGTAAACCTTCTGTAGTCTTACAAATGTGGATACTTTTATTGTACGAAATATGTTTCACACAACTCAAGTATGAAAACATTGATGAAGATTTTTTGGTGAAAAGATAACCATCATGGTGCATTTAATCATGTGAGTGAGCCAATAGGATGACAATAATGAACCATTAATAAGAAGGTGAAAGCATTAAAGGCCAAGTTCACCTACCTGGTCTGCCATTGAATGCTTCAGCAAGAAACCTTTGCGGTGGTTGTCGTTGGTGCCTTTTTGGTTCACAAAATTAATGTTAAGGAAGACAGAGGTCAAGTGTCTCCTCGTTGCCACCACTATGAAGGATCATTAAATGTTCTGTGAAGTAGGTAGTAGAGTTTGAGGTTGAAAGACACATTTGTACATACAAATGTCACACCCAATTAACTTTACAGGGGTATTTTGGTCAAGTAACATATTTCCATTTAATGCAAAGATGGTTTCGTGTGTTTCACGACAGTGGCTGCAGTAGAGAAGTCCATTATCTTTGTTGAAGGGCACCAAAAGAGGGAGCAAGTGCAGTCCTTATTTCGCCGTTGCACATTGGGTCTCCTCTAACCAAAACGGAAAGTTCAAGTAGGGCATGGAACCTTGGGAAGGACTGGACATCAATGACAGTCAACTTGATACGTTTGTTCGTCGGTGCAACACCACCACCAATCTAATCCCAGGGCCAGCAGGCAATGTACAAGTCGTTTTACTGAACCGAAACTCCTCACAACCAAAGACCACACAAGACTTTGTCAGATGCATCGCTAAGGCATCTCACCACCAAGACTTCAGTACCAATCCATGGGAATGGGCAAGGCACAAAAATTTATCAACTTTCACGGTAAAATATTTATAAACCACACAAACATATTAGACTCCATTATCATGTTTGTCTCTTTGTTTGAAAGGGCTGTTGAGTGTACACAATGTGGACAATGTCTCAATCTTGTCAACCATGAGAACGTTGGCAACCAAGGAAAGTCCCTCTCTGCTGGTGTTAGTCCCATGTGTTGTCAAATCTTTCCTTCAAAACTGCACAAACCATCCCACATTTCCATGTACTTGATAACCAACAAACCACAATCAAACCTGCAAATCATCACAAACCATTACTAATGAACAAAGTTTAATATAGAAAACAGTAACCAAATTCACAACACACGAACGAGTTTGGTTGGATTGGGAGATCATCGTCTATAACTTTAAGACGACATTGTTTGGGGGTCCCTGCATCTGAAAAAAAAATCTACTAGAGATTGTAGTCGATATGCCTGAAATAAAAAAATAACAGTTTTTCACCTACACATAATGGTAGACCATTGGATTTGACCAAACAGATAAGACATTACCATAGCAAGATCAATGAATGGCCTTGCGTCCATATTGTTTGCGTTTGTGGCCAAGGGAATCCAATACATACAACTACCTTTTACCCCAAACCAGAGCATAACACCACCAATGGTCGTTATGAACTGTGGGCACAAAAATCTACACCCAAATAAAATAGGATTTAGTAAATAATAGAATTTATACACATCTATGCATAAACACTGCTTCTGAACTCTCACAATACACAAGTATATACCCATGATTTAACGACGGGACACATGCTTATAAATTTGGCTACTACACTCAGATGCGTCCATGACCATTTTGGTATATTCAGTTCTTACCTTCTTCAGTTAGATCATAACATATATGTTTCAGTGTTTGATGTACCAGAATATGTTCACTCTATACAAATATGTCCATAAATACTCCTTCTGACCCCTCACCATACATTATTGGTTAGCTATGTTTTCACGATGGCACAACTAAGTATAAATTTTGGCAAATAAAGTCATGACCAACCATTTCACAACACTTACTATATCAGCAGTCATGAATTGGTAGAACCCGAACAAGGTCTCTGGGAAATAAGCCGTGTATTCAGCTTCTCCCCATACACTCCACTTTGATTTAACACTTTGCTTTTGCATTACCGCAATAACATCGGTTTGCAACAAATAACATTCATGAAAATGTAGTATGAACCATCAAAAAATAGTAATCCCATACATACCGCAAACATTGGATTGAGGCAGATACACTTTACACTGCCTGTCCTCTGTCTTTCTTCATTCAAGAGCATAAAAGTGGCAAACATCATGACCTACATTAAATTTTGAAAGTTATTTCCAAACAAAATGGGACATAAAATAGGACATTGAAGGTAATCAATTCATGCTTACGAAGTTGTCCACTCTTGATGTCGATTTAAGGTTGTGTAGGTCAGCCTTGGTGAGGACGTGTTGATCAATTTCAACAACAACACTACAACAAATAACAATATCAGATTAAGTCCAAATGAATCACACAGTTAACAAATTTATAAAATATAATATACCTCTCATCATTTTTCCCATATCCGATCACGCTGTTATAAAGCTTCTCCACATCGATTGTGAGAGTTGGGGGAGTCTTTTTTGCAACATTTGGACTGCTGCTTTCCGGAGCATTTTCGCAACTCGTTCGGTGGCTTTTACGTAGACTCCTTCGAGGACTCATTGTGGGACTGATTGTAGGAGTGATAGTGGGGCTATTTCTAGAAGGATTGTGGGACTCTTTACAACAGTAGTTGGATTAATTGTGGAAGTGTTTTTGGGACTATTTCCACTGATGATTGGCGGAGTCTTTTCTGGAACATTTGGAGTGATGCTTTGCAGAGCATTTTCAGAACTCGTTCGACGGCTATTACGAAGACTCCTTCGAGGACTCATTGTTGGAGTGATAGTGGGGCTGTTTATGGGAGAGATTGTGGGACTGAGACTTGGAGGACTCCTTATTGGAGTCCTTGACCTATTCCTTCATCCAATGGTGGAGAATGGGGCAATGCACAGATCCTCTCTCAATAGTCTAATTTCTTCAGCAACTGCAGAGATCTGCTTCGCATTGGAGTGAATCATTTCTATTCTTTCTGAAGCCTTTTTCCACTCGTCACAGTCCTCGGCCTCAACATGCTCCCCGTCATTAACAACTACAGCTGAAGACTGTATATGTTGATGCGCATTGCGCACAATGTCCAAATTCTCCTCGTCGATTAAGTCTCCATCCCAAACAATCTACATAACACGAAAAAAATTATAATTACCAAATAACAACAAATTCTACAATCATAATGTCAAAAATTCAAACAACACTCATAATTACCTGACTATTTATAATTAATTGCTCAATTTTTGAAGAGTACCTCAAAGTCTTAATCACAGGCCAATCACGAATTCGAGGGAACAAAAGACTACGTCTTAAATCGAGATGATGCATAGCCCACAGCTTCACAAAAACAAATTTAAACCAATTAACAAATCACATATTTCATTCCCAAATTGACACCACATCATATATAATTCACACAAACTTGCAGCACAGGGACACAGCCACACAGGTGTAGGCCTCCAGTGTTGGTTTGTTGCCGGAAAATATGTGAGGCTCGGTCTAGAGTTTTCACCAAATAACTGTGAACAGCCTCACCCCAATTCCACATATGCAAACACTCTAAATTATCTAATAAATTAAAAGGAAATGAACAGACTGTTCTGGAAGTGCGTGGAAAATAAAAAACAGCAAACAAAAGCAAAATATACAATCTATAATAATTATCAACACTGTCTTCCTCATCCAATTTCAGTAAAATCTTCTCAACTGTGATGTCCTCCTGACCAAATAAGTCGTTCACCAAGCCGGGTGTAGAGTCATCAAGGTTAACTTGTTCCCCGGTAATATCCAAACCCAGAACAACACAAACATCTAAAAGAGAGAAGGGAACTAGATGCTCCCTAATCCTAAAACTGCTTGTTTGGATATTCCATCGACTAACCAACTCTAGGATGAAAGCATTCGAAATTTTTAGACCCTCGTACATGTGCACCATCCATCTGAATGGTGTCTTTTCCACTTGTTGTCTTTGAAGGTCAGTCATTTTCTTATTCACTTCGACAATGATGTTTGTCTTGACCCGGTGCCTAAGCCTGAGCTGCAAAATTTTATATCATATTTTTGTTACTATCTTCACATTTAAAACATTTCAATAACAAAAATAACTTACAAACATACTTACCGTAGGTTCTCCATCATTCACAGGAACTGCTTTTCCTTTTGCAGCCATCAAGCTTCAAATTTTCAAGCACCTATACAAACAAAGCAATTTTAATAAGCTGACTTCGAACTGTCAATTCATGAGCGGTTATCTCTTCTTTCATGTCGGGATACCATACTTAATGTTTTGGAAACTAAACTCATATGTCTTCATGAGGACCATTAACCCATATAAACTTCTTTGCCTTGACCCACAACAATGATTATGCAAGGTTGAAAAGAAAAATGTGTCTGTATTAATATTGGTTATGAGAACACAAAACATCATAGGTTTACCCTTTTTAAATGACGAAACACCATAGTTAAAGTTTTAGCGTCTGAAGTTATAAGTGTTCATGACGACCATTATCCCAAATCAAGTTCCTAATTTCCGACAGGTTACCCATTCTTTAGTGAAGGGATACTTCACTCGAAGAAGTTAAGAACTTATTATGCGATAATGTTCTTCATCAACACTTATAACTTCAGACCCTAAAACTAGTACTAAGGTGTGTCGTCATTCTGCCATAGGCAACCTGTCATGTTTTGTCAGCTCAGAACAAGCAATGTTACCTTACACACCACCCCTGGTTAACCTTTGTCTAATGAGGGGACACCATAGTTGAAACTTTGTCGACTGTGTCAGATCAGTAGTGAAAAATACTCTAACATTACCAAAACATAAAAAAATTCCTTCCTTTTGAACACAAACCCCATAAAAGACTAACATTTTTTAACAACCAACAACGGAACTACAAAACAACTAATAAAAGCTTCCTTTTCCATCAAAAATTACATTAAAAGACAAACCTTTACTTGCTTAAAGCACTACAAACCCCAAACCCCACAAACGGAACGCATACTTAACAAAAAACGAAGCTTTTGTGTAAAAATGTAAAAATGCAGCCATAAAAGACGAACCTTTACACAAAAAGACCTATAGTCGCACTGGACCGCAACCCTAAACCAACCACCACCACGACCTGACGATAGGTAGAGGGTTAGCGAAGAAGGACCTTCGTATAGAGTGACAGAAGCAGCATGTGAGAGAGACTACGTATGATTCCGGTTTGAGGAAGACGAGAGAGCTCCAACAAAGGGTATCTCTATGGAAGATGAGAGGTAGCCTGTATGGAAGACGAAAGGTTCTGGAAGACGAGAGGTTCTGGAAGACGAAAGGTTCTGAAAGAAGTTTTGTGCGCGCAAAGAATGACACTTCCAAAAACCTTTTCACCTCTCCTTTGCCTCTCTCCTTGTCACTGTATACGTGGAATACAAAATTAATATTTTAGACACGTCAGCGGTGTCAAATAAGAGTAATGACACGTCACGGTGTCAAAGAATCATACGTGTCACATGGGTCCACGATCGAAAGAGAGAAATGTGTTTGCTTTTGTTGTATATGGAAGGATAATTTCATCAATTTCATTAATTTCGTCAATTTCTTTTAAGTGGTTAGTCACGTATATCTAATTGGTTAGCGACGTTGGTGTAGTTATTATGAACGTAGCTAACCACTTATATGTACACGACTAACCATCTTGATAAGGTTGGAATAATTAACAAGTACTGATTTAATATAGGTGTCGGAATTATGAACGTAACTAACCACTTATATGTACACGACTAACCACCTTGATAAGTTCGAATAATTGACAGGCACTAATTTAATATGGGTGTCGGAGTTATGAACGTAGCTAACCACTTAGATTACACGACTAACCAGTTATTTAAGGTAGGAATAACTCACAAGCATTTAATAAAGGTGTCGGAGTTATGAACGTAGCTAACCACTTAGATGTACATGACTAACCAGTTATTTAAGGTTAGAATAAGTCACAGCCAGTGATTTAATATGGTTGTCGGAATTATGAACGTAGCTAACCACTTATATGTACACGACTAACCATCTTGATAAGGTTGGAATAATTAACAGGTACTGATTTAATATGGGTGTCGAAGTTATGAACGTAGCTAACAACTTAGATGTAGATGACTAACCAGTTATTTAAGGTTGGAATAACTCACAAGCAGTGATTTAATATGGGTGTCAGAGTTATGAACTTAGCTAACCACTTAGATGTACACGACTAACCAGTTATTTAAGGTTGGAATAACTCACAGGCAGTGATTTAATATGGATGTTGGAATTATGAACGTAACTAACCACTTAAATGTACACGACTAACCAGTTATTTAAGGTTGGAAAAACTCACACGCAATGATTTAATATGGGTGTCAGAGTTATGAACGTAGCTAACCACTTAGATGTACACGACTAACCAGTTATTTAAGGTTAGAAAAACTCACAGGCAGTGATTTAATATGGGTATCAGAGCTATAAATGTAGCTAACCACTTAGATGTACACGACTAACCAGTTATTTAAGGTTGGAAAAACTCACAGGCAGTGATTTAATATGGGTGTCGGAGTTATGAACATAGCTAACCACTTAGATGTACACGACTTACCAGTTATTTAAGGTTGGAAAAACTCACACACAGTGATTTAATATATGGGTGTCGGAGTTATGAACGTAGCTAACCACTTAGATGTACACGATTAAACAGTTATTTAAGGTTGGAATAACTCACAGGCAGTGATTTAATATGAATGTCGGAGTTATGAACGTAGTTAACCACTTAGATGTACACGACTAACCAGTTATTTAAGGTTGGAAAAATTCACAGGCAGTGATTTAATATGGGTGTCAGAATTATGAACGTAGCTAACTACTTTGATGTACACGACTAACTAGTTATTTAAGGTTGGAATAACTCACAGGCAATGATTTAATATGGATGTTGAAATTATGAACGTAGCTAACCACTTAGATGTACACGACTAACCAGTTATTTAAGGTTGGAAAAACTCACACACAGTGATTTAATATATGGGTGTCGGAGTTATGAGCGTAGCTAACCACTTAGATGTACACGATTAACCAGTTATTTAAGATTGGAAAAATTCACAAGCAGTGATTTAATATGGGTGTCAGAATTATGAACGTAGCTAACTACTTTGATGTACACGACTAACTAGTTATTTAAGGTTGGAATAACTCACAGGCAATGATTTAATATGGATGTTGAAATTATGAACGTAGCTAACCACTTAGATGTACACGACTAACCAGTTATTTAAGGTTGGAAAAACTCACACACAGTGATTTAATATATGGGTGTCGGAGTTATGAGCGTAGCTAACCACTTAGATGTACACGATTAACCAGTTATTTAAGATTGGAATAACTCACAGGCAGTGATTTAATATGGGTGTCGGAGTTATGAACGTAGCTAACCACTTAAATGTACACGACTAACCACTTTGACGAAATTGATGAAATTGACAAAATTACCCTTCTGTATACAACAAAAGCAAACACATTCTCTCTTTTGTTGGTTGGCCCACGTGACACATAGGAGTGTCAAATGAAAGTAGGATAAATAGTAATGTTAAAGTAACATTTTCCTTGTTAAAAAACAGTCCACCTAGCATTGGTTAAGAAATTTTTAATTAATGTTGATCAAGAAATGAGTGTGACCTACATCATCTAGAAAATAATTAATCAAATTAATGTTGATGGAAAAAAAAAACATTAACTAACATAGGATGAAAATAATCTCCCATGACATAAATTGAAAAAAGAAAATTGAAAACTCTCACTAACATTGATTAAGTTACAACTTGGGTCTAACATTAGTCATAAAACTAACCTTATTTCAATGAAGTATTTTAATTACTATCATATTAAAAAAATTATAAAATTAGGAAATTACTACTAATTTAAAAATATAAATATTGATAATATTTTTAATCTAATTTTATTGATAATAAAGTACAAAATCAATATATATATATATATATATATATATATATATATATATAT
>Ga0209489_106552_pt1 | contig 18575 bp, 9 predicted proteins | sample SiratrowhiteBW_FD_187527 | JGI IMG/M metagenome (GOLD analysis project Ga0209489, IMG submission 187527) | Root nodule microbial communities of legume samples collected from California, USA - Siratro white BW (SPAdes) (version 2) | ecosystem: Host-associated > Plants > Roots > Nodule | place: USA...
TCTACTTTTCGAAAAATAAACAAATTATCTAATTACTATTTTAGAACATTAACCAAATGGAGCCTGTAGAATAAAAAGGATGAGCATAACAATTCAAAAAGAAAATGCATCAATTATTAGACAATCAACATTTAATTGAAAATCATCAGCATTTAATCACTATTAAGCAGAAAATCGTTTGCAATTAATCAGAATAATAATCAGATCAACTATTCAAATTTCTAGCCTTTCTAAAATTTTTTAAATTTATTTTCAATTAATTTTCGTATCATTAATGGGCATCAGAAAAGGCAAGCAAAAAGAGAGGATGTGACATGACAACACTTTAATGACAATTTTATTTATTTTTTAACAAATTTTTAATAGACTGATTTTCTTTACTTTTTTTTCTTTTTTACGAATTTTATTTTAACTTTATTCATAAAATAGAATAGAATCAAAACTCTTTTCTTTTCTTTTTTTATTTAAATAATAACACACATTTTTATTTTTATTTTATATTGTTTTATATTTTAGAATAATTTTATTTGTCGGACGAAATTGGGTGTTGACACAAGTGAATGGGAAAACAAATTTTTTGGGCTCTTGACAAACTTAGAGAGTTGATTTTGAGAGCGGATATCCTCCCACAAGTATTTGTCAATAACAGCGATCTTGCTTTAGTAAATGTAATGAACACCATTTCCCTTTAAGATTCAAATATTCTAAGTTATTTTTTAATTAATAAGAATGTTAAATCAAAACGTAAAATGTTAAAGGATTTCGTAAATTTTTGCTTATATGGAACTACCCATATATCATTGACATATTCAAAAAATAATTACTCATGTTAGGAGATTTCATAAAATGTAAAATAATGTTCAATGTTTTAAACTAGTTTATCTATCTTGACCATTATTTGTTGAATATGTCAATGATATATGGGTTATTACATATAAGGAAATTTTTTTAAGGCTTGGATAGATAATGTGGTATATTTAGGAAATATAAAAGTAATAGATATGGTTTTATGTGTATGTGTCATTCTTAATAAGTATGCAAAAATTGTTTCTAATTGTGTATTTAATTTGCAAGATTGAAGCTACTAATTTGAACTTAAAGAAGGTGATTCAAAGTAGCATATGGCATTTGTGTAACTATTGAGACATAGTGAACAATTTCATAACCTTGCAACAAAAACGCTATTTGAGAAAAGTCTTCATGTTGTCGAAAATACATTTAATGTCACCTCATAAAAAAAACTACAACGGTTTTTCTAAAAATATACATTGAATCATATATCTAAAGAGTATGTTTATGTCATGTATGTTGGTGTTAACAATCAACATTGTGGTTCCATATTTATATGTACTCACAATCTACCATGTGCATGTGAACTATCAAGATATGAACTTGACAATATACCATTGAATGTAGTGTGCATGTTATGTGGACTAGACTTAACTTCTCTATACAACAAGAATTTGATGTTATTTTAAATCATTTTAAAGATTTGACTTTTTAAATTCCTAATACGACCTGGGGAAACTCCTCATAACTAGGACTCAAATTCTTAAGACGCATGTCTAGGAAATACTCGTATATCCACGGTAGTTAAAATTTCAAAACAATGTTATTTGTAAATTAATATAAAAACAAATGTAAATTTTACAAATACATAAGTTAATTACCTAGAAAAGCATGATATAACATATCAATTGTTTTATTTGGGTAAAATTGTCTTTTAGAAGTTGCTCATACATGTGTTTTAGTGTCGTGACTCCCTAATAATATCCTCCAAACATCTGCAGGTCATTGAAGAGACCCAAGTGTGACAAATCATGCATCCCACAAGATGAAAAAAATATGTCCTAACAACACTATCTCATGTACTGTAGGTAAAAGACTCCTAAAAAGATCTTACAAAGCTATCTGAATGTCCACCACAACATTGCCTCTTCTTTGCTAAGGCATCATCCATATACTACATCAAACAACTCAATCAATATTGTAATTTTCATCACATCAAGAGTGGTGTAGGTGCCAAATTGTGCCATAACAGGGACGTGAAGCTATGCATACACATTATTGAGAGTGATAGTCATCTCACCAAAAGAAGGTGGAAATTGATGATAATGCAAAGACAATAGTCTCTTATGTAATGTTGCAAAACAAAAAAAAAAAAAATAAGAATTTTACACTAAAGACTAAATCTGTTATTGTGGGATCCCAAATTTATTTAACTTATAACCATGAGAGAACAACTTCAACTTCCCGTGATCTTGCAAAAATAATATTTAGTCTATTAATACACGAAAAACCATTTATTAGCATATAATCTACATTACAATTAAACAAAATTCATTTATCACCTTATTATCTCATAAACTTATGACAAATAAGTCCTCTTGAAAATCTTTCATGATGAACAAGTCCTTTTGCAAATGCATCCTCTACATCAGTATCATCACATTAGGAATGCGATCTGTCCTACAAATAGAGGTCTTAAGTCTTTACGTATCGCCAACTTAAGAAGCACCACTTTTTTTTCCTAACCATATTTGTCCAAATTAAAGTAAACCAATTCAACATAAGCTAAATACAATATATATATATAACAAAATTTTATATATTCCAAATTTAACATAGTATTGTTCATAAATAAAATATTTTGCAAATTATACAATTCAAAACACATGTCTGAATGCATAAATGTGTTCCATATTGCACAATTTAAAATAGAGTTTTGAAAATTTTATATATTTCGTACTATGCAATTTGAAATACACTTGTGGATAGAAAATGTATTATAAATTGTATAATTTGAAATAATAAAATATTTCAAAACTCTATTCCAAATTATGCAATCTAAACACACTTTTATATTGTCCAGTTCAGAACACACTCATAGATTGTATAATTCAGAATACGTTCAAGATTTGGAAATGGATTCGAATTACAAAGTCTGAAATATTTATCCAATTCAAATGGGTTTTAAATAAGAGGATTTGTAACTATATCAAGGATTCTACAATTTGGAAGATTTATAGATCATCCTGTTTGGAATTACACGTACATAAATAAAAGTAATGAAAACAAGAGTAAAAAACTATCAAAGTAGCAAAGGGACATCAACCTTAACTAAGAGTAGGAAGGAAAAGTAGTGAACAGTTGTAAAATGGAAGGATGAACAACAACAATGAAGGAACATGGCAGGGGAAGAAGCAACATTGTTCAAAATGGGGTGTAGGAAGTGGTAGAGGAAGATAAGTTAAATTTTATATTTCCCAACAAGAATATTTTTGTGAGTTTAGTCTTCCCATAGATTGCACGAAGAAATCATGGGATGTATAAATTAGCTATTGTCAACTAGTTAAGGAAATTGTATAAAGTTTGGATTTCTTTAGAAACTTCATTTGGAGATTAACTCTAAACGTCACATTATTTTTGTTTAATTTTAGTTACAAATACTTCTGGAACTTAAGACAAGAGGAAATTCAACCAATAAATATGAAAACCTCGATATTTAATTACCACATTAGGTATTTTATTCCAAACAATATGTAACTCCAAAAAAATTCACTAAATTATTCATGAAACACTTAAGTATATAACTAAAATTTGCATTTAACTTTTAAACATTTTACCTCGTACATATACTCCTAATGGTTTAGAATACAATGAAACTATGAAGATAATTTAAAGTTTATAAACTATTTTGTGTTGGTTGGCAAAGTATGATGCATAATAATAATAATAATCCCACCAAATATGATAAGATTATTGTTTACATACATATGTAACCAATCTAGTTTTTCAACTTAAACTTTATTGAAATTGATGGACATATCAAAGAAATATATTTATATCATTGACTACCTTTTAGGAGCAAAAATCTACATAAAATGTATTTCATTCTGATCTGGGTTAATTTATGACGATGTTAAGAGTTTTGTAGAAGTAGACATTGAAAATAACTCTTGTATATAAACTAACACAATAGATTAATGATAGTTCATTAGTACTTGAAAAGTCAAAGTGAGGCAATACAAAAGTGACAGGGGATATGAAACATCCCATTAACCAATGAAGGATAAATCCCTCCCTCTATGATCTCAACTCGAGTGATAACTAGAAAATGTAATCATCTAAGTGAAACTCAAGGAAATAATTATGAGGAATAGGCATATGAAATGAGGAACTCATTGAGTGTTAGAAGAATATAAGGGTTTGTACATGGAACAATTATTCAACCGAAGGAAGAGTCATAAGAGATAGAGGATCGGGGGATAGTGTAGTCCATGTTGGTATCATGGATCTTGAACACTACTAAATCTAGTTTGCATTCTACATTTTCTTATATGGAGAAATCCAAGGAGTTGTCGAAAGACATAAAGGAGAGAAATGTGATATTAGAAATTACAACAAAGCAAGTTATGATGCAACAAATTGAACTCAATTAATTGATTATCCTAATTGGTGGGGAGAGAGACCCAACAGTGAAGGAATAAATGGTATACAAAAGAAGGTAAAACAAAGACTCGAAGTTAGACACAAAAGAGGAGGAAATGTTTCTGCTAAGATTTTATAAATTGGCATAGTTGGAAGCATAAACACATCCTTATTTGATGCAAACAAGAATGGTCTTGCTAGACATGCCATTAAAAAATGATAAATAATGGTGGAAATGTCGAATACTCATAAGACAAACCTGAATGAAAAAATGGTAGGTAAGTGCAACACTAATTCTGTGGATAATTAACATTGAAGCATCTAATCATATGACATGAAATTTAAAGAGTATGTGTGAGTTGATTGATATGTAACATTGTCCCACAATACTTTCAAATGGATAGAGAACTTTTGTAATAAGAGAACGGGATGTGATCGATAGGGGGACTAAAATGTAAAATAAAGAATGGCTAAAAACATAATTATTAAAGAAAAAATCCATCAAACCCAATGCATTTTGATTATGCACTTTTGAAACAACAAAGTTTAAAGCATAAATGTTTCATTTATAAGATGCAAAGATTATATAATAGATCATGTGAGACAAAATATGCTTCAATTGTCAGAAGATATGTTTGTGTTTCATATGATAAGGAAGAACCACATCAGATTGTATGTATACACAATTCTACAACCTAATGTTGTAATTAACAAAACTTTTATAAGCTTATTTATATATTGCAGAGAATGTTCTCATCTTCATATTTACCAAGTAGATCTCACAAAGCCTAAGTCAATATCAAAGATCTCTTGAAAGATGTGCTAAAGCTACTTCATATCAACACACATTCTAAGTGTCTTATGACAACTTCAAAATTATTATCTGCCTTGTACAATCATACTATCTTTCCCCTGTTTGGATAAACGGTCTCTACCCGAGGTCAAATAGGTCATGCCAACTATTATAATGTTTCTTGAAAGGGAGATTGGCATTTAATGATGCATGAGACACATTTAATATTCCTACGTTCATGAGTGAATAAACGAAATAGTAAAGATGAAGATTTGAAATGAAGACCTGCGATAGGTAGAAAAATATTCACAAAAACTCTTATCTAAACTCAATTCTTAAAGAAACTTATTTCAAGTTTAAGCAAGAGAGAGAATCAGTGAAAAAAAAAGTGTGCAAGATCTTCATTGGAACATGATTTGTGTTCAAACAAAAAACTAGTAGAGTAATTAAATTTTGTATTCGTTGTAACTTTGATTAGTAAGCAAAACTTTGTAATATTTTAGATCACTCTCATCCTTTTGAAACTTTTAGGAAGGACTAGTTGCTATCAAAATAATACTTAGTCTTAATCAAGAGTGATTGTATTTCAAACAATACTTAGTGTCTTAGCCAATAGGGAATGTCTTAATGATCTCTTAAGAAGTAAACCCTCATAATGAATCATTAAATGACTAATGACAAGAAAATATTTTAAATTAAGGTCATGACGCTAATAAAATTTTGTTATGACTTAGACAATTTAATACATGTTTAGAAGCACGACACTAATCGTCAATTAAAGTTTTAATGATTATAAATATCACTTAAGTAACTAATGTTTTTTTTTTCTATCTCTATATTAACACACACACACACATTTGGTAAGACATATTGCTCAAAATAAATAAGTGTGCTAAATAACATCCAACAAATCAATCTTTGGTAAGACATATTTCTTAAGCAACTGAACTTTTTTTCTCTCTATATATATTCACGTACACACACGTGATAAGACATATTCTTCAAAATAAACAAGCATGATAAGTAATATCCAACACATCAATCATTTTTATATTAAGAAACAAAATTATTTTAGCAACATTAAAAAATTCTTAATAAAGAAATAAGTTATTATAAATTAATTTGCAACGCATTAGTCTCAATTATAAATGAAATGTGTTGCGTAGTTTTTATTTATACAAATTGAAGTCTGAGAAGGAATCTCAACCTTCAATATGAAGACTTCCGTCTTATGAACAAACACAAGATCAAGTATCTTTATACAAAGATTACATTATCAATATCATATAGGAAATATCTCAAGAAGATTTCTCAAGCACAATACTCCTATTTGAAGTTCTATATAAAGATAACGATGCTAGAAGATCAAGAAACATAGTTACAACTATATATTTATAATTCTACTTGTAAAAGATTTTTTTGCGTCATCTTGTGGGAGTGTAATACATTTATATTCTTTACTCTATGAAGTTACTCACCTCGTAAGGAAGTCAGTTGTCTATCATCTCTTTAAAGTCAAGGTTTTAGGATGGTACCCAAAATTTTTAGGGTTTTTAATCTTGTCTTATGAAGAGCACAACCAAATAAAGTATATAACAAGTTGTCACCCAAGTGGGTTGGACCTTATCGAGTGAGAGAAGTAGTCAAAAAAGGAGTATATCGCTTGGAAACACTTGATGGAGGTATGAAACCTTGGACATGGAATGTAGCAAGCCTTCATTTTTATTGTAGTTAAAGTTTTTAAACATTTTATGTAGGTTAAACAATATATTCTTTTCCGTTGAGGTTTTTTTTCCTAATGGGTTTTTCCTCTTATGTTTTTAAAACGCACATAAACAAAAAAAATGAATTTAGTTTACTAATGTTCACCTTGCCACTTGACCATCATGTTCTCTTAAATTTATTAAAGTAATAACTGAATCGGTCTTAATATGTATATCACACTGAAATTCAACCTCATTTAAGGTAATAAGTGGCTTGGTCTTGATTCATACGTCATATTAGAGTTCAATCTCATTTATTAAGGTAACAAGTTGTTCAATATTGATTTGTATATCATACTAAAGTTTAGCCTCATTTAAGTTAATAAGCGACTCACTCTTGATCCATACATCATGCTGAAATCTAGTCACATTTATTAATAAATATCTTGGTACATCTTATGGAAGTTCTACCTTATTTTATTAAGTAATAAGTGATCCAATCTTAATTTGTACATCATATTGAAGTCTAACCGGTAATAAGTACTCAATAATCATTTATAAAGGTAATAAGTGACTTGATTCATGCATTGTATCCAAGTTCAACCTCATTTATTAAGATAATAAACAATTTGGGGCATCATATCAAAGCCCAACCTTAGTTTTAAGGTAATAAGTGGCTCGATTGAGATCCTTAACTATATTGAAGTCCATTCTCTTGTATTAAGGTAATAAGTGATTCGATCTTGATTGATACATCATGCCAAAATTTAGCCTCTAATTTGTTAAAATAATAAGAAGCTTGATTATGATGTACACATCTTATTGAAGTCCTAAAGCAATAGGTTACTTAGTGTTGAAAACTATTGGTTATCAATATTTTGTTAAAAAAATATTTTATTACATTAAGAATTCATCTTGATAATCTATTCGATTAAGCAATTTAGATTAATTCTAATTGATAGGTTAGTTGGAGAGACTTATGATAAAATAAACCAAAATTATACATATAAAACAATAAAATAAAGATTGATAAACACTTTTGGGATATTAGTTAATAGCTAAATAAAAAAGGTAACAAAGTTTCATAATATCACTACCTAACAATAAAAGAAAAACATATCATAACATACAAGTTGATTGGCCCAAAGATTGACTAAAGTAATAAATTAGAAGATTTTTCTTTATATATTACTTCTATTAAGAGATTGGTTAAATGATGAAAATAATATGACATTTCATCACGTCTAAAGTGATTGATCAATAAACTTAAAACTTAAAACTTAGAAAATTTTCAAGTAATTTATAAATATATTAAAATTGATTATATAATAGCAAATATTGTTCAAAATTTAACTAAACAAACAAAATTCAAATTAAGAATCAAACAAGTTCAAAATATAAAGAAAAATAAGAATTGAACAAAAAATATAGCTAAAAACAACAACGAAGTATATTCATCCAATAACCAACTGTCTATAATGACTTTGTAGGGGTCCAAAGGAGAAATGTCAATCTTGGATACAAGGCTTACACTTGCTCCATGGCATCTTCAAAGTGTATCCCAAATGTAGTGGCAATCTCGTCCTTGAAAGATTCCTTAGAGCTTTTCCATTTTTGCTCCTTGATGGACCAAGTATTTAATTTTTATTTGTTGTTAGCCTTCTCTCTACCTTCTCCAACTTATTGAATAGTTCTAGGATTTGGTTTATCATCTTCTCCATTTCTTCTTTCAATTTTTTTACTTGTTTATGAAGACACTCAACCTCTTCAACGTTGGCCTTCAATCTGTCCACCTACTATTGTGCCTTAGCTAAGTGCTTCTTTGTTGGCTCTTCAACAACCAATGTCTCTTTAACTCTCAACATCTTAATTCCCTCACAAAGATTCATCAAGCTTAATTTCTGAAAGACTATGAGATTAGCTTCAAAGAGGCTATGTCTATAATTGTATGCTGAAAAGGAGAAAACTGAATCCCAAAAGCATTTTCCCTCTCCATCATGTTTTTCTTTTCCATTTCTCTCATAATCATCTCAACCTTTAAGCTTCAACCATTCAACTAAAATTTGTTAGAGTCTATTTGATATTTATCACTTGAGACACTTCTTTTCTTACTTTTTTTTTTTTTTCATTTGAACTACTTGGTAAGTATGATCTTGGTATTTGTTAATGCAAGATTTACTTGACTCTGACTTTTTCCTACTATGATATTCTCAACCTTCTTTAATCTTTAATTCCTTAAAATGTTGAGTCATTATGTAAAATCTTGTATGATTATCTTCACCAATAAAAACATAAGTTAATATAATAACAAAGAATTTGACTAAGTTCTTTATAAACCATATTAGAACCAACATAGACTTTCTAGTTTATAGCTTGATATTCAAATTTTCTTAAATGTTACAATGTTAAAAACCAAATCTAGTATTCGAACATGTAGTAGTGCTTATATTCTTCTAGTTATAACTTATATATTTTTCTAGGGTTTTTCAAGACGAGGTTTTTACATCCAAGTGTGAAGCCCCCGAAGAAAGTTGAATTGTGAGTAGGTGTTCAAATTTCGATAAATTTACCTTTAAATCATTATAAGAAAATTGAAAAGGGATAAAAGACCGTTAATTTTATTGGTGGAGGTCTAAGATTTTATAACACACACTTTAAATTAAAATAAAAACACATTTCATGTCGGATGTCTGTGCTAGCTTGAAGTATGTAAAAAAAAATGTAAAAGACTAAGACTCAATTATTTAGATCAGGTTGGCCTAAAACAAAATTTGCCACAATTGAAATTTCCTTCTTTGTTCTGAAAAGGGTCAAAAGGAAGAAACAAGCCTAGTTTTCTAAAAATGAAATCATATTAGAAAGAAAACCAACCTGCCCCATGGCCATTTCACCCGTGCAAATGGTTTCTTGTCCGTCCCCTCATGCTTCTACCAATTGCTTAATGCTTGGTGGTTCCTGAAAGTCTTTAATTTTATTTTTCAGAGGTATATTTGATACCTTTTCGTCAATAATTTTATCTTAGTCTAGAGGTATTATATATCATAAGTCATTTTTTTTTTCTAAAAACCACTAAAAAAACCCATAAATACAAAGAAAAATAAAAAAAACACAGTAAAACCAAGAAACTCGAAGAAAATCCTAAAATAGAAGTGAAACCTAGAAAATATGAGAAGGAGTGCTTCTTCTGCATCTCCAAGTACTTTATGGAGCACCTCCAAATTTTATCAAACGGATCAAAATATTTTTAATATAATACTCTTCATTCTAAACAATTTTATTTTATTTTTATTATTAATTATTTAGATTTTTTTATAAATTAAAAATATAAACTTTAATTTAAATAAAAATTTTATAATTTTTTCCAATTTAAATTTATTATAAAATAAAAGTAAAAGCAAAATAATTTATGACTTTTATATTATTTTTCATTTGAATTTTAAATTAATTAATAATTGCAATTCTTACTATAACATTTATAATATTTTACAGTCGTATCCATTTCATCTATTATATCAAAATTTGAATTATTTTCTCAACTTTATTATATTCTTAAATTTACATATCTTTTATTATGTACACATAGTCTCATGTCTATCATATCACAATTATCAAAGAATTTTATAACTTTCAGATTATCTATCTGAAAATTTTTCTGCAAGACACTTTTGTGAATTTATGAAATACGTTCTGAACATTTTTTTAAAATGGATTAAGATTTCTAGAAAATATAAAATATATTATAAAACAATATTTTTACATACAAATACAATGTGTTTTAAAATATGTTTTTCAAAACGAAGTTTCTATAACACATTTTACGTGTTCTGAAAAATCATTCTAAAATGATATATATTTTCTTTTTACTTTTCTTCTTTAAACTGTAATGTTTTCTCTTTTTTTTTTGCCAATATAGCAGTGATGACAATGTTGATAACAACAACGGTAAGATACAATCGAAAAACCAAATAGAACAATTTACTTCTTTTACCCAATTGTGCGGGTACAGGTTAAAAAAAGGGGTGAATAAATTAAAAGCCTTATCGTTGAAATGAGACGATTACCTTAAGTGTTTCTTGAGGCATTTTTAATTTTTAAAAGAGGTAAAAATTATCTACCCTTAACTTTTTAACTTTAAAAATGAATAAAAATATTACGAAATGAGTAAATCCAGAAGCTAATACCGAATTCAAAAATAGCTTTCGGGATTGTCTATTCCAAAAAATGAGGTATCTTAAAAACACTTCCGAAATAGGCAAATCCATAAGCTATTTTCGGATCTGGAATTAGCTTCTGAAAGTATTTTTTTAAAAAAAATAAATTTCGGAATAGATAATGTTAGGAAATTATATTTCCTTAGTCTAATTGTGGACTATATATTTATATATATTTATTTATTTATATAATCATATTAGTTGTTGATTTTCTTAACGTTCGAAATCGTTCGTCATTAAAATGGTTTTAATGAGTCATTTAATATAATTTTAATAACCTCCTTAATTTCTCAGATTAATTGGTTTAATGGGAATCGTTTTCTTGGTTATCAGAATAAAAAGTAAGGTAAAGGGTTGGTCCCTAATATACCAAAATCACAAACTTTGTGGTCTCTTACCCCATCAAAAGAGTTACTCTAATGTCCAGTAAGAGGAATAAGAAAGATTTTGGTTGAGGAAGATCATAACCCTATCGCGTGTTTCATCTTCATCCATATGGATTCAGGTATGTGATTCTTCTATTGGATTATGACTCTCAATATTTTAACATGATGGCTAAATTCATTATTCATAATATTTATTTTGTAATTTTCTATTAAGTGGTATCAGAGCCTCCTTCATGTTAAATTATTGGGAATAAAGTTTTATCATTGGATTGAATTATGTTGTTGTTATACTTGTTTGGAATTAAAGAATAAACGCACATAATTCTATTTGATGTTTATGCCTTTCGTCTTATATTATATAATTCATTTTATTGTATTGTGGCCTTGGTTTCTGTATGCTGCAATTTTGGTAATTCATATGAATTGCTGGTATGATATACATAATAATTCCGCTGGTTAATTGCCTTGACAAACATATGTAATATTTTTTGATCTTGAATACAGTTCACAAATCCAGGTCTTTGTTTCCATTGTTATATTCGCTGCTTATATGCAATTTTTTTTATAATGTTTATTATTTATGCGGATAATAAACGGTCCAAAGGAAGTTTGTTGTCTGGCCAAATAATAAACATTAAAGTTTTATTTTGTAAAGCTTATTATTTATGCGGATAATAAACGACCCAAAGGAAGTTTGTTGTCTGGCCAAATAATAAACAATAAAGTTTTATTTTGTAAAGCTTATTATTTATGCAGATAATAAACAACCCAGAGGAAGTTTGTTGTCTGGCCAATAATAAACATTCAAGTTTTCTTTTGTGATGCTTATTATTTATGCGAATAATAAACGACCCAAAGGAAGTTTATTGTTTGGCCAAATAATAAATATTGAACCTTCAGTTTATATATTTATTTATTTATATCTAATTATGCGAGCACTAGTCAGCCCAAAGGAAGATTATTGTTTGGCCAATTGATAGAAAATGTATGCAATAAATAAATAGGTTGCAAATTCTCAAGTTTCCATGTGAACATTGAGTCGGTCCAAAGAAAGGCTTATTGTTTGACAGGATTTTTTGACAATATTTGATTACTGCAATGAGAGTACCACTTACAGTTAATTTTTCTATCCAAAGATTAAAAATTAATGTTGTTCTAGGTATCTCAGTATGAATTTTCCCATTATTCTTGTTAACAATATTTTTGATGGATTTAGTTGTTGTTGCTTCAGCTTCTGCTGCCAATGTTTCTGCTCAAGTTAGCAGCATCCCTATGCTAAATTGTACAAACTTTAAAGTTTGAAAGATACCGTAGAGATTGTCCTTAGTTGTATGGATTTGGACATAGCTCTTCGGCAGGACAAACCCATTGTTATAGAAGAAAATGCTAATAAGGATAAAATAGAGAAATGGGAGCGATCCAATCGAATGAGTGTAATGATTATGAAATTCTCTATTCCGAAAGCATTTCAGGACTCTATTACTAAACATAGCAATGCTAAAAAATTCCTAAAGGATGTTCAACAGTTCTTTGCCAAAAATGAAAAGGCAAAGGCAAGTAATCTATTGAGCAAACTTGTCTCTATGAGGTATAAAGGCAAAGGGAACATAAGGGAGTACATTATGGAAATGTCCCATCTTGCTTCAAAGTTGAAAGAACTAAAGTTAGAGTTGTCTGAGGACTTACTCGTGCATTTGATTTTGATTTCTCTTACTGCACACTTTGGACCATTCAAAGTGAGTTATAATACTTTAAAGGATACTTGGTCCTTGAATGAGCTAATATCTCACTATGTGCAAGAGGAAGAGAGGTTACAGCGAGAACATAAAGAAAGTGCTCATATGGCTTCGTCCTATCAGCATAAAAGAAAGCGTGAGGCTACTGCGGTTACACCTTCTCAACAAAAAAAGAAAAAGGAACATGATGTTTTAACATGTTTCTTCTGCAAGAAGACAAGACACATTGAAAAGGATTGCACCAAATATGTCACTTGGCGAGCAAAGAAGGGTATGATCCTTGCTTTTGTTTGTTCTGAAGTTAATTTAAGTTTTGCACCTATGGACACTTGGTGGGTAGATTCTGGTGCTACTACTCATATAAGTGTTACTATACAGGGTTGCCTATGGAGCCAACCACCAAGTGATGTTAAAAGATTCATCTATGTGACAGATGACAGTAAGGTTGTAGTGGAAAGTTGTAGGAACCTTCAGATTATGTTCTAAGACTGAATTATTTTTGGATTTATTTGAGACGTTTTATGTACCGTTATTTAAATAGAATTTAGTTTCTGTTTCTCGTTTGGACAAATCTGGTTATCATTTTTCTTTTAGAAATAATAAAGTTAGTCTCTTCCAAAACTCAAATATTATTTGTTCCGATTTTTTAATTGATAATTTGTATAAGCTTGATTTAAATTTCTGCAATGAAATACTACAAACAAGTTCAAGAGGTACAAAATGAAAATTAAATGAGAATTCTACCTCATTATAGCATAAGCGTTTAGGCCACATCTCTAAACAGTGAATTCAGAGGCTTATAGTGGATGGAATTCTTGAACCCCTAGATTTAAAGGATTTTCAAGTCTGTATTGAATGTATCAAGGGAAAAAGAACAAATGAAAGAAAACTAAGCGCAGAGAGAGCTAAATATGTCTTAGAACTAATACATACTGATATATGTGGTCCCTTTCCTACTATTTCATGGAATGGACAACAATATTTTATCACATTTATAGACGATTACTCTCGTTATGGGTACTTATATTTAATTCATGAGAAGTCCCAATCCTTGGAAGTTTTTAAGTCTTTCAAAGATGAAGTTGAACTCCAACTTGGAAAGAAAATTAAAGTTGTCAAATCTGACCGTGGTGGTGAATACTATGGTAGATATGACGGATCAGGAGAACAACGTCCAGGACTTTTTACGTTTTTTCTAAAAGAGTACGGTATTGTCCCACAATACACCATGTCTGGCAAATCCAGTATGAATGGTGTTACAGAAAGAAGGAACCGGACTTTTAAGGATATGGTGAGAAGTATGATCAGTCATTCCACCTTGCCTGAATCACTTTGGGGAGAAGCTTTAAAGACCGCAGTGTAAATCCTTAACAGGGTACTAAGCAAAGCAGTTAACAAAACCCATTATCAACTCTGAACTAATAAAAGGCCTAGCCTAAAACATTTACACATTTGGGGATGTCCAACTGAGGCACGGCCTTATAAGCCGCATGTAAGAAAACTGGACTCAAGGACAGTTAGCTGCTATTTTGTTGGTTATGTTGAACACTCAAGAGGATACAAGTTTTATGATCCTACATCAAGATCAATTTTTTTAAACGGGAAATGTAATTTTTCTCGAGGACGTTGAGTTTGGAGGGGAAGAAAACATTAGGAATGTTGTTTTTGATGAGGAATCTATTATTGATAATGATCAGGTATTCATACCTATTATTATTTAGGACACAATTATAGAACAAGATAACAATGAGAATCCTCCTCAAATACAACCTATAAAACAAACTCAACAACCTCAAGAAGTGCCATTAAGAAGATCTACAAGAGAAAGGAGAAGTGTTATTTCAGATGAATACCTTGTGTACCTCCAAGAACATGAGGATGACATTAGTTCAACAGAAGATGACCCAATCAACTTCTATGAAGCCATGAAAAGTTCTAAATCTCAAAAGTGGATTGGTGCCATGGAGGAGGAGATTAAATCTATGAGAGACAATGATGTTTGGGATCTAGTAGAATTACCTGAAGGTGTGAAACCCATTGGTTGTAAATGGATATTTAAAACTAAAAGGGATTCTATGAGTAATATTGAAAGATATAAAGCTCGTTTAGTCGCTAAGGGCTTTACTTAAAGAGAAGGCATAGATTATAAAGAAACCTTTTCTCCAATATCTTCAAAAGATTCTTTAGAACAATAATGGCATTAGTAGCTCATTTTGATTTAGAGTTACATCAGATGGATATTAAGACGACATTTCTTAATGGAGACATTGATGATACAATTTATATGGTGTAACTGGAAAACTTTGTGTTTGGTAATTCAAAGTCTATGGTCTGTAAATTAAAGAAATCCATCTACGGTCTCAAATAGGCTTCCGGTCAATGGTATTACAAGTTTCATCAGGTTATTACCTCATATGGCTTTGAGGAAAATATTATTGATGATTGTGTATACTACAAGTTTAGTGGGAGTAAATATGTATTCCTAATCTTGTATGTCGACACAACCATGGCTAAAGGAGACAAGTTTAGTCTCAAACAGTGTCCCAAAATGATCTTGAAAGGACAATAATGAATAATAAACCTTATGAATCAGCAATAGGGAACTTAATGTATGCTCAAGTTTGCACACATCCAGATACAATATTTATAGTGGGAGTTCTGAGCAGATACTTGAGCATGAGGCATCTAACCATGGCATATGGTTACGAAACTTTGTCACCAGGCTTTGTGTGGTAGATGGCATTAAAAGCCATTGAAGATTTATTGTGACAATAATTCAGTACAACAACAACAACAAGAGCTCAATAAAGTCAAAATATTAAATTTTTGGTTGTTAAGGAGAGAGTTCAAGAAAATATATTCCTATAGAACATATAGGAACAAAGTTTATGCTAGCAGACCCATTAACCGAAGGATTGATCCCTGAAGTCTTTCATGAACATATTGCTCATATGGGTATCATTGTTGATGATAACATGGTTTGGTGGGATTATTTTGTATACTTTATATGTTTTATGTCAAACATTATATTATTTAATTTTCTGCAGAATAAAGGATGATGATTTACATTATGTTGTTTGCAATGTTAGTATTGCAAATTTTGAGTAAATCTTAATGAAGTTTTTAAAATAAGACCAGTTAGAAATAAACATGCATGAGATCAAATTTCATGTGATTTTCATGTTGCTCATTAAGACTTGATCTATGTCATTGAGTATATCTGTATGGTAATCATCGTGGTTCAGTTGCGAATTTAATGTGATGAAAGCCGCGGTAATTCGATTATTGGTATATGAGATAGACCAGATTGTTTAAGTAGTTAAGGATAAATAGCATTCGGTATGTGCACTTTTTGGTTTATTTTGTGATATGATTATTTCAGGATAATATATATAGTCCAAGTGGGAGATTGTTAGGAAATTATATTTCCTTAGTCTAATTGTGGACTATATATTTATATATATTTATTTATATATATAATCATATTAGTTGTTGATTTCCTTACGTTCGAAATCGTTCCTCATTAAGATGGTTTTAATGAGTCATTTAATATAGTTTTAATGACCTCCTTAATTTCTCAGATTAATTGGTTTAATGGGAATCGTTTTCTGAGACATTGGTTATCAGAATAAAAAGGGAGGTAAAGGGTTGGTCCCCAATATACCAAAATCACAAACTTTGTAGTCTCTTACCTCATCAAAAGAGTCACTCTAAAGTCCAGCCAGAAGAATAAGGAAGATTTTGGTTGAGGAAGATCATAACCCTATCGCGTGTTTCATCTTCATCCATGGATTCAGGTATGTGATTCTCTATTGGATTATGACTCTCAATATTTTAACATGATGGCTAAATTCATTATTCAGAATATTTATTCTGTAATTTTCAATCCGATAATTCCGAAAGTCAATTCTGGATATGGAAATAACTTCCGGAATTGCCTATTCCGAAATTGAAGATGTAAAAAAAAATCATTATATCATTAATTATCTCATTATATAATTGTCTATTCTGAAATTGCCTATTTCAAAAGTGAAGGTGTCAAAATAATTATATCATTATCTACTTTAAAATTATATCAAAATAATTATATCATTGTCTATTATGAAATTATATCAAAATAATTATATAATTGCCTATTCCAAAATTATGTCAAAATAATTATATAATTGCGTATTATGGAATTATATCAAAATAATTATATCATTGCCTATTCTGAATTATATCGTTGTCTTATTATATTATTGTCTATTTGAAAATTCTTAAATAGACAATGATATAATTATTTTGATATATTTATTTTCAGAATAAAAAAATTTGAAATAAGTAATGATATAATAAGTTAGTTAATAATATAATAATTTTTTTTTTACACATTCAATTCTGAAATGACAATTTTGAAAGCTATTTATGAATATGGAATTGACCTTCGAAATTATCTATTCTAAAATTCATTTAAAAAAAAATTATGAAATGGACAAATTTATAGTCAATTTTGAATCCGAAAATAATTTATGAATTTGCCTATTTTAAAAGTATTTTTAATAGATTAGACAATTTTAGAAGTTATTTCCGGATTTTAAATTAGTTACGGATTTTTTTACTCCAAAAATATTCTTTTTCGTTTTTAAATAGAAGAAAATACAGTAATCTTTTTAAACGGAGCAATTTAGAAAAAATTTAAAAACTTGAGGTGCCCCAAGCCTGGAGGTCGTGGGAGGTACATGAAGAAGGAGTCTTCACCACATGTGGATAGTCCATCCCTCTCCTTTCACCACATGTACAAAATTTATGTACCACAATAAACTAATTTATATTTGATAATTATCAAATACTGGTAATTATATTCATTTATTTTATTTTCAATTATAATATTGATAATTATTAAAAATAAAGATTGATACCATCAAAAATATTAAATACATACAATTTAAATATTATCTTTATGTAATTTATTGAGTGACACATAATATATGTTATTCTTTTATAAATATTTTATTCTATTGAGTACTCTATTTTATAATTAAAAGCTATATATTTTTTCAATGAAAATTCTAGAATAAATAGCCAGTATAATAACTATTATTATACTTCAAGAAAAAACAATTTTATTATAAAACTTTTAATAACAATTAAAATAATTAACAATATTAATCTTTAATAATTATGAAGTATATTTATTAAAACATATAGTAATATACGTTATTTTATTTTTTTATAAATATTTATTTAATTAACAACTCTATTCTATAATATATATATATATATATATATATATATATATATATTTTTTTTCTTCTCTTTTTTTATTTTTTTAT
>Ga0209489_106555_pt1 | contig 18563 bp, 3 predicted proteins | sample SiratrowhiteBW_FD_187527 | JGI IMG/M metagenome (GOLD analysis project Ga0209489, IMG submission 187527) | Root nodule microbial communities of legume samples collected from California, USA - Siratro white BW (SPAdes) (version 2) | ecosystem: Host-associated > Plants > Roots > Nodule | place: USA...
TATATATATGAATGGTTTCAAATTTATTGTGAATTTAACTGTGCGATTGAAATTCAAACACGCACTTATGAACCTGCAAGCTGTTCAACGTTGTTATTCTTTTTTATAGTCAATTCATGATTTTAATCTCGTTAATGTCAATATAAGGATATATTTGAAATAAAATAAAGTGCAAGAAAATTAGGTCTGAACAATGTTAGATGAAAATATATATTTCAAATTTGAGCTCACTGCATCATATGGTCAAGATTGCTTCAAGCATCTAAGGATTAGTTTCTACAAAGTTATATATACGATGAACAATTTAAAATTGAAGATAATAAGAAGCAAAAAAAAATATACCTACAATACATTGAAAAAACAGAGAATTTGCTAAATATCAAAGTGTATATTGTAAATCTGTTATTGAGAGCATATAGAGTTTTGGGTTCTGCAAAATCATTGAGTAATTCTTCACCATTGTGAAGTAACTCTTGTGAGCTTTCATTATTATCTTTTTTGAGAATGTTTCTTTCAATCTTAAGTGGTCTTGATATCAAGAGAAGATGAGACTCGCATAAGCTAGAGAGGTTTGTTTACTCAAAGTTTTTGGAGATGAGAGGATACTCGTGTTTCCTGAAGAGGAGAGAATATTCATGTAATATGAAGATGTGATAATACTTGTTCTAATCAGTACATTAGTGAAAGTTATTAAATAGTTGCATAAGGAGACTGAATGTAGCTCAAGTTTGAATGAACTATGATAAATCTTGTGTATCTTGAATTTAATTATGTTATTATCTTGGGTGTCTTGAAATTAATTTTTATTGTCGCTTATTTATTATGTGTTGAAAATTCAGTTTGTAGGATTCAATCAACCTCATTTTGGAGCCAACTACATCTTCATATTATGAAAATATAAAATCAATATTTAAAAATATTTTTAAGAATGCATTACAAAGTACAATTTTTTTTTTTCTAATTTAGAGTTTGATGAATATTGGTGTCATGACATGGGTTTTGATTTGTTTTCGTAGTCTAATATTTTAATGACAACGTCAAATAGTCGATTGAAAAACTAATTATATTGAAATATAATTTTTTAGAATTACATCTTTTGTAAATAAGATCATAACTATTTAGAATTTTTATAATGGTTGCTAGTTGAATAAGTCCTCTGAAATGAAATATTATTTTAATAGAAGTAATAATATTGAGACTTGTGAAAGAGCTTGATATCTGTAAGTTTAGAAACATCATACTTTCTTTAATAACATATATTTCAATGATACTAATGAGAAATTGAAACTTCCAAACAATCATCTATACATTAACATCAGTTAATTATACCTAATTAGAATTTGTGACACTAGGTTGATGATAATATAACTTTTGCAATAAGGTGCAAATCATTTCTTATTCTTTCCTTAATATTAAAAAAAAAGTACAACCATACGAGATCCTAAAAAGTTTTGGAGAAGTACAATGGAAGTGATCTTCCTCATTTTGATTTATTTCACCATTTGAAAACACAACTATGAAATAAGAACGAAGAAAATTTTTACTTTCTTCTATATAAAGTTAGTGTAAAAAAACAATATTATGAACAAAAGGAAAAGGATGAATTTCTTTATCTAGGGAAAAGAGTAAAGTTAACACAATGTGCTTAGTATCCCAAACGATTCAATTTATAGTTTAAAAAATATTTGAATGATAAATAAGAATGATTGATGTGACTTCTTAAAGCAACAATATAGATAATTTATAACACAACACATTAGATTGAATCCACGTTAAATAATGCATTATTCCCATGAAACATAAGTAGTGGTAGGATTCCTAACTTGTGCCATAAATTCTTGATCAATGTGCCATGAAAGAGCTTAGATGATTGTAAATTATTTATCACTAAATAACACTTCATTCTTTATTGTTGATTCATTACATAGAATTTAGATAGGTATTTAAAAATGAAAGGGGAGCCGTTTGTAGCATATGATAAAAATTATTTTAAAGTTGTGATTTTTAAAATATCATACAAATAAAATCAAGGAGTTTTTAAAGTATTACAAAAGGTTATGTTAAGAGTTATGTTAATGTTATGTTCAAAATATAAAATTTATTCATATTTAAAAATTTTATTTTATTTTTAAAATGTTATTGTAATATAGAAACTATATTTCTTACATAGTAGTTACTTAAATAAGAAATAATAATTACATAAAAGACATAAATTTAAAATTTTGTTGAAAAGATTATTGCGAATTGAATGTAGTACGTGAAAGATGATTAAGATACCACACATTTAAGATATGAAGTAAATACTCGAGCAATGTTGGACATGTTTTTCTAGTGTTATCAAGTATGTTACAACAGAAACAATCATTTACATGTTTTTGTTATTTTCTAATATATATTGCAGTTCTCATCTTGTTTGATGGACCAACCCTTTGAAGTCCTTTTCATTTCTAGGTTTGGTCATAAAATTGACTTTGTGCAAGTTAGTCAACAATCTTTGTGTTTGAGTTCTCCAAATAGTCGTTCATAAACCCTGTATAATTATTTGAAGGTGTAGACAAGAGTGATTAACATCTTGAAAGCGTGGTGTGCATGTTTCGTCTAACAACACTAGTAAAAAAATGGGTTGTGAAAGAATATAATATCGATTAAAAAGAAACTGTTGTAAACAAATAATACAGTGATAATTTTATATATAAATAAAAACATATTATATCGGTTAAGCGGTAACTGATGTAATAGGACTCATTCTACATCAGTTGTTAAAAACAATTGATGTAGAAAATAGCCCGGGAAAATTTCACTAATTTTTTTTTTTGAAAAAAATAATTATGCGTGTCCCTTATTATATCGGTTGCTGCTCCAACTAATATAATAGAGTGACTTTTTATATCGGTTGTGAGCTTCAACCGATGTACAAAGTGGCGCTGCATGCTCTAATTAAAAATCATATTTTGGTGTGAACTTATTAAATCAATTGTTTATACAATGGACGTAATAGATAACATATTACATCGATTATTTTAGCAACTAATGTAACAAGTGTATTTTTTAATCTAACATTTTCACTATTTGTTATTTGTGTCATTGAGTCTCTACTACTTTTTTCTATTGTTTTCACCCATATTTGGTTGCTTCGTTGGTAGTCTTTGTCCACTTTGATCTGTTTCAGCATTTCAACATGCGTGGTTTGTTTAACTTGTTTTTATGTTGACATTGTAGTTCCACTTCTATCACTTGTCGCTTTTCTTTATAACAGGTTAATGATTTTGTAAAGTTGATTAAAAATAATTAAAATTTATTTTTTATCCGAATTTTTTAATGGTAACTTATTTTAATGTATATTTGATAGTAGAGTCATTACATTGTATAGATTTATGATAGATTTTAAATTGTCAAAATTTAGTTGAATAAACTTCAAATCGTCGTAACTTTTGATAGAAAGTTCAGATTGAGACACATTAAAAATGAAAGTTGTATAAAATGAGGTAAATAATGTGATAGTCAATTCTTTCGAAGGGTTTGAAGGTTTTCCAATTTTCAAAATTCTACTATTTACTATTACTTATTTTAGGATTTTTGAGGTCTTTTTTTTTTTATTTTTTAGTTCTTACTTCACATTTTTATACTTATTAGAAAAATCTAAAAAAATTTGTATCTTACAATTTTTTAAAAAAGATATATATTACATCAGTTATAAGTTATAACCAATATAATATGCATAAATTTTTACTCTTTTAAATACTTTTTTTATATCGGTTCTATTTTTAACGAGAGTAATATTTATATGTTTTACATCTATTAAAGAACTTATGTATAAAGGTGTACATTACGTACATCAACATTAATCGTGAAACTGAGGTAGAAAATCTCTTAAAGTAAAATCTCATTGTCCAACTAGTTATTACTCTAACATATTTTCTATCCCTTAACTATAAATCTTGTGCTACTTATATCAAAGGCAAGCCTTTTACATTATATCAGTGTTTGTTGTTTGCATTTGTCTATGCGTCTCCGAATACCTTGACTATCTGTTTCGACTGAACATTGAAAAGGGGAAGGAGCCTTATCAGAAAGTTATCATCTCTACTGAATGCAATAATACAATTATACCTTCCATCCTCCATTTGAAAGATAAATACGGGAGACAAATAGTTAGATGAGAAATACATTTTCTTAATTGGAGCTTCTGGATATTTAAATATGCTAATTTAAGGCGCTTGTTCAAGTGGACAAAACATTTATATAAAAAGAATATAGAAGAACGTTATTTGTGACAATTGTTTAAAATAGACGCAACAACATAATACTCAACAAAATTATAATTATTAACTATTAATTTATTTTTTTATATTATTTTATTTTAGATTGATATTTTTTTCAAACTGTACAAATGTTATCCTTTTTACATCACATCCATTCTAGATTTATGTCGAGTTTTTCATTTCCTTCGCTCGATGCAATCGGAACATTAATTTATTCCTATCACTAAAGGGGCCCTGAATTTATTTTGGGTAAATGTTTCCGAAACAAAATTATTGAAGAAAAACTTCTTTAATATAGATTAATATCAACTTAAATTAATTAAGTTATTAATTTCACAGTTAGATCTATTGATATTAATAATAGGACCTTTTAAAATAATTTTCATCATTTTTTTTTCCACTTGTGTGTTTATTCTGTAATAATGAATGCATAAAGCAAGTAGAAGTAAGAGCGGCATCACCGCAATTACAGAAGAGTGAAGACATTGGAGCAGAAAATGGTCTGAATTTCTTCTGACTCCATTATGAGATGGACATACATGTCTGAAGATATGGGTGGTGAAGATTCCCCTCAGCTACACTTATTCAAAATTGTTACGTCATTCTATACGCAGACTTCAATGCCCGTTTGTAGAGCAGGATAATAGTTTAATAAATTATTTAACACTTAAATAAATTATTATTTTATTATTCTGTAATATTTTATTATAAATTGGAAGTAGTTCATTATGAGTGATGTAAAAGAATAATTTTCCTTTTCTAGAAGCAAAATTGGTGCTTTCACCCTCAGCTGCCTTGTTAATCTAACTTCTAGAATGCATTGCCCACGACAAATAATTTATGGAAATACTTTATAATTTATTAGTATTATTTATTAATATTTACTTTAAAAAGATTAAATAAGAAACAATAATACCTTATACATATAGCTAATGTTAAGACTATATAATTAAAATTAAATATTTCACATTATATATAATATTTATTAAATAAATCATACTATTTTTAATAATTCTAAAAATTTTTAAATTTAATGTTACTTTTTATGTCAATCTAAAAATTTCTAAGCTTTTACTCCATATGTAAAGAATTAGAAAACTAAAATCTTAACTAATTACTACGTTATAGCTATGTACAGATTTCAACTCATTCGGTGCAGGATCAACTCAACGAACCAAATATTCAATTCGATACTTACTCTTAGGTACATTTAATAATTCTACATCATTAAGGAATTGAGGTTAAGAATGATAACTTAAATATATCTTTTCTCTATAACTTTTCAAAATAAGTTGTAGGAAGTAGATAATGACATTTTTAAAGTAGACAATACTATAAATTTAATAATTGATTTTAATAATTTTATTTTAATATATTTAAAGTCACAATACTAATATCTGTTATTTTAATACATTTAAAGTTACAACATTAATATCATCTCGTCTATAAAAGAAAAAAAAAATTAAAGATAAACTCTTGTTTTCTATAATTTTTTATCAATTTTTTTAAATTAAGATAAAAAATAATTTAAATACATTTTTATTTCTTAATGATTTAAAATATATTTTAGAGATAAAACTATAATAAAAATTTAAATTTAGACAATATTACATCAATGAAATTATATTTAGAAACAAATCAATTTATAAGTGAAGAGAAATCTAAAACTTTTTCTAAACTCTCATTTCTGTTTTTCATATATATGTCTTTTCATTCAATAAATCAGTATTTTAATTTTACGTTTATTGCTTATTGTGTTGATTCGTAACTTAATAATTAATTTTTAGGATATTAATATCTTTTGTAATAAGAAACTTAATTAAAATATAATATGAAAGCTTATGTTTAAGCATAGAGTAAGATTTATTTATTTATTTATATAATTCATCAGGGAATTAACAGTTAATAAATAAATTTATGCTCATTTGTTAAGGATTTGGGGTTAAGCATTATTGTGGGTTGATATCGATTATTGATAGATTAAAAAAAGTAATATTTTTGTATATGAGAGTGATGATTGGTAAAATCTAACTCTAGCAAGTTACTACTATTGATATTAAATCTTTTTTCTGTTTCAAATGATGATAAAAATTATAAAAATTATTTTTTTGTGCACTCAAAACCAAATTATGGAGCTGCTCTTGAATCTAAATTTATTATAATCGTGATTATTGTTTATATTATGCAAATCCTTTGAAAAATAACAATACTTTTATTACTTGCTACATTGTGACTGGTACACTTGTCATCATAGAAAAATAGACTAAAGAGTTTCTGAAACCATTTCCAAAGATTTGTGTTTCAATATATAACAATTAAATATTTATAATTCTTTCAGATTTATTTAAACTAACTAGTTGTTTTAGGTTTTTTTTTTGTTCTTCTTTTGTATGCAAGGGTTTGTTTGTACTATGAGAACAATTTCTTTAGAGTCTTGTTGATCCAAAGATTGAAAGAACTACATGAAGAAACTTGTTTGATAAACAAGCGCTTCTTAGGAGGCAAACAAAGTTCTTTTCTTTAAATATTTTATTATTTTTTATTTAGGTATTTATTCTGTGAACCAAGACAGTCTACCAATACATAGTTGATCCTTGGAAACTAAGAGTAGTCAAGGATACTCAATTGTCCTCATGTATCTGGTAACATTCAAAGATTTTTTCTACCTTCGTCTCCCAATTTAGATATTATTTTATGTTATCTTTTTTCGTAGAAAGGGGAAGGTCGACCTTAAGTTCTTTATGACGACTATGGTGCCTAGACCTATGTTTTCTAGGTGGTCATTGATAGAAGTCAAGATTGTGATGATTGCTCTTTAAAAAATCTTCTTGTGAAAGGGGTTCTTCATAATTTTTATTATTTCTATGTGACCCCTCACTATAATTATCTTTATTTTGTTCCATTAACATTTCCATCGTCACCCTCATATCTTCCATAGATTTAGCCATTTTTCTCTCATTTTCTCTATCATTTCACTCATAATTTCATATTTCTCTTTTGATTTCTCTCATCTCATCTCTCACCCATTCTCCCTCGTGATTTTAACACTCGCTTGAACATTGAGGAATCAGAGGGATCACTTATCTTTTGTTTTGAAAATATTTTCACAAAAATTTTAGAAAATGTAAACGAAAAGAATGAGTGATAAAACGTTTTTGCAATTTTTTTTTAAGTTTTTGGTGAAGTTCCTAACCCGAAATAAAAATGAAAGGATTTCGAGTAGATTCCCAGGAAAGAGAGTTGCGTCATTTGGACAACTTAAGTACTAAGTTTTGACTAGCCAACATTCCCTAATCATCTCTCAATAGAAAACTTCAAAATATTTTTTCCTAAAATAAGGTGAGCTCATGTGAATCCTAGAGACCAAAGGAATATCAACTATAGCATTTAAGCGGAGGAATCTTTGAATCCTAGTGGTTAAGGAGACTTATGGAAAAGAAAATAACAATGTGAAAGAAATTGAAAGAATGTAAAGACAAGTAATGAAAGCAAGTAAACTATATGTGTTCCTATGTGAAAGTACAAGTGACATTTTGAGCCTCTTAACACACTTTCACTTCTAAATGCCTTTATCTATTACAATGTTCAAAGTTGGAATTGGTCTTGAAGAAATTTTCCAGCACAACAAATAGAAAAAATAAAAATTAACAAATAAAATACATAAAATTTTGTGACAATTTCTTTAAGCAAAGTGTTATTTGGATTTCCTATCTTTGTGGCTTTCTTTTTCCCTCAACTATTTGTCACTTTTCTAGTGAGTCTTCACTTCTTAAATCTCTAAAGGGGAGTCATCTTAGCAAACTCTCTTTCCTCTTTCAAGATGCTACCTAAAAGTGTTAGAAAACATACCAAGATATCAAGCTAAGATGAATTTCATCTGAAGAGGCCAATAAAATGTATATCATGAAAAGTGCAATTTAAAAAATGCTAAACTGAAGAGATTTTATATATGACAAAACTGGAAGAATGATTTAAAAGACACAAAACAAGGAATTAAGGATAGCAAGACAATTAGGGACACAATAAGAAAACCTAGTAATGATTTTAGAATGGAATACAAAGTAAAAATAACAACTAGTGTAATTTGGCAATGGTACTTATCTAATTTATGAAAAACATTTGTACAAGTTATTTGACATTAAAAAATATTGTTCTCAACTCCACAACACAATGTTGGAACAAGTTGTAAAAAATTTGAATCAAAAACAGCACCAGAAAAATTTTAAAAACTTCAAACCCAAGAGTTACATGCAGAAAGAGGACTTTGTTTTTTCAGCATTCAGTAGTCTAGCTTTTGACATGTATCATTTTTTTCTATTTCGGATTTGAATGCGCCTTTTTAACACAATGTTTTTAACATCTTAAAGTGCTTAATTATAACATTTTACTACAAAATACATTGTTTTTACAATTTTTTCAATCTAGTGTTATTACAGTAATAATTTTAGGAAAGTGAAACCTAAAGAAAGTCAACAAAATTGAAAAAGAAAACTACAAGACACAAGGGAATCCTAACTCTAAACTTGTTAATGATCTAATAACAAGCCAAAGAACTCAAATTTAGAAAGTGAAAAAACACAAAGCACAACACATGTTTTATTTGCGCAATGCATTTTATCAAACATATGATAAACATACATAAAATATTTTCACAAACACCTTATAGACTAGTTTCTAATCATAAAATTTATGACATATTTGGATTCACATAACTTAAGACAAAATAAATATAAATTATGAACTGTAAATACTCAAAAACAAAGTGTTTCCACCAATTGAAATAAATTAAAAAAAAACTCAGGAAAAACACAATATAACAAGAACTCTTATGTTTTGTGTTGTTTTGGATGGTTCAAGGAGAATTACATAATTTGAGTCAATTAAAAGCTAATACAAACAATTTTAACTGTACCAATAGTCAAAACATGTAAGGAGAACAAGTATACAACACGAAAATGGAAGAAAATTTGAAAGAAACAACTTACCTATTGGAGAACCTAAACTCTGATACCAAATGATGCAATCCTAGTCATGCACGCTTGCGTCAAGTGCTTTCTTCCTTGGATGCTTAAATTTTCACATTGAAATGAAGTGGAGGCAGTGAAAGTAATGAATTGACGTGAAATTTTGAAATAATAAACCTAGATGAGGTTAGGTCAACGCTTTAGGAGAAAATCTAGAAGAGGTCTTGTAGAAGACTGCTTTAGAGAGAGTTCAAGAACATGTTGAAGAGACTCAATTTGGATAGCATTTCACTACTTATTCATAAAATAAAAATTCAAGTACGTGAGTCACCTATTTATAAGCTTCTTAGACGTCTTATCCTAACTTAACCTTAATTCTAACTTGTGTATGACAAGTTTATAAAAACTTCTTAAATAAGGTGATGACAAGTGGCAAGCCGTGAATTAAAATAATCCTCTCCATTGAGGGTGTGACATGTGACAATAAAACATGGAAAACATAACATGTGGCACCACCTTATCCTATTTGTGTGCTAACCCTAACTTAACCTAGGTGTTACACCTTCTCTCTTAGGGTTAGGGTTTGTTTTCTACAAACCTTAGCCCAATTACAGGGTCCATAAATAAAAATCCTAAACTACCTTAGCCTAAAATGCATGGCTTAAAATACATTCCTGCACTACTTTGTATCTTTTTATCATGCTAAGAAGAAGGAAAATTTTAAAAATCTACTTTCCACAAAAGAATAGTCTTCTAAATGTGTTCTTCCTCCTCCGTCAATTTAGACCCTATGGGTAATCTCTTAGATGATCTTCCATCAATTTCTCTCAATTCCTTAACACTAGGTGACAATGACTTCACTTCTTATAATATATCAACACATCCTTATTGTACGGAAATAACTTTTATCTTTATTTTTTATAGTTTGAAGTTGTTATTTATATAAAACTTTTCGATGTCAAACTCTGTTATCATGTCTTCAATCTTACATTTCTTGATTATCTTCATCTTTAATACTGTGAATTGTTGAATTCAAATAACAATAATCAAGAAAATAGAACCAAACTGAAAGAAATTATATTAAACTGGAAGATTTTATGCAAGTTTGATCTCAATTCAACATATCTAGCACATATGAAGAGTCATCTGTATATAAAACTAAGAAAATAAAATAATAGAAAATTATTATTACATTTAAATCTAAAGACCATTTGTTACATCCATTTATTTAAAACCTCGTAGACAATTTTGTGTGGTCTTCCCTCAATGAGAGCTCATCAAAGTGAACGTTCCATAACCATACTCTTCAATGCATCGTGTAGTGGAGGGGGTGTCAGAAAGTCAATGAACTTAACTCTTCGATTAAAGCTGTCAAATCAGACTCAGAAGATCCTCCTTCTTCCATGGCCCGCCTAGCCAGCTTTGAAAGCTCCTTTGCTGTATTCCTCATTTCCATGGCTTCTTCCCCAGTCATTATCCTCTTCACTGCCTTCACCACCGCATCCCATGAAATAATATCTCCTTCCAATCCAATCCACTTTTTGGCACCAACAGCTACCCCAATTTTAAGGACTTCAGTCACCAACTTCTCATTGAAAAACTGGTCCGCAAAAATTGGCCAAGTTATCATGGGAACCCCAGCACACACTGCTTCCAAGGTTGAATTCCATCCACAATGGGTCACAAACGCTCCAATTGCCTGATGTTCAAGAATCAAGACCTGAGGTGCCCAGCCTCTTATGATGAGTCCCTTACCTTCCATCCTTTTCTCAAATCCATCAGGTAGCCATGCAACTCCGTCTTCTTTGCTTTTCCTCACCACCCACATGAATGGTTGCCCTGAAGCCTCAAGACCAGTAGCAATCTCTTTAAGTCGAGAATCAGGTAACACTACCGTACTTCCAAAGCATACATAAACAACTGAGTTGGGTTTCTTTGTGTCAAGCCATTTTAGACACTCATGCTCATGCATAGACGCCTCCTTTCCTCTATATGCCTTTTCTTCGATATCCCTGTTGCAAAGAGATAAGGGACCAATATTCCATATTTTTCTTCCAAGCACCTTGCTGAAAAGATCTGCATACTCCTTCTCAAGTGCGTGGAAGGTATTAACAACAACCCCATAGCTTCTCACCTCCGATTCCCTTGCTTCCTTCATCAATTTGACCATGCCCGTTTGCTGACCCATGCCATAAGACGTCAACGACGTCTTTGCTATTTTAATCTCCCCCGGAAAATTAGGAATGGTGACTGACTCAGAATCGGAAGAAACATCGTTGTTAGGGTCGCAGAATGCCATACACGTTTTAGCACACAATGAGAAGAGACTGGTCCCATGGAAGACGAGCCTAGGAATTCCAAATTTGGCGGCGGAATCAGTTGTCCATGGGAAGAACATATCAGCAACAACGCAATTAGGACGTTGCTTGAGCAACAGTTGTTCAAGTGGCTCTTGTAGCAAAGAGGTGGCCACAAAAAAACGTTGAATCAAATCTGGGGAAGATATTGCATCAGTACCTTCAAGGCCATCAGGTAAACCAGCCTCTGCAGAAGGAAAGTGGATGGTTTGGATCTGGATGTCGTTGTTGTTAGTTTTGGCTCTTCCAATGGCTTTGGAGATGAAAGGTGCGTTGCCTGGTGTGGTGATAATAGTGGCCTTCACACCCTTTTCTGCAAATAATTTAGCCATGTCAACTGTGGGTATTATATGACCATAAGCCAAGAAGGGGAAGAAGAAAATGTGTAGAGTATGTTCATTACTACTACCCATTTCTCTCTTTACTGAGTAAGAATATCTGTGTGAACTTTAATCTCAAGCTTGAATCAAGAGGAAATATATATAAGAGAAGGCCTTCATATTGAAGTGTGGATACGATAAGAAAGATAAGTTCATAAAGATACGGTAGAGAATGACCAATAACTATAGTTGCAGAAGTCAAAGACACGTTTCTCAAGATACCGTAGAGAATGACCAATGACTATAGTTGAAAAAGTGTCAGATACGTTGATAAAGATAAGTTTTTTTTGTATATTTTTTTAAGAAACTGTTGTTTTAATAAAATAAGTATAGTTTTACTTTTCCAAGTTGTTTATTTTGTTGGTTTTATAAAATAAATGATTTTTTAAGAAGCAAACGTTAAATAAATAACCTTTTAAAAATACTTAAAATTGTTTTCAGTGTAAACATAGTGTCATGTTCGCCATACACGAGACAAGGACCGAACACCAATTTCGTCCGTTTTTATAATTGATTACTAACATGGGTTCGTTTTGGAAATATTTGCAGGTGTGGAGCTGTTTTGGCCACAACTTGAATTAGCAACATTTATGTGAGGTTAATTTTTTTTCTTCTAAACATTAAACTACCAATCTAAGCAGCTTTGTAGAGTACATGAATTTTTGAAAGAAAAAAATAATCAGTATATTTTATTTTTCATTTCTTTTATTTATATTTTTTTATTCTCTAATAGTTTTTGTCCCTAACAAATATATCTATTAGTTTTTTTTTTTAATGTGTGGAAATAAATAAAGATATGATACACGGAAGAGAAATAAGTAGACGAAAGATAAAAGGATAAGAACAAAGTTGAATTTTTAATTGCTTAAACGAAGAGAAATGGATAAAAATAAAATTTTAGAATTGTTTGCTTTTAATAACTTGAGAATAGAGAACTTAGTAAATCAATAGCATGGACCATTTGATCATATGGTTTATGATGAACCAATCGATATTTGCCATCAAATATATGGTCCAGATTAATTATTTGTAATTATTTATATTAGTATTTAGTAATTAAAATTATTTTACCCTCTTGTACATTTCTTTCTTGCAATTATGGTACTTTGCCACTACCTTTCGCCATTAAAATCAATTCGAAGTCCAAAATGTTCAAGAAATGGAACAACATGGCAACAATATCTATGGCATAAAATATTACACAAAACTTAATCATCATGGTTAAAAATAACTAATCTTCTATATTGAGAATATCTCAAGAGATTGAGCAAATAAATCACCTGAAACAAATATTACAAAAAAAATTCAGAAAAAAAAAATCAATCTTCCTCTGGATATTGTCAGCAAACCACGATCAATCAATGGATGCATTGGGAGCAATGTTGTTGTCTTATTAGGAAGAGAGAGATGCTTTCACCCAAAACTATAATACTCTCTTTTATGAACGTGTTTCAGTGTGTAGTCCGATGCCCTTCTTCTTGGAGCTTTCGAAAGCTTTTTATTCTTTAAAGGTTTCTCAACTTCATAATTTTTAATTCAGATTTTGTTTTACATATTACTTTTATAATTACTACTTTCTTTTTCCTCTGTATCACAGAGTAATTTACAAATATCTTACTTTTAGATTTGTTGCAAATTCCTGCTCTCCTTTTCTTCCAGCCATTTTGTTTTCAATTTTATTCTAAATATTTGTATTAAATTTTTATTTATATACGCTTAACTTAATCGAATTTGTTGTGAGAGATGGCGTGGAACATTTAAAAAAATTTGCTTTGTTTCTGTTTACACAGAGGATTCTATTTACAAAAATTAAAAAATTTTCTTTAAAAAGTAATAATAAATTCATCAAACTAGTGTCTTTTTGTGGAATCGGTTATAAACACTATGTGAAGATCTAATGATATTATATAAGAACGTCTAGCCAAATTGTCTAGTTCTTTGGCATTCATATTAGAATCTTTTTACACCTTTATCTTCATTGATCTTAATATTATTGAGAGGTACATATCAGTTCAATTTTGAATTGTTGTACTATCTATTCTATGTAACCACTAGATCATTTAGTGAGATTGTCTATTGTATGTATCTCTTGGATTGTCTACTATGACTAAAAGTATAAGACTAACAAAAATAATAATTAAGGTTCAAATAAATCCAATTAAATGAATCTCTTTTAGAAAAGTAGATTTTTTCCTAATTAGAGTTCGAAAAAAGTTAAAAATCAAAGGTTTTAAGTGTAAATAAAGTTATGTTCATCAATATATAACAATTTAAAAAAAAATTAAAGGCATAAGAAAAGAAAATATTTAGGACATTTACAAACATATATCATAATTTTCTCTTCTGAATTGCCTGTGCAATCTTTTCTTTTCTTGTAGGCTTTGAAATTGTCTCTCAAACTTATACCATCCTTATATTCCTAAAGGGCATAAAAATCACAAGAAGGTAAAAATTTTCTTTGGTGAGATCATGTCTACCAAAGCAATAACTTCCTTTGAATACGTTATTCAAATGTTGGTGAAAAATTAATATCCAACCTTGTCTTGGATGGAATAGTCTACTTAAAAGGTTGGTAATTTTACATTTCATTTGTGAAGAAGAATGATTTTGAAATACTGAGATTGATTAAGTAAAGAAAAGATAATTATCTTAGTATGTTATGTGAAGGTCAAAACAAAATGAAAAATTTTGTGAATGGAGAACATTAGGATAATATTTATAGAGGAAAAAAAGTGCTTAGTTTTCGAAAAGTTTATCAAGCTTTACTTATTGTTTCAAGAGGCAACATGAAAAACAATTACATTATTCAATCATTTAACAATGACCACAACCATGTCATGCTTAGTTCAAAAGTGTGTATTATATAAGGTGTCATGCTTAGCTCGAAAAGATAGTTTTTATCTAATTTTGACTAAAGCTCAAATTCATATATGAAAGATGTGAAGGTGCAACTAACTCAAGAAGGGGGTTTGTCTGGTCAGCCGCAGACATGTCAACCATTGACCCTAATATCATTGTTCATAGGTTGTTGACATACAAAGAGGTCAAACTAGTCGCCTAGAAAAAGTGAAAGCTAGGAAAGGGGAAAGTGCAAGGTAGAAACGCAAGAGGCCGAAAAGTTACTTTAGGCCAAATTCATTCACGAGGAACACTACACCACTCAACTTGCCACGTGGTGATGGTGGAGAGGGCAAAGTATGTGCACTGATTACACAGATCTGAACAAGACATGTCGAAAGAAGGCACACAGACTTCCGAGCATAGACCGATTGGTGGACGATGCGTTAGGGCATAAACTACTGAGTTTTCTTATATATATTCATGATACAACTAGATAAGCATGCACCTCCGGGATAAAGAGAAGACACCGCTCATGACCGACTACGCTAACTACTACTACAAGTTATGTCTTTTGGACTGAAAAATAGGGGGACAACGTATCAAAGGCTCATGGACAAAGTACTCAAGGGCCAGATAGGACGAAACGTGGAGGTTTACATCGATGACAAGTGAGAATCATGTGACCAACACGTAAAAGACCTGGAGGAGGTATTTGGCGCATTGCGAATGACAGGGATGCGGCTGAATCTTGAGAAGTGTGTGTTTAGGGTTGGCGACAACTTTTTAGGCTTCATGCTAATGTATCGGGAGATGGAAGCCAACCTCGATAAGTGTCAAGTCATAATCGAAATGTGAAGCCCTAAGTGCATCAAAGAGGTCCAAATATTGGTAGGAAGATTGATGACATTATCCCGGTTTATGTTGAAGATGGCAGAGAAGACGAAGTCAATCATAATCTTGCTCAAATCTGCTATGTTCCAGTGAGACAACCATTGCACTACGGTTTTTGCATAATTTCAACAATTCTTTGAATGTTCCCCTATTATCCATGACTTTTTACATTGCTTCCATCAACATTGATTCTGGAATGGGTATAGAATATCTTCCAGAACTGATACAAAATGTGTTTTTTCTAGTAATGGTTGGTGACTCATTGAGGATGGAATTCAACCTTTAGGAAGGTGTGGTAGATGGGGTGTCTATCATCACTTGGCCTGTGGGTGCTGAAAATTTTACAATGAGAAGTTGGTGATTGAGGTGCTTCAGATTAGTGTGCCTCTTGGTGCTAGAAAATGGAGTCACTTTGTGGGAGATGAGGATGGGGGCATAAAGTGGCATGTTGTAGAGATGGGTGTAAAAAGGGTATTGGCAAAGGAAGAAGCATGGGGAATGAGAATAGAGCAAAACTGTTTTCTCATATGGCAAAACCGGCGGTGGAAGGAGGGTTTTCACACTAAAATTTGGATCCCTTCCTTGAGGAGCTGGGCATCCTTTCCCACTAAAGCGTCCCAAATATAATGAATATGATCCTTATTTTCATCTCAATTGCCTTAGTATAATTTCCTATCAAATATTTGGGTAAAGTTCTATACAAAAAATCAAAATTACTTTAAGATGATTATTTCTATATTAGTTTATCCACATTAATACCGAAATTTAAGATAACTCCAAAGATGTTGATGAGTGCATGAAGAGGTTAACAATAAATTTAAAATGGTTAAAATTTTAAATTTTTTATATAATTTGGATTAATTTTTGTAACCATGAACCTTGAGTATTAGGTAGACTTTTTCTATATTCCTAATATACATTTTGTGAGAGTGAAGCTTTAGTTATGTGAAAGAAATTTTTTATAAGTTCTTGGGTTAAAATAATTTTGTGGCCTTATCAATTATAATTACGTGAACCTGTGTTATTCGTTGAAGCAGGTTGCAGATTTGAAGGGGCATTGATTTGTTAGTGAACCTGTGGCGTTGTGGATGGGCAAACAGACTCAACCAATTTGTGGCGATTTTCTTAACATTGAATGCGAAGAGCGGAATTTAATCGGTATTTTTTTGGTAGCTGTTGCAAATATCTTTTGCGTAGGGTAGACAGGTTAGTGCCTGGTCTCCATTAGATGGTGTATACTACATGATCTATTAGATAGATAGTTTTATTTGGACAGTCTTTATTAAACAGTTTACTAAATAATCTCTAATAGATTATCACTGTCAAACAATCTCCGTTACACAGTTTCAAATATAAAAATAATTGATTGTAAATTAGAGTATAAAAACAATGTAATCAAACTCTATTCTTGAAATCTAAATTTCATTGTTTTAACTTTGAGGACAAGATTCGTCTTAAGGAGAGGGCAATCGTATAATATCTCTTAGGAACACACCGTTTTAAGATATTTAACTTTTTATTTTTTGTTATCATTCGATGAAACGGTTCAAGTTTCAAATCAGTTTCAGTTTTAATATTTGTGAGACAGTTAATTCAAAACAAGTTTAATATCTTCTTTAAATTATTTTACGTACTGCATATACACTTTTAGTTTGTAATTATTTTGAAACAAAAGAAATAAACAAAAATTAAAGATATAATGGTTCAAAAAATGTATATTTTATGTTTCAATTTTAAAAGATTGAAAATTAGAATTCAAATATAAGAGTATTATCGAAAACTGATTCAAATTGTATATGTCAATTTGAGCATAGGACTAAAAGGAGCATAATAAAAAATATCAAAGCAAGTTCAGTACTTAAAAGATTGGAAAATAAGTATTTAGAGTAGACAAATATTTTGAGTTGAGAGTTTAAATTATTTTATCTTATAAAGTTATATTTAATGAGTTTTTATTATTATCTTTGAGAGAATGTTTATTTTTCTAAGAATTCTTAATTTTTTTCAAAAAATATTTTATTTCACAGGTAGATTAGAAGGGTATGTCAGAAGAGGAGATAATACTAGTGCTACTTAAAGAAAATACAATACTTATGTTTTTTCAAAAAATAAAATAATCATGTTTTTTCAAGAAAAAATAATACTTGTGTTTCTTAAAAAGAAAAGTATATACTCCCATAAACTGAAAATGTGATAATACTTGTTTTAATAAAAATATTAATAAAAGGTCTTAAACAATTGCCTAAAGAGACAATTGCTTAATTTTATTGTTACTTATTTATTATCTTTGCAAATCTAGTTTATAAGTTTCATTCAATCCCTTTCAGAAACCAAGAGTACCTTCAAATACACGAGATAAAATATTAAAATAAATCAAGATCATCCAAATTCATAAAATTTATTTCATTGTGTTCTTTGAGTTCCTCTTCTTTGAATAATAGTGATACCTTATTATTATTATTAAGGGTGCATTTGTTACTTGCCAGAAAAAAGTTTTATAGTGATGATTTAGAAAAAAATTGAAAAATCAAACAATAAAGTATTAATAAAATCTGAAAAGCCAGGTAAAACTTCACGTTTCTCTTTCTTCTTATAACTAGAATATTTACAGAAAAAAAAAAGTTACAAATCTATATTATATTTTTATAATTAATTTTCATTATTAATTTACTAATTACTTTTATTTATATTATAATTAAATTAATATAATAATTATATATTATAATTAAATTAATATAATAATTATATATTATAATATAATATAATAAAATAAAAACAACAAAAATAATAATTATATATTATTATATTTTCATACGTATAATCGATTACGTCATTATATATATATATATATATATATATCAATTTATT
>Ga0209489_106557_pt1 | contig 18559 bp, 7 predicted proteins | sample SiratrowhiteBW_FD_187527 | JGI IMG/M metagenome (GOLD analysis project Ga0209489, IMG submission 187527) | Root nodule microbial communities of legume samples collected from California, USA - Siratro white BW (SPAdes) (version 2) | ecosystem: Host-associated > Plants > Roots > Nodule | place: USA...
TTTTTTTTTTTTTTTTAATCTACCCTAACAATAATGGTTGAGATTTGAGTAATGTTTGATCTATTTTTCATTAAGGATCTCTGAGACTGAATTAAACATTTTATTTTAATTTTTTAAAATTTTATAAAAGAAACAAATATATGTTTTATTAAACATTATCATTAGGGTAAATTTTTATTTTACGACTTGGTTAATTTCAGTTAGCATATTTAACTTTTAAATATTCAAGTTAATCATTCATACTTTTAAATAAGTCAAAATGTTTTTTTTAATTAAAATTAACTTTTTAATAAATTCAAAATCATCACTGCACAGATTTTTTTTTTTTAAAACTTTTTTGGATGACTTGTAATGCTCAATATATTAATGAATTTAATTCTATATTAGGGAATGAATATGTCAAGTAATCTTAAACAAAATATTAAATTAAACTTTTGAAATGACGAACCTGAATTCAAGAGTAACAAATTAATATAATAATAATAATAATAATAATAATAATAATAATAATAATAATAATAATAATAATAATTTTAAAAAGCTATAGTCATTCATCTTTACTTTATACCAATTATTGAATCAAACATAATAGTTCAAGCACCACGGTTTGATTGTAACTAGTCCACTTAACCTTTATTACGAGATAATTGATGTCACTCACAATAGACTTTGAGTTCTTATAAGAGAAGAGTGTGATATATTTAAGGTAAAATGAGATCTCACTTAAATAATCTAAGTGTATGTTTGTTTTATACTTTTAAGAAAATACTAAAATTTAAATAACCGAGAAATATAAAAGTAATTAAAAAAAAGTACCTTATTCGCTTTTAACTTTCTTCACAATTATGCGAAAATTTATAAACCATGATTTTATTTTTTATTTTAATTTGAAGATTATATTTAATTCTGTTGTCACTTGTGTTTAATTAAATTTGTTAAAACTTTATATATTAAAAAAATAAAAACAGTTAATGAATTTAGTTTATCTTTTTAGACTCAAAAGTTTAATTTTTTTTCACATAAATTTTGATTAGTTGAAAATAAGAAAAAAAAATATATAAAGGTTAATCAATTTTAAAAGTTATTTTTTTAATTATTTTCTATAAAACATTTTTCAGAAAATCGATAGAAATAATATTATATTTTTATATAATTAATTCTTATCATTAATTTATTTATATTTATATTATTACTATCATAAAGTAAGATTAATTATATAATATAATATAATAAAAATAATAAAATTGAAATTATTATTATTAAAATAATAATAATAATAATAATAAAATTATAAAATAATAATAAAATATTAATAAAAATAAAAATAGAAATAATAAATTTAAAAAAATATAATTTATTATTTAATTTAAATTGATTTATAATATTATCTTATAATTTTATCAATTAGTTTTTTTATCCATAACATCCAGCGCATCACTTATAAACTTTCATAAAATTTTCTATACATTTCTTATCAATCTTTCCCTTAATCCAAATAACATTACCTTTTACTCATTTTCTCTTCAAATCTATCATTTTCCAGTCCCTCAATTCCATTTTCAATTTGAAATAAAGCTTAAGAGTTTGTCACTGGGTTATTGAGAAACACTAAGTGAACACTTGTAAAAGATTCTTCGACACTCAAGTCTGTAAGAGCTAGAAAAATTAAAATGAGTGAGTATAGAATGAGATAATTAAGTGAGTACTTTTTGCGAGATGAATCCTATATTTATAGGATTTTGAACCTAGGTTAAAATGTTCAAATGTAGTTGAGATGAGTTGGTTATTAAACACTTTTCATTTGACCGATTGCAACCAAATCCGATATGGATATGCTATGGATATCTAAGTTACTCGAATTGTAATTATATTATGTCAATATCTTGGAGACGGGTATTTTTATTTATTAGTAATAAAAAATATAATCAATGATGGACAAAAAGGATTGTCCCAACTGATTTAGTCCAAGGCCACTTTCACCCCTTAACCTTAATCATGATTTAGAGCACACCTTTGCTCACATTGGCAAACAAGAAGCATAACAAGTTATCAAAATGCTAACAAATTATTAAATTGGGACTTGCAATAGGTAGATATGCAAAATCCTTGATCATTACCTTGATTATGGGTGCTAACAAATGTGAGTCCAACTGATTTTCATATTTGCATAAGGCTTATGATCGTGTGGGCAAATTTTAGGATTGCAATAAGAGGCATAACATAGTTCAAAACTGAGCATACATGTTTGGGGAAGCTTAGAGCCAAAGATATTGTTGTTCACTTCCTTTGAATACAGCTTTGTATTGTGGTGACACTAATCAACAACTTTAAATCATGATCAATAGTTGTGTTTTCTCTTGTATGCATTTCTAACCCCCTTCTTAGTCTGTAATTGTCTTGTTATGTGAGCTTAGCCATATTTCCTTTCTACACAACTCCTACAAACTATACTAGATCATACTCTTTCGAGTTAAAAATATTTATTACTTAAACAACATTTTGGCTAGATATTTGAAACTAAAGAGTCAATTTAAATTGAACTCACACAACATTTCATATATCAAAATAGTCTCATTGCTAGATCATACTCTTTCCCATTAAAATCTATATGTTATTTAAAAAACATTATAATCAGATACTTGCATTTGAAGGGTCACTTTTCAATTCATGTCACACAACAAAGTCTCATATAACTAGATTGTCTCAATGCTCTACATTTTTTATGTTACCTATGCCCATGTTTTAACTTGCATTATTGTAAATACCTCCTCAACTTTAAAGATTGGGTTCTAAACATTATTTTATTTCTATAGGTCTAAATGGTCCAAATACATGCTATTCATACTATTTTTCACACTAAATTACACATTTTATTGCAGCCTATAACATGGAAACCTAGAAAATGATCCTTAACAAGGTTATGATGAACAAAGTGTACTCTAAACTCATTTATCAATCATGGTCTATATTTGACTTGCAACCTTACATGTGAAAAAGAGATGGCTAATACATTCATCATGTTATCTACATAAATACACTGGCTATCACTTACCTAAATTCCTTTGTTGTACAAAGTGACTCATGTTGCAACCTTACCAAGGAGCACTATCCATGCACAAAAAGATGTTGGCGATAATGCTTTCACTTTCCAAAAGATATTTTACACATCGTGTTCATCCCCTCTAGATATATTCATGACCTTCTTGTAGTCTGAGCTCACTGTGTACGCTAATTTGTCATCAACATTCCACATCAAAACATCATCCTTGTCCCTTCCCAGCACACAATCCAAAATTATCTGCCTGAATTCTTCTAAGTTAAGTTTCTTCCATTCAAACCAATCCATTGATGGCATATGATATATCCCTTGCTTCATGTCATTGTTAATTGGTGAATATTATGGTGACCCAAGACAGAGTTTTGGTCATTCCCATGGTGCAAAACATGTAAGGACATTACTTATGGAGGTGAGGGAGACACAAATTTGCTGTCTTTATTGGTTGGTCAAAAAGTTTTGTTGAGTTAAACACTTAATTAGACAATGTTAAACACCTGTATGTGCAATGGTGCTGATGGAGTAGGACCTTTGTCCCTTTCTTCATTTCCTTGTTAATTGGTGAATATTATGGTGACCTAAGGCAGAGTTTTGGTCATTCTCATTGTGCAAAACATGTAAGGATATTACTTATGGAGGTGAGGGAGACACATATTTGTTGTCTTTGTTGGTTGGTTAGAAAGTTGTGCTAACTTAAACACTTAGATAGACAGTGTTAAACAGATAAATGTGCAATGAGGTTTTTGACCCATAACATGTGAGTTGGTCCCTGCTTAACTAAGACAACTTCTTATACAACTTTTCCATTAAAATAAAAATTGTAATAATTTTTTTTAGAGTGGTATGCTGCAATTGAATTTCAAGAACTCATGATAACTTTTTTATGATAACTTTTTTATGATAACTTTTTATAATGGAGATGACATTGTTATATATATCCAACTAAGGTGAATTTTGTTATATTGTTATACTATGATAATGAATATGCTAGATTGAAATATTAAAACATTCAATCCATATAGGTCATAATAAACATCCAATCCATACGGGTCATAATAAACATTGGAATAGTGTGAAATAATATTTATAATTAAACTTCTCGTAATCTGAAACAATTAAAATACAAGTCAGATCATCTCTTTCCAATACAAGTTAGGTCATCCCTTTCCATACAAGTCAGATCAACCCTTTCTCATACAAGTAAGATCATCGCTTTCCATCTCCATTTCAGTAATCAGTTTGTCAACTTTTTGAATTAGATTTCTTTTCATTATTGGTTGAACTTTCACACCTATTTTCAACAAAACAAATACCATTAGACAAGAAGAATCCCATTTTTACAAGACCAAAACCCACAAAAATTAACATGCATTCACTTGGTAGTGGAAGTGGCAAGAAAGAAAAACCCAAATCCATAGTTTATAAGACCAAAAGCCACAAAAATTCCTTACATGTATTCAACTTATAACATGTAATCCTTTTGGGAAGCTATGTGAAATTGATGTATCTTGAAGCACCAAAGACATAGTAATGAACTTTATAATTGTAATTGTAACTTCCTTTATATCTTCATAATATCTATCTAATGTTTTCATGATAATCAAATTCAACCTTTACAAGTATGACAATAGAAAATTTACATTGAAATTTCTTGAATAAAACAATTAAGAGAAAAACTAAGAGCAAGAAATTAGGTTTATGGGAAGATCCTCTCAAATATAGTATATATTGCTAAGATCCTCTTGATGGGAAAATTGATCATCAAATAAACAATTTATATTACTAAGGACTCTAAGTAAATGAAGAAATTTGGTTGTCTAACAAAACAACAAATTTATGAATAGGCATAGATGAACTTATTGTTTGTTTTTAAGCATGGCAAAGCTAGAAATTTATGAAAACTAGTGTTCTTGAGTTCAAATAACTGCCAAAAATTAAACCAACAAGGACATATAACCCAAATTTTAATTTGCTTTCAGTTACACATTTAATTCTTTTATAAAGCTAAACAACATAAAATCATCTTCTAACAGGAAATAGGGCACAAAACTTGAAACTGGAGTGTCTCCTGGATCTACTTTGAAGAACTCACAGGATAGAAACTACAAAGATAATAACTATGACCAACAATAAAAAAAACAAAAAAAACATCTTTATCAAAAAACAGTAAGCAACAACAAGTTCAAGTCTTTTGAAGTTAACCACTATAGTAATTGCATCAACCACATTTGTGAACAACTTTTTACATTATCAAAAAAATCACCTTCTAACACGAAACAGGGCACAAACTTGAAATTTGAGTGTCTTCTGGATCTACTTTGAAGAACTCACAGGGTAGAAACTACAAAGATAATAACTATGACCAATAATAAAAAAAAGACAAAAAAAAAACATCTTTATCAGAAACAGTAAGCAACAACAAGTTCAAGTCTTTTGAAGTTAACCACTATAGTAACTGCATCAACCACATTTGTGAACAATTTTTTACATTATCAAAAAAATCACCTTCTAACATGAAACAGGGCACAAACTTGAAACTTGAGTGTCTTCTGGATCTACTTTGAAGAACTCACAGGGTAGAAGCTACAAAGATAATAACTATGAACAACAATAAAAAAAGACAAAAAAAACATCTTTATCAAAAATAGTAAGCAATAACAAGTTCAAGTCTTTTGAAGTTAACCACTATAGTAACTGGATCAACCACATTTGTGAACAATTTTTCACATTATCAAAAGAACGCTAATAAATTGAACCTATAATTTAAAACCTTGCCATCAATCATTGAACTTGTTGAAAATGGACCTACGACGCATTTGTTCAGTGAGAAATGGACCCAAGAGGCACGCTTGCTCGGTAAAAATTGGATCCAAAGCGTACTTGTTGCTTTGTGCATAGAAGAACGAAGTTGCAATATTCTTCCTCTGTGATTGAGATTGAAGAAGAAAGGAAGATTGATTTTTCTTGGGGACGAAGAAGCTGCAAAGCCTCTGATATAATGAGGAACTTCCAACCCTAATTTTCGCTTCAATTTCTCCGTGTTGGAATTTGTCACTGCCATGTCATCATTTTTATTCATGTCATTGACACGTAGAGTTGTAAGGTAGTCGTATTGCCAAGTAAGGTTGGCAGTGTATCATTACTCCTGTCAGATATCTCCAGTTATCTTTGTGAGATATCTCCAATTATCTTTGATACAGTTTTGATACAAAACTTTAATTTTCTCTAATTGTTCTTATCAAAAGGAGAAGAGTAATAAAATAGGAATGATACTAACATTTTTTACAACCAACACATTTTTCATTAAAATTTTCATGGAGAATTTTTTGTTTACAATAAAAAATACATTACTACATAAAGTTATTAAATAGAATTCTGACTCTTAATTAATTAATAAGGATAAACCATATATTAAAGAGAAGAAAAAAAGATAATTTGAAGACCAAATTCTCCTGAACTTTACAAAATAAATTGTGTTATTATGAAGAAAGAAATTCTAATCCTGAGACTAAAAAAAGTAAAAAGAATAATAATAAATTAATTTTCTGTAACAATAATATTTCTAATATTACAATTTAAAAAATTAAATTTATCAATTATGTCCAATAATTTAGTAATATTTCATTCTAAATTAAATTTAAATAAGATTAATTGTATTTTTTAACATTTCATACAAATTTTTAAAAATTCAAAAAATTTATCTTTCACCAAAATTAATTTAATAGTATTTTACTTCTAAATATTTTTAAATTTAAAAATAATTTTATAGTTTTATAATTTCATTAATTAAAATTAATTTAAAAATAATTTATAGTTATGATATCATTAAAAATTTTCCAATAAAATATTATTGTTTTCTTTTTAATTCAAACATAAAAAATTTTCCCACACTTTTCCTTTAAATCTACTTAAATTCATAACTTAAAGGAAGTGTATGAAGGGACTTGGCATCTTTCAATGAAGGTGTGAGCATCCTTTCTGAAAATGGGCAAGTAATATCTAGCTCTCAAGACTTATCGCAGCATTTCAAATACGGATAGGATATACTTGGCTTGATCTTCATGCAACTATGCAAGATTAGGGTATTTGGGGTTTCTTTTATCTTCTTAGTTTCTCACATTCCTTGGCAATTCTCTCGAACGTGGAATCGGAAGATAATAACCACCCTCCGATTGAATTGAATTTTTTTTTTTTTAAATTATTAAACCTATAACGGAATGCCTTGTTTTAGGGTAAAAAGGTACAAGTGAACCGTCCGCAATGTTATCGCAACATTGAGAAGCAGGTTAGCATGGCCATCTGGGTTCCTTTGGTTGTTTTGAATAGAGTAAAAATGTCTCTTTATACCGTTACAATTTATTAACTTTTTTTTACCTATAAAATTGTGATTTTTTGTTATAAATTGTTTTATTTTTCACTTATAAAAAAAGTGTGCTGTTTGTTGGGTTGGTCGATTGATTCCGTGTGCAATGATTGGATAACCTGTAATTTAACCTAAAAATTGGACACATCATGTGCTCCATATGTTCATGTATAACCTCATGACTGGTACTTGGCAATTTATACTCTTTAATCCTCATGATTTTAAATTCTATGCTTGGCATTGTGATGGACTTCTGGTTGAATGTCCATGATGCCCAAACCCCATTCCCCTGCTTAAGTTCTAAAATGGTTAAGATATGTGGATGATAGTCATAACTAAAGAATGAAGAATCCTGACATTTAGAGAATAATAGTCTATATTGTATCCAAAGTGAGGCGTTCTCATAATCATAAACTATATTGTGGTGCACTAAGGTCTTACTTTAAGAAAATCCAGAAATTATGAATATGATGCATTTTAGTTTGACATTGACAAAAAAAAGTGGTTACCCACATTTAGTTATATTGTTAACTGCAAAAGAATTTTTGAACGTATATCATAAATGCGAAAAATAAAGTGCACTAATAAGTCTGATATCTTCAACCAACACATATTTAGTGCATTGCTATGTGTAATAAGGTGGTAACCAAAGCATGAGCATGCTTTTACATATATTTTGGACTCAACAATGCAAATATTATGTTTGGTTAACATTGTTGATTTATGTGGTTACTATGTACTTTATGCATGTCTTGAACACATATCCCCAATTTCCATCAACTCTTATAATTAATATTTTTTATTGTGATCATGATTATCCTTCCATTTGGGGTACACTAATATCTTACTACAAGGAAATCCAACAAACTATGAATATGTTGCATGTTTTGTTTAACACTGGAAGACAAGTGGTTACCCACATTTCTTTATGTGGTTACTTGTGTAGAGGTTTTTGAACACACCATTTCCACACGTCTAACTTTCGTTTTCCACACACGCCTAAGTTTATTCTTTTTCACACTTTCATTTTGCACTTTGACGACCGCACGATGAACTTTGGCTTCTCACACCCTTCTACACACTATTGGTTCTTTAATCTTTGATTTGAGCATTTCACATTGGAAATTCGGCCAAGTTTAAAAAATAACACTGACACCGTAGTGGTTAGTAACGATTCAAACACCTATTTATATGGTTAGCTATGTGTACATACGTGGTTCGCCACTGCGTCACTTTGAATACCTGGATTCCAACTTGGAAATTCGGCAAAGTTTACAAAATAACAGTGAAACCGTAGTGGTTAGCTGTATTTATTTATGTGGTTTGTCAGGATAACGATTCAAACACCCATTTATATGGTTAGCTCTGTTGACCTATGTGGTTAGCTCAGTAGTAGTTTCACATGCATGTCTTCTTAGAGGTAGAAACCAAATAAGGTGTGGAAAACCCAAATGGAAAATAGTTTCCTCAGTTGGCCTAAGTGGTTAGCTGAGTAGTAGTTTCACATACATGAATTCTAAGAGGTGAAAGCTAGGAAAGGTGTGGAAAACCCAACAGGAAATATGGTTAACTCTGTTGGCCTAAGTGGTTAGCTCAGTAATAGTTTTGCATACATGGGTTGCAATTTTGCATTTGACGTAATTACCCTTCTATATACAATAAAAGCAAACGCATTCTCTCTATCGCCAGTGGGACCCATATGACACGTAAGAGTGTCCAATGGGTGTAATTGCAGAAAGAGTATCAAAGTATCATTTTCCTTTCATATTTTTGTTTTCAAATTGTTGGATTACAATGATGCTTTTGCCCCTTACCACCTCTGCCGCAATTATCACATCACTGGTATCAAATGGAAGTTATTTACTTAAGAGTGTCAAAATAACATTTTTCCTTTTTACAGTCTCATATCCTAAATATAACTTATTTAGATCTCTCTTCATGCATAGATTGAGTTGATTGATTAAAATTTATAAAAAATATTAAATATAAATTCGAGATATATTTCATATAATACCTCACTAAATTAATAAATATAATGACTCCCTATCTTAACCATAAAATAAACACAAATAAATTACCCTTGTAATACAATAAATCATCCATATATGTTAACTATTTTAGAATTACTAAATTAGAAGATTAGTCATGCTTAAGCCTATCTTGATATATCATCTATCTCTGAACAATGTGCCATCATGAATTATATCTTCTCTTTTAATATTTATTATTCAAACATTTATTTTTGGTGATAGAGGATAGGAGGAAGATAAATTATTCGTGGGTATAAGTTTATATTATCCACTAATATTGATCCTTCTATCTTTTGAATGTTGAAGGGAGTATTTGACCACTGCGCCACACAATTTATATGATAATATTATATTATTATTATTATTTTTATTATGATTATATTTATTATTATGATTGTTAATATTATTAATAAAATTATTATTATTATTATTATTATTATTATTATTATTATCATTAATAATAATGTTATTATTCTTATTAATGATAATAATATTAGCAATAATATTAATAATATTATTAATATTAATATTAATAATAATAATGATAAATATGATATTAATGATAATATTAATGATAATACCAATGATAATAATAATATTAATAAAACTAATAATAATATTAATAATAGTAATACAAATTTAATACTAATAATAGTAATAAAAGTGTTAAAAATATCAATAATATTAGTTATAATATTAATAATATCAATAAAAATATTAATATTATTAATAATATTTATCTTTACTAATGTTATTATTAATAAATTAATATGAATATCATTAATTAGAGATAACAGTAGTTTTATTCATAAATATAAGCTCCTAAGTATTACCTACAAACATAGGTCCATAGATATTATTCACGAGCATAGGTCTGTAAGTATTACCTACATGTAGTTCGTGGGTAATTCTTACATACCAATATCTGTGGGTAATACCTACGGATCTGTGTCCGTGGGTAATATTTACGAACCTATGTCTGTGGGTAATACCTATAGATTTAAATCTGTGGGTAATACCTACAGATACAGATACGTAGGTAATAATCCGTGGGTAATGCTGAAGTTACCTACGGATACAAATCTATGGGTAATAATCTGTGAATAAATTGAGTTTTTCTAGTAGTGTAAGCAAATAAATTTTGCAGGATGATTTTATAATGATTTGATTTAAATAACAAAATAACATAAAAGAACAATTGCAAACTAAATTAACGAATATCAAAACTAGTTTTAAAAGATCTAGAAGAGCTCTAGGATTGAACTTCATCTATCTTCCTCATTCATATTTTGGGTTTGATAAGAACATACAATATCCATAACTACTCACTATTGATGCACATATAAAAATCATTCACACATCGATTCCTCTAATGTGAAATTCAATTCATAAGGAAATTCCCTAAACACTGATCGCTCAGCTATTTAGTAAATTACCCAGCATTAAGAACATATGTTATACGCAATCAATACATCGAAATCTATCCCTAGTATTCCAATACATTGAGTATTTTCATCTAGGTCAGAAACTTAAAAGTACTTCCCAATTAAATTCAAGAATCAAAATCAAGACTCTATTGATAAGATAAAATCTAGCATTAAGCACAAGATGAAAATACCAATTGAGTAGAAACTGAATATTATTTATAAAAATCACCAAAATACAAATGAATTCAAAAGATTACATTCAATCCCAAAGATGAAGAATTAGCTACTCATGATAGCCGTTACAAATCCAAAGAAAGGAAGATTGCTAAAGAAGAAGAAGAAGAAGAATTGATGAATTGCTTTCGTCCTTGACGGCTGCTCTCGTTCCTCCAGATCTAAATATCCTCAGAAAACCTAAAATCGCCTTTTTAAACTTGTTTTCGAGCCTAGGTTAAGTGACTTTTCACTTGGGCTTTTTTTATTTTAAACTTTTTATTTATTTTCTTCATGAATCTTCCAATCTCTTATTTTCTTCATTCTTTTATACCTGAAATTTCATAATAATTGAGATCAAATAATTTCTTTTAACTCAATACTCAAAACCTAAAATTTAGACCCAAATATTCTCAAATTGAAGGTAATTACTATTTTAAAGAACATTTACACCCATAAGTACTCAAGCTTTCTCATGTATAAAAACACTTAAAATTGATACTTATCACCAAGAAAGTGGAGTATGAGATTAAAAATAGAAGGCCACTAATTATAGTTTGAGGTGTTATGAGATAAGTATGGAATGTAGGGTGTGTTTAAGTAAAAAAACAGAAAAGAAGTGATCGAAGTATTGTCAAAGGTACAAAGACATTGTAATGGTAGAAATACGTCACTGACACAAACAAAATATATATACATACATACATATATATATATATATTATTTATGGATGAAACCTAAAATAATGAAAATATTGAGGAATTAAGTATTTTTCTGGATTCTTCATTCTTTAGTTATGACTATCAAACAGGGGATGTTGAAAGAAAACAAAAATGCAAAGGCTAATAAAGTAATATTTTAAAATTTTTCCGGGTTTAAATTCAGTTAACTTTATGTAACCTTTAAAAGTTGAAGTTAATCATTTATATTTTTAAAGTAAGTCAAAATGGTTTTTTAAATTAAAATTAATTTTGTTAATAAGGTATATCACTGCATCAAAAAATATTTTTATAAATTTTTTTGGAATGACTATTGCTTAATATATTAATGAATTTAATTATATATTAGTGAAAAAACTATTTTAACTAATCTTAAACATAAAATATAAATTTGAATTTTGAAAACAAATTGTTTGGTATAAACTTATACCAAAAGTAATTTAAAATTACAAAAAGACAGATATTATATAACGAATGAGAACACTACAAGAAAAAATACTATTTAGAGATTAATTTTTAACTATCAAATAAAATGGTTCCTAATTGTGATCAAAATAATCATCAAATTATATTTTGATTACCAAATAACTACAAATAAATTTAACTACAAATTTAGTGATCAATTATTAGATTCTAAATTTAGAATCTAATGGTATAAGTCACTAAAATCTTGGTAGCTAATATTAACTACCAATTATCTTGACTTAATTGATCACTAAATACAATCATTATTTTTATTTTGTAGTTATATAGCAACCAAAATCTAATTTGGTTATTATTTTAATCACAATTAGCAACTATTTTATTTTATAGCTAAAAGTTAGTCTCTAAATAACTGTTTTCTTATAGCAGAATAAGCGTAAGATTTCATATTTCAAAATCTGAGAAGTGTTTCATGCTGTCTGTTTTAGAAAACTGTATATTTAAAATGACAAACAAAGAACATAGAAAAAAAACTTGAAACCATATCAACAAAATGACGTCGTTCCATACTTTCATTTATAATATCATTGTATGAATAAAATAAAATGTATTTATTGGAACAGTAGTACATTCTTATGTTCAACATTTTCTTAAAAAAATAAATTTCTTTGAAATCAATAAAGAGATATCTTAAAATCTTATGTTCAAAATCATGTTAATATCATTAATCAAATCAAATTTAAAAGTAATATCTACACTAGTAAAAAAATGGCCTTTATTGTCGATTATGAGAGGCCTTTATCATCGGGTCCCGAATCGACGTTGACCTAGGAGACGTTGAAAATGACGTCGATTAAACAATCGACATGGTAAAAATCATCATCACGTCGATTAAGACCAGGAAACCGACATGATGCTGCATCTACTCTATTACGTCGGTTGGAAGCCCCACAACCGACGTAATAGGGTTGTTTATTTTTAAAAAAAATCAAAAAAAAAAATTTAGAATTTTCCAGAATCGCTTTGATAAATCTTCAATACATACAAAGAAAAACCACAACAATTTCCAGAACTTTTTGGCAAGTATAAATAGATGAAATAGTAGGCTAAAACCTAAAAAAATGAAAAAATACAAAAAAAATTAAAAACATAGGGTAAACAATGGAATTTTGGAAAAAAAATTGAAATCCCCTTCGTTACGCAATTTTGAGAAACTTTCATTTTTTGAGCATCTCAATCTGAGCTTTCTATCAAAAGTTATGGTCATTTAAAGTTTTTTCATCCAAAAAATTTTGAAACCCTAAATCTATGATACAAACATCCAGAAAGCATTCCAAGCATGCAAAGATAAGAAAACATACCTCTTGTAGATAGTGAGAACAAAACCAGTGAACGGAAATCAATCCAAACGAAATCTATCAAAATCAAAAAATGCAAAAATAGAGTGAATGAAACCACAAAAGACAATGAGAGATGGGGGAGAACAACACGCGAGGGAGAACACCACGTACCAGTGAGAACATGAGCAAGAAAGCGAGAGAGAATGCGTGAGAGAGAAATGACAACGTGAGCGAGAGAGAATTGTGAAGAAGTAGCACGCACAAGAGTGAAAATGAGAGAGGGAAACAAAGTGTAAAAGTAAAAACAGTGAAGCTGGAAGCACCACGTCAGTTCTGGGCTTCTAACCGACGTGATGCATGGCCTGAAATCCCCAATTTTAATTATGATGACCCACTACATCGGTTAGAAGCCCAGAACCGACATGGTGCAAACCCTAATTTCACCTAGCTTTTTTCTCAATTTACTCAGCGTGACCACGACGTCAGTTGGAGTCCCATAACTGACGTCATGGTTGGACACACCATGTCGATTTGTAGCTCCTAACCAACGTGGTGCTCACCCGCCATTTGAAAATTTTTAAATTTTAAATTTTTATTTTTTACTAATATATCCATGACGTTTGTTTTGTTTAACCAACCTTGTGTACACATCACAACGTCGGTTTTGGTCTAACCGACATTATAAAGATTGATTTATTTACAAAGATGTCACCACATTTTTTACAACGTCGATTTTTGGTTTAACCGACATTATATTGACAATGTAGAAGCCATTTTTTCTAATAGTGCCATGAAGAAAGTTTCACAACTTTAAACAAATAACTTGTCATAAATATAAATTTTTTTCCACTATTTAATTGCCAATCACTACCTTTTCATATCCTCCAAAAATATTTATATATAACCAAATCACTAATAATTATTCAAAATTTATTATTTAATAAAATGATTACAAAATTATAAAATTAATGAATCAATCATTTACCATCGATCAATTATACATACATATATATATATATATATATATATATATATATATATATATATATATATATATATATATTTCAAAATTAAAGATAATACAATATAATATAAATTAGAATTAGGTGTTGGGTGAGAAACAAAATACAACAATATAAATTAGAAATCTATTTTGGAAAAGAAACAAATCATGTGTGCGTAACAAAGTATACTTATGTTTTAAGTTTGTCATTCTTATGTTTTCAGTTTGTCATTCTTCTAATGTTTACTTTTTTGGTCCCTGAGGTAAAGGATAGATCTTTTGAGGAAATTTCCGGAAAGCAAGATGATGAAGTTGAAGCCCCCAAAGCGTAATAACAATCATTGTCACTGTAACGGTAAGAAGGTTACGTGTAGAGATAGAAGAATGCATTATCGTATTGTGAAAGTAGTGTTATACCAAGAATAATAATGCATTAATAATAGAAACCTTAGGTGTTGTTTTGTTCTATTATAGTTTGGATATAGGATTCTTCCTTCTTTAGTTATGACTATCATTCACATATGTTAACCATTTTAGAACTTAAGCAGGGGGATGGGGTTTGGGCATCATGGACATTCAACCAGAAGTCCATCACAAAACCAAGCATAGAATTTAAAATCACGAGGATTAAAGAGTATAAATTGCCAAGTACCAGTCATGAGGTTATACATGAACATATGGAGCACATGGCGTGCCCAATTTTTAGGTTAAATTAACACGTTATCCAATCATTGCACACGGAATCAATCGACCAAACCAACAAAAAGCACGCTTTTTTTATAAGTGAAAAATAAAACAATTTATAACAAAAATCACAATTTTAAAGGTAAAAAAAAAGTTAATAAAAGTTAATTTTATAGATATAAAGAGACATTTTTACTGCATTCAAAACAACCAAAGGAACCCACATGGTCATGCTAACATGCTCCAATGTTGAAGCTTGGCTCTTCTACTGAACAAAGAAACTAACATTGCGGACGGGTTCACCGTACCCTGCTGTCCTAAAACAGGGCATTCCGTTATAGGTTTAATAATTCAAAAAAAAATAAAAATTCAATTCAATTGGTTATTACCTTCCAATTCCATGTTCGAGAGAACTGCCAAGGAATGTGAGAAACGAAGAAGGTAAAAGAAAACCCTAAATACCCTAATCTTACGTAGTTGCATGAAGATCAAGCCAAGTATATCAAGCCTAGTTTTCTACTGTAAGTCCTGTAAATAACTTATTTCTCTATCATAAACCTTTATTACATGTTTCATAATAAAAAAATATTCTTTTAATCAAAACATATGTTCAAAATTAAAGATAATACAATGTAATATAAATTAGAAATGGGTAAGGAACAAAACATGTGCTTAAAATTAAAGATAATACAATATAATATAAATTAGAAATCTATTTTAGGAAAGAAACAAATCATGTGTGGGTAATAAAGTATACTTATGTTTTAACTTTGTCATTCTTCTAGGTAGGGTCTCATAATTGTAGTTTAGTAGCCTTGTTTTTGCTCTTGTAAATACTGTTTCTATGGTCAGTACATATATGTTTTGCTTTTGTGCTTTACAGTTGCCTATAAATAAGTGTCTCTTCATTCTATTTTACTTACACTCAAATTTTCTTAATTTTTCTCTTTTACTTTCTCTCTCTTGAAATTCATCTACCTACAGGTCAGTTTCAATTTCTCCTTGTTTTTTTTTTTTTTTACAATGCAATAGTCTTTGCTTAGAGGATTTAAGTAACTGGTTTTTCAATTTTTGTATAACAACCATTATAAAACTTCATTTGATTGATCAATTTAGATTCATCGAGGTATTCATTCAATTCTTTTTTTTTTCTTTTTATTCGCACAATCTCTTTGAACTTTTGTTAAAGAGCACTCCATCCTTGTTCGCTTATGTTCTCCTGAACCATGAAAATATAGTTAATTTGTGGCATTCGTTCTTTACTTTTAAGGTTTTTTTTTCAAAGATTTACAAAACTAAGATGACTTTAGTTGCGGTATTCCAAGATTCAAAATTATGCAATACAAAAATTCAGAACAGAATAAAAATAATTTAGAGATTGCTTGGATTATTTTTAACTTGCATTATTTAGTACATTGAAAGATATTTTAATAACTAAAAGTAACTCTTAAAAGTCTATAGTCAAAATATTTCTATAGAAGAATCCAATTGCTGTTTAGTACATTGAAAGATATTTTAATAATAGTTCTTTAAGGCACCAATTGCTGTTTATAACCAAATTAGGAGAATCCAAGCTAAGTTCCTCTAGGGTTGGGGTTTTGAAGAAAAGAAGATTGCCTGGGTTAATTGGAATAAGGTGTGCAGTCTAGTTGAAGTCGGTGGCTTGGGAATTAAGGACATTGAATGTTTTAACGATGCTTTGTTAGCTAAGTGGAATTGGAGGTACAGGTTACCTGGTAAGGGGTTGTGGAAAGAGGTCCTAGAAGCTAGGTATGGTAACTGCAGGAATATAGATGCTACTTTGGTCCACATGTCTCACTCTGCTTGGTGGCAGGATGTTTGTAAGATCTTTGATAAGGGTGAACTAGGTCATTGGTTCGACCATAGATGTCAGTGGATTCTAGGAGATGGTAGGTGGGTTAATTTTTGGAAAGATAGATGGGTGGACGGGCAGGTTTTGAAAGATAAGTTTTCAAGATTGTTTACGATCTCTCAGTGTTTAGATAATGTGGTGGGTGACCTTGTCCAAAGGGGGAACATTACTAGCGAAGGGTGCTCCAGGTGGTGTTTAGGTTGGCGCAGGGAGAGGTTTGTTTGGGAAAAGCTCGAAGAACAACAACTGCTGGCTATGATTTCTAATGTCTGTTGGCGCTCAAGTGATTAGGATAGGCTGGGGTGGGTAGGAGACAATGATAGCAATCAAGAGTATACTGTTAAATTAAGGTATAGTGTGCTGAACAAGGAAGACCAAATGCAAGTGTCTTAGATCTTTCAGTTGTTATGACTCTTAAGATTGTTCCATCGACAGCGGTTTGTGCTTGGAGGTTACTGTTAGATAGACTACCAACCAAACTTAACTTAGCTAACAGAGGTATACAGTTGACGGACTTGTCTTGCCCAATGTGTCAAGAATGCGAGGAGTCAAGACAACATTTGTTCACCACGTGCAAGGTGGCCCAGAATGTTTGGGATCAGTGTGAGAGGTGGGTTGAAAATGTCAATATCAGACATGAGTCTATCAGTATATATGTTCAAAAACTCTTTCGCAGATAACCATATAACTGAACGCGGGTAAACACTTTTTATTAGTGTCAAACTAAAATGCAACATATTCATAATTTGCTGGATTTTATTGAAGTAAGACCTTAGTGCACCACAAATACAATGGAACCTCTCACCAAGACGAACGACAACAATGGTAGAGGAGACGACATAAAAACAAAGGAAACAAGAACCACAAAGGAAACAAGAAACAAGTAGAGCACTGTGAGCGAAACAGAGAAAAAAAGAATGAATAAACGAAGCTCGAAAATGAAATGCACGAAATTTCTTCCATTGTAAAAATAGGATTTATTAAAATAATAATATTTCTAACACATAAGCAGTGTGACACGAATGTTATAACACGTCACGGCATCAACGTAGCACTGTCCAATTTAAAATGATCTTTCTAATTTGTATGCTTGGAGAAAATTTAGAGAATAACAACTTACATTGTATCGAAAGTGAGACATCTCATAATTATTCATAAACTACATGAAAAAAAGTTATTAAAATTAATCCATATGTATTTAATGATTTTATAGTTAATATGAAGGTGTTGACAAAAAATAACAGAGACAGATACTCTTAACACATTATTGCCCGAATTGCACATTCCTATACCCAAACCATAATAGAACAAAACAACACCTAAGGTTTCTATTATTAATGCATTATTATTCCTGGTATAACACTACTTTCACAACACGATAATGCATTCTTCTGTCCCTGCACGTAACCTTCTTACTGTTGCAGTATTA
>Ga0209489_106558_pt1 | contig 18553 bp, 7 predicted proteins | sample SiratrowhiteBW_FD_187527 | JGI IMG/M metagenome (GOLD analysis project Ga0209489, IMG submission 187527) | Root nodule microbial communities of legume samples collected from California, USA - Siratro white BW (SPAdes) (version 2) | ecosystem: Host-associated > Plants > Roots > Nodule | place: USA...
ATATATATATATATATATATATATATCAACAAAGTCATATTAAAACAAGAATGAATTCAGAAAACTATTGGTTTTTTATTCATTCTTATTGTTTTTGTTGATATGACTTTGTTGATAGTATTCTAAAACTGTAAATATAAATAATCATATAAATACTACTTAGATATTTTTAATACACATTTCATTTTATACATTTTTAAAAAGTAAAAATTTCTAAAGTGGTTTATTTATTTATTTTTTTGTTAAAAGAAATTGTAAAAATCTCAGAATTCTTCATTTTTTAAATTTATAATGGCTAATTGTTTTATGCTTTTTTTTTTTCTTGCATATGATACGTACAGTTTAATAAAACATTTTCTTTGTCTCCCTTTCATTTCTTTTCTTTGCCTCGGGTTGCATGCCATACCTTTCCTCAAGGTTTTCAATATACTTTAACAAACTACCCATTTAGAATCAAATTCGGGAAACAATATAAAGCAATCCAAATTAACAATTTCAAATCAAAATAATCTGATTCTAAAATATAAGTTAGACTTTTAACTCTTATCTTTCTAAAATCATTCCTTCTAAGAATTGTTCTTATACATAAGTTCAACCTATTACTCCTATATGATACCTTATTATTGAAATAAAATTTAGAAAAATTAATAAAAAAATTATACTTAAGAGAGTTCATTAAAATAGAATAGCATGGCTAGAGTTTATTTTATGAATATTACATCAGATATGGACGTAGCACTTACGGACGCATGTCTGTTTATTTTATAGAATGTTTGGTTGGTTGCAAGTTACTGCCAGTGTACATTCAGTGTACATTCATTTAAATAGAGGTGGTTGATTGGTTGATGTCTTTATTGTGAATTTGAATTCTATCATGATTTTTTCTTAATTGTACTTTATTTTCCTCATAACTTTTAATTAAGTTGCATATTCATCAGTAAAGTATTCATAAAAATAATTAAGATGTACTTATTATAAATGAAAACAGATAAAATAAAAAAAATGATAAACGTTATATGAAACGATAAATTATTAATTTATTAATTCATTTAAAGATAGTTTCTATTTTTTGTAATGACATTTTATTAAGGTTTAGTTACTTTTTTTGTTTATATATGTCTAGTTTATTCAATTTTGTCTCATTATTAATATAATTAATCAATTATTTTTTTTAAATATTAATAATCTTAATGTGATTTATAATCATTGTATTATGATAATTATAAACTTTATTATATTAATGTTAACTTAATTTAAAAAAATATATATTTATATACTAAGGAAAAATGTAAAAATGGAAATGGAGAAAGATATTCAGGAAATAGAATTCCAAGATTATCTTCTCCATTTATGTATTTGATACATGTAATGAGAAATAATAAGTGAGAATTATTCTTTTTTATTCTTTGAGAATGGTACTAGAGCTTTTATCTTTGGGAGTTCTCAATGCAGCCTTTATTGTTGTATAAACTTAATTGTAGTCTTCATTGTTGTATAAACCTAATTGTAGCCTTCATTCTTGTCTTATATAAATCTTTGCAGCTTTCACTAGTACAAAAAGAGCCTTTAAAGTCGGATCTAGGAGCCCTTACGTTGTTGGTTAACCAACCGACGTTGTATCAGGCGACGCTGAAAGTATTCACATACAACGTCGATTCAACCACCGACGTTAAAGAGTTAAATACGAAGGCAGTTAAGTTCAGGAGCCGACGTCATATACCAACTTCAAGAGTGTGGGGTTGTTTTTTTGGATGGGTTTGTGGGACAAATACAACGATGGTTATAGCATTAACCGTTATTGTATACGCTATACAACGACGGTTATGGTCAAAACTATTGTGGTATAGGGCCTGAAAATTCGATGTTGCTCACTTGGTTATACACTTCGTCTCCAGTTAAGGGTGGAGGTGCAGTTTTATCTTCCTGACAACCATTAAAAGCTTTTTTCAACCTGCGATAAGGGTGGTTACGTTTCAAAAACTTTCGATGGCCAATGCAACATGTCTTCCTACCGTATTTTAGCTGATGGTAACTTGTGTTCTGTTAACATATCGGGCAAGCATGACGTCCTTTGACACTATAACCACTCAGATTTCCATATGCTGGAAAATCATTAATCGTGCAAAATAACATTGCTCGCAAATTGAAATTGGCCTTCTCATGTGCATCAAAAACCTCAACACCTTCATCCCATAACAATCTCAAGTCTTATATCAAAGGACTTAGATAAACATCTATGTCATTTCCGGGTTGCCTTGGTCCTGATATCATCATAGACAACATCATATATTTTCTCTTCATGCACAACCAATATGACAAATTGTAAATAAATAGCAAAACAGGCCATGAACTATATTTGTTACTTAAATTACCGTATGGATTCATTCCATCAGTTGTAAGACCAAGTCTGAGATTTCTTGGATAACTTCCAAATTCAGGATACAAAGAATCGATTTTCTTTCATTGTGGTGAATCGGCAGCATGTCGTAACAACCCATCACATCTTCTTCCATTTGCATGCCATGTCAAGCTCTTTGCATCCTTAAAATTGGCGTAAAAACATTTTAATCGAGGTATGATTGGAAGATACGACAAAACTTTTGTCGGAGAACCCTTTTTCATTTCATCTTCATCTTCGTCATCATCCTTTACTTTATATCTTGATAGCCCACATCTGGGACACTTATGCAATCTTTCAAATTCTTTTCTATACAGTATACAACCATTTGGACAAGGATGTATTTTTTGATACTCTATACCCATTGGACACAATATCTTCTTGGCCTCATAGTGACTGGTCGGCAATATATTACCTTCAGGAAGTATTTCATGCAAAAGCTCAAGCAATTCAGTAAAACTTCTATCAGTCTACCCATTTCTTTCCTTAATATTAAATAACCGTAATACTGCTGACAAACGTGAAAAACTTAAACAACCGGGATACAAATCTGTTGTTGAATTATCTTTCAATGAATCATACACATGGGTTTGTTGGAAATTCTCTTCTCCAATATCACGAATCATTTCCTTCATACAATCTTCAGAATACATATTAGAATACTCAGACTTATCCGCCTCACTCCCATATGGTAAGTCTATAACTTCACCATGCCAAGTCCAAGTTGTATAGCTCTTCAAGAAACCATCACACAGAATATGTTCTCGTATCAATTCAATATCTACTATTCTTCCATTCACACAATTCACACAGGGAAAAAAATATCTTCCATTTATTCCTACTCCATTCCGTTTATCAAATTCTAAAAAATCTTCAACACCTTTCTCATACACATCACTGATCCGACTTGCATTTATCCAACTTTGATCCATCACTATGTTTAGTGGAAAACATTCATACAGATTACTTTATGACCAGATAACATACAAAATTGTCGGGGATCGAACATCCCCAAACTCAACCCAAATGCGTTTCTTATATATCAAACTATACACAAATATGATTTCAATACATACAAGCATTCCAATCTTAAACATTCTAACATTCAAGATTGCTCAAATAAAATACAAAATTGTCGGGGATCGAACATCCCTAGACTCAACCAAATGTGTTTCTTATATATCACACATGCATTTCGACACACATAATCATTCTATCTCAATTGTAACCAAATAAAATACAAAATAGCATTTTAATACACACAAACATTCCAGCGAACAATTCTAATACACATAAAAACATACCTCTTGAAGAGTAGTGGTGCGACGGCGGCGGCCAAACACAAAAACAAAGCCAAACGAGCAAATGCAGCCATATTAACACTTGCAAAACAATAAAAATCCAACAGATTCAATAAAACATCAAAACCAGTGAAAAGGAACAAATTTTTAGTTCAAACGAAATCCAAGAGAGAAAGGCGAAGAAGAACGACCTTGGATCGAAAATGAACGGTGAAAACCTAGAACCAAGTCACCTTGATGGAGGAAATGAGAAGTGGAGGCAAAACGAGCAACAATGGAGGTCGAAATCGCAAAAAAACCTGTCGGAACAGTGGAAAACAGCATTGCACGAAGAGGAAGAAGCGTAAAAAGTGAAAGGGAAAGGGGGCTAGGAAGGGGGTAAACAGGGTATATAACGGTGGTTGGAATGGACCAACCGCCATTATATCATATAACGGTGGTTGGAATGGACCAACCGCCGTTATATCATATAACGACGGTTAAAAGGAAACAACCGTCATTATATGTTGCCCTAAATATACCCAATTTCCCCCAAAAAATTTTCGACGCAAATACGAAGGCGGTTCCTTTGCTACAACCAACGTTATATGTGGCCCACCAAATACAAGTGTTAAAATTTTGAATTTTGAATTTTTTTACTTCGTTTTCGACGGCGGTTATGCACCAACCGTCGTTATATATGTCATTTTATTTACAAAAATGCCACCGTATTTTTGACAACGGCGGTTGGCGTTTTAACCGAAGTAAAACAATGTTTTTCTACTAATGTTTAGTTACTGTGTAAACCTTTTTAGTTTTCATTGCTCTATATACTTTTGTAGCCTTCATTACTGTATAAACCTTTGTAGCCATCATTGTTGTATAAATCTAATTGTAGTCTTTATTGCTTCTCACTCAACATCTAGTCTCTGTGTGTATTTTGGTGTCCATCATTGTATATATATAGCCTTCATTGCTGCATTTTTGTCTTGATTGAGGTGTGGATAAATTGTTTTTTTATGGTTGAAATTAAAAATTTAGACAAGTCCCATGTTGGGAGAAGAACTGTAAAGTGTACATTTAACCTATCAGTTAAATGGAACAAATTACTTCAAATGGGCTGAACATATTAAGATCATTCTGAAAGGAAAAGGCTAGGCTAGCCATTTGCATGATTAACCTCCAGCTACATATGATGTTGCGTCCAGAACTTGAAATGGAGAAGACTCTATGTTCATGTGTTATGGAATTCAATGGTTCTATAGACTAGTAATACCTACACATTTCTCAATTTAGTCAATATATATATATATATATATATATATATATTATAATAGAACAAACCTATTTTGGATTAGAAATGATGCATGAAGGCTGATTCACCTTATGAGTTTCACCAACTTCAAGTATTTTTTGGGTTAAACAACACTAATTTTGAAAGATATAACTAAAGTGAAAATGAGAAAATCATTTATTTACCAGTGTGAGAGGGAGTTATTTTAAAAAATTACTATGTATAGTTAATTTACTAGTTTTAATTATATTATAGTAGTCTTAATTCGATATTTATTAATGTTTTAATTCTATCTCTATTTCATGTTATTGTATATTTTATAATTTGAGAGATAACATTTTATTAAAATTGTCGCAACCGGGATCACAACAGGGCGATCAAAAATTATTTTTTAAAAATATTTAAATTGAGATTTGAGTCGCCACCATAGCTTATTATAGAAAACCATAGAAACACCAAAAGTAAAAATATCTACGAACCAGATACAAAAATTCGGGAGTTGGTTACGTGTGGGGAAGGTATTAACACCCCCACAATGCCGTCCTAAGTCGGTACCTTTAATCAAATGAATAGAAATAAGTGTGGTTTTACAAAATGTCATTTTTTCCAAAAAAATAACAATAATAATACGAATAAAGACAAACAAAATAACAAAACAAAACAGATATAAAAAACAAAATAAATATATAAATAAGAAAAAGAAAACCTGTTAATAAACATTATACAAATAATAACAATTACGCAAATAAAAATAATAAGCAAAAATAAACCAAATAAACATATATTTTTTTATTTTTTTGGCCCGACAAGGATTGACCCTGGTTCTACGTATCTCTATCCATGATAGAAAATCAGGGTTTACGTAGTTCTAATTTTGAAAATGATTGGTTATGATTGTTGGTATTTATTTTTTTATTTTTTTTGAAAATTTCATTTAATCTTGTTTTTAAAAAAAAATTATATTTTTGTATTGTTAAAATTTTAGATTATTGAAACTATTTCACATTTTTATTTTTTCTAAAAAGTAAACCTTTTTACTATTTTTGAAAACATTTTATTTTATAACTATTTTGAAAACTATTTTGAATCTAATATTTTTATTTGTGAAAGTTTATGTTTTTTTATTTTTAAAAGTTGATTTATTTATTCTTTTTATTTTGGAAACTTTTTTATATATTTTTAATTTTGAAATTTTGATATTTTATTAAATATTAGAAAATATTTTATACTTTTTCGAAAATAATATATTTTATTTATTTTTGGGAAACATTTATTATTTTTTTATTAAAAACTTGGAAATGTTCAATATATTTTTATCTATACAAAATTTTCTTGAAATAAAACATTATTTATTGATTTGGTAAGGAAAAAGTAATAATAATAATATAAAAATAAAAATATTTTAGAGTCTCTTTTGAGTACTCTGATGTTCTTGCTTCCATGATCTACTGAGATTTAGGTTTCTTTTTATTTTGGGTCCTCTGAGTCCGTGTGAAACAACAACCTCTAGATAAAATTAAATTAAACAACGAGACGTGTTTAGAGCAACATCCGGTATATGAGACGTGCTTAGAGCAGCATCTCCGATATAACAAAAACAAATATGAGACGTTCTTGGAGCAGCATCTCTTGTATTATAAAAACAAATTTATAATGCAAATTTATTTACAAGCAATAAAAAATACTAATATTCATGATATTGAAATTTGAGCAAGTCAAGACAAACAAAATAAGGACAAATAGAATAAGAACAAATAAAACAATCACATGAGGCTGAACTATCAAGACATACTAGTTGGAGACAAGCTTTAACAAAATTCACCCCCTTTTTCTAATTCCAAGCGTCCAGATCTTCAGTAATTTTTTCTATGTGTAATTATAGTGCTTTCTCAAAAACGTGTGTAAAATGTGTGTCATTCCCTGATATTTGTAAAGATGGGTGTAAAATACTGCTCAGAGTAAATCCCCTTCCTTATTTTGGTCTTTTTCTTTTATAAAAAATCCTCACACCCCTCAATTGCTCTACTAGATCAATTCAATGAATCTGCCGCCTAATTTTAGTTTGATGCTGAAGAATAAATCAGAATCAATCAGAGTTATTTGTAATTAAGCACAATAACCACCCATTATTACCTTTATTTGTAATTAAGCAAAATAATATCTAATTAATATCATTATTTGCAATTAAACATAATTATCATCAGATTCCCCTAACTAATCTGTTCAAATTTTCATTAATTAACCTTTTTCATTTGAATTTTAAATTAATTTTCGTGCATTAAAAATGGGTTTCTGAACAGGCAGACATATTATTCAGTGGAGAGAGAAAGTATGACGTGGCAGCACTTTAATAAGAAGAGGTGCAAAATATCAATTTTATTTTCTTTTTCTTTTAACACAACTTTATTGGATTGGACCTCAACAAAATAATTTACTTTATTTTTTTTTCAAAATGAATCCTTTATTAATTTGGGCTTTATTCAAAGATAAATTATTTTCGGACTGAATCTCTTAATGAATTTTATTTTTTTTTATCGTTTTTATGTAGTTTAATTAAAACAGACCCAACACTTCTTTTTCTTATTTTTCTATTTATTTTTCTATACTTTCCAATTTTTATTTTATTCACTACTTATTTATTTTATTTTCCTATTTATTTATTATTATTTTCCTTTCCTTTTTTTATTTTACTTTTTTTTTCCTTTTCTTTTTTTATAAATTTTATTTCAAAACTTTATTCATTAAAATAAAAAATGAAATCAAAACTTTTTCTTCTTTTTTTATTTCTTTAAAAGTATGATAAAAACTACATAACACAAATTTTTTATTTTAATTTTATATATTTTTATTTTGAAATAATTTTATTTGCTTGGATAAAATTGGGTGTTGGCAGCTGCCCCTCCTTACTTAAATTTTACCAAATGAATTCTTGAAGTTCAAATTATCTGAGTAAAAGATAAGTAAGGACAAAAACACTAATTTCGTCTAGTTTTGAAAATAAAAGACAATAAAATAAATACATAAATAGAGGCCGAGACCTTGTACTGAGACGAGAGGGTCACGCACCTTAAACTAACGTTGTATTGATACGAGATGGTCGTAAATATTGAATTGAACTAACCTTGTACTGAGACGAGAGGGTCGTAAAGATTGATTTTTGAACTGACATTGTATTGAGAAGAGAGGGTCGTTGTTTTTTATTTTGACTTTGTACTGAGACAAGAGGATTGTAAAATTTGGATTGAACTGACGTTGTACTAATACAATAGGGCCGTTGTTCTTGATTTTGACCTTGTACTAAGACGAGAGGGTCGTTGTTCTTCATTTTGACCTTGTACTGAGATGAGAGGATCGTAAATTTTGAATTGAACTGACCTTGTACTGAGACGAGAGGGTCATTGTTCTTTATTTTGACCTTGTACTGAGACGGGAGGGTCGTAAAAATTGATTTTTGAACTGACCTTGTACTGAGACGAGAGGGTTGTAAAATTTGGATTGAACTGACCTTGTATTGAAACGAGAGGGTCGTTGTTCTTGATTTTGACCTTATACTGAGACGAGAGGGTCGTTGTTCTTGATTTTGACCTTGTACTGAGACGAGAGGGTCGTTGTTCTTGATTTTGACCTTGTACTGAGACGAGAGGGTCGTTGTTCTTAATTTTGACCTTGTACTGAGACGAGAGGGTCGTTCTTAAAAATGTGAAATTGAGATCCTGACTGTGTCTAAGATCATATATCATTTACTTGAAATCAATACCCTGACCATGTCTCAGAGATTGAGTAGATGGACACCATGTGAATGCCAAAATAAAGAGTTGAAACCTTAACAGTGTTCGAAGGTTACAATTGAAGAGTGAGACCAAGATCCTGACCATGTCTAAAATCGTGCATCATCACTTGAAATCAAATCTCGGGACAGTGTTACTGAAATTGTGCAACCGTATTGTAGAAGTAATATGTAAACGAACACCGTGTGAACGCTTAAAATAAAGAGTTAAAACATTAACAGTGTTGGAAGGTTACAACTGAAGAGTGAGACCAAGATCCTGACCGTGTCTAAAATCGTGCATCATAACTTGAAATCAAATCTTTGGACAGTGTCACTAAGATTGTACAATCGTGTTGCAATATATGTAGATACGACATTGAGTCATTTCTCTAATAATATCTTCTGTTGATTTGCATGAAGTTTGATTTTTCCTTAAAAGATGTATGTTGGATGCATGACAATACATGAACTTCTTTTTATTTATTTATTCTAAAGAATGCATTTATAAATACATAAAATTTGATTTTTTTTTAAAGAATGCATGTTAAAATGCATGAAATTTGTTTGAATATGAATTTTTAATTTTGTTCTTGTTGAAAAATGCATATAAGAATGCATGAAATTTGTTTTTTTTTCCTTGATGAATGCATGAAAATTTTAATTGAATTTGAAAATGCATGTTTGAATGCATGAAATTTGATTTTTTGTTATTTTTTTGAATAATGCATGGAATTTTTTATTGAATTTGAATCTTTAGTTTGAATGAAAATGCATGTTTGAATGCATAAAATTTTATTTTTTTTGTTCTTTTTGAATAGTGTATTTATGAATGCATGAAACTTTGTGAATTTTCTGAACGAAAATGCATGCTTGAATGCATGAGTTCTTTTTATCTTTTTGATATTGTTCTTTTTTTTAAGAATGAATTTATGAATGAATGGAACTTTTTGAATTTTCTGAATGAAAGTGCATGTTTGAATGCATTAATTCTTTTTGTCTTTTTTATTTTATTCTTTTTTTAAAAGAATGCATTTATGAATGTATAAAACTTGATTTTTTCTGTTTTATTATTTTTGAAGAATGCATATATGAATGCATGAAATTTGATTTTATTTTATTTTGTTATTTTTGAAGAATACATATATCAATGCATGAAATTTGATTTTGTTTTGTTAGCTTTAAAGAACGCATAAAACTTTGATTTTCTTTTGTTTTGTTATTTTTTAACAATGCATATATCAATGCATGAATTTTTTATTTTCTTTTGTTTTATTATTTTTGAAGAATGCATATATGAATGTATAAAATTCGATTTTCTTTTGAAGAATGTATATTAAAATGCATGAAATTTTATTTTTTTGAATGATCATTTTCGATGCAAATATATGTACAAATTTTTAAATGATTTTGCAAATGGTGATTTTTCAGTGAACTTTTCAAAGACAATGTTTCAAAAAGATATATACCAATTTTTCAAAAAAGAAGATATGTACAAAAGATATTTTCAATAATTTTCAAATGTTTCAAAATTTATGTACAAAGGAACATTTTCAATTATTTCTTTCCATGTTTATTTAAAAAGTATGTACAAAGATTTTTTGAAATATATATTTTTTATGTACATTGAAAAGGATTTTAATGATTTTTTTGTTTAAATACATATGTACAAAGAATTTAAAAGATCTCAAACTTCAAAGTGAAAATATGTTCAAAAGTTTTTTTTTTCTCTTTTTTAAAATTTTACTGTGTAGAATCAGAAATCTGTAATCATTGAATTAACTAGATATCAACTTTCATTTTTGAAAATTCATTTAATTCCATTTTTTTAAAAAAATCCAGGGCCATTTGAAGCTAATGTCAACATGGTATAACCATCAACTTTGCTTTTGGGATGCATGCTTGAACCTATTGGTAAAAGGGTAAGTGTTTAGGGAGTTTGAGATATTTGAAAAATATTGGGGAGCAAATCTTCCGATAGGACTGCCCCAATTTAGGTGCCCCAATTTTGGTGTGTTGGGCTGGCTATGTTAGCTTTAAGCTTGGCGGGTATAAACAACTTGTTCAAAAGAAAATAAGGGTAGTGTAAAGGACTCTTCAGGAAGGGAAATGGGCTTTGCAATTGCCCCAATTTGTATGTACAAGGGAAATGATGAGATTTGTGTGAGGGATTGCTTGTCTTGGTAAGGTGACAAAAATGGAGTAACAATGGTACGGATGAAACTGGATTGACCTAGTGTTGTATGAGAGATGACAAAGGTACTGAAAATAGGATTGCCCCATTTGGTATGTATGATGAGATATATGTGAGGGAAAGCAAGGGTATCGGACTAGCCCAATGTTACTTCCGATGCTTCATTCCCAGTTGACCTGAGTATAGGTTACTCCCTTTTGAAAAAGGCATTCTAGATACTTCTTTCTTTTTTCATTTTTCATTCATTTTTCTTTTTCATTTTTTTCTACGTAAAGGTTATAGGATTGTGAAGAAAAAGGATATAAAGGCTAAAACAATATTTTTTTTGGTTTTATTTTTTAAACAAGATCATAAACCAAATGTTATAACCAACCAAGGTCATCTTCCATTGTATCATGTACCTTCTTTCTATTTTCTTTCTCATTAGAGAGTCTTTGATGTACTCCCTCTTTGATGAACTTTTGAGAATATATTTTTTCCTTATTTCTTTTCTTTCTTTCTTTCTTTTTTCTCTCCTTTTTTCTTTTTATTTTTCAATTTTTTTTCTTTTTATTTTTCTTTTCATATTTTTTCTTTTCTTAATAAGCTTTCGATGTACTCTTTGCCTGATGTGCATTTTCTTTTAGGCTTTCAGGAACTTCTGATGATACTCTTTTCTTGATAAATTAGGAGCTTTGACATATAAATTGTTTATGAATTTCTTCTATCGAAACTTTAAAGTAAGCTTCAAATTGTTGATGATCCTCATTAGGGCTATTTCAAAGAAATATTTTTATTTTTTTGGCTCAAAGAGGGTAGAAAGGATTTAAGTGTTTTGGATATAGAAACATGACCATATATCATTTTGAATCGTGTTGCGCTTGATTTTCAAAGAGTTTAACAATGGAACAAAATTAATGATTTCTCACACACGCATTTTTATTTTATTTTTTTTATTGTCCTATCTTTGCTTAGATCACCCTTTTGGGTTTTCAATCTAACAGACTTTTTTTTTCGAATGCCCCTGAAGAATAGAGGTAGGAGATTGGTCAACTAACAGAAAACTGACATTCTGCCCCAGTGTAAAAATATTCTTAGGTAATGGTAACCATTTGGACAATCATTTCATTTGAGAATTTTGGGAATCTAAGAAATTTTGGGAAAGCTTGATAATTTGGGAAAGACAATAGGTAACAAACATCATGTATGCAAATATTTCCTTAAAAAAGCCAATTTTTACCTTTATTACATATTTCGCTTGAATGATCCCCATTTATTATTATTTTCAAGCTTGTGAATTCAATGATCCATGAACAAATGACTCACCACATTTTTTCTTTTTTTATTTTTTTTTTAGAAAACACATCTATGAAATTTTGGACTTTTTTTTAAATGCATTTATGAATGTATGCAATTTTTTGGGAATTCATATATGATATACGTATGAATATGTTTTTTTAGAAGATGTATTTATGAATGCATGATTTTTGGGAATGCATATATAATGTATGTCTGAGTTAATTCTTTTTGAGAAATGCATTTATGAATGCATTATTTTTTTTGCAATGCATATATAATGTATGTCTAAATGCATTTTTTTATGAGAAAATACATTTATGAATTCATGGTTTTTTTTAGATTCTTTTTTAAAATATGGATGTATGCAAAAAAAAATATTATTTGAGAATGCAAATATAAATGGAGTTTTTGAAAATGCATATACGATGTACGAAATTCTAGAAAACGCGTAACAGATTTTACGAATACATACATAGATATTCACAAGCTGATTTTGTTCCTTTGAAAATACATTTTCTTTTGAATTTTTCATTTTTTCCTTTAATGGTAATGCATGAATGGATGCTCAAATTTGTAATTTTTAATTTTTTAATGATATGCCTGAATGTCTGCCCTACATTCTATTTTTTTTTTTTTTTTTTTTTTTATCTTTTTTCAATGATAATCTATGCTCAAATGTATTATTTTTTGTATAAATTTTTAAAAGAGAATGTATATTCAAAGATGTTTTTTTTTTCACAAATATTTACACGAGAAAATGTATTTATAAAATATTTTCAATATGTACAAAAGGTTTTTTCTCAAAAAGGAACATATGTATAAAAATTTTGATATATGTACAAAATTTAGAAATTTTCAAATGAGGGTGTATTTACAAAAATTTTCAATGTGTATATGTTTCTTGTAATCATTATATGCTGACTTCTTTTTTCTGTAAAAAAAATGATTGAATTTTTTGTGTTATTTTATTTCATATTTTTTCAAGAAAAAATTTATTTGTCCGTATCTTTCTATTTTTTTTAATGAGGTCAAGATATTCACAATGGAGAGAGGGTTTCGAATGGTATTTTTTAAAAAAAATAAAAAATGAGGTTGAGACCATGACCGCAATAACCGGGTCTCAAAATAAATGTTTGCAAGAGGTGAGGTAAGTGCATGAATGCACGAATGTGTGCAATATTTTTCATTTTTGATATTCTTGATTTTTTTTGTTTGATATTGGCATTTAGGAAGAAATGCATGAGTGTATTGAGAACGCATGAACATATACACGAAATCCTATGATGATTTATGAGAATGTATGTATGGAATGCATATGCATGCATAAAACTTTATTTTCATTTTTCATTTTTGAATGAGAATGCATGAATGATTGTATAAAACTTTATTTTATTTTTTAGTTTTTTTTAAATGAGAAAAATACATTTTTTTTAATAAGGATGTATGAATAAATGTACAAAACTCTATTTTTTCAGTTTTGATTTTAAGAGAATGCATAAAACTATTTTTTTTTGTTTTGATTTTAAGAGAATGCATAAAACTTTATTTTTAATTTTTTCATTTTTTTATAAGAATGCATGAACAATGCATAAAACTCTATTTTCTTTATTTTATATTTCTTTTAAAATTTATTTTCAAAATTCCTCGTATGTTATAGAATGTAGTATGGATGCCTTTGAAAATGTATGATGCATGAGCAAATGTATGATGTATGTTAAGATATGTGATGCATGTTTAGATGTGTGGTGAATATCTAAATGTATGATATATATTTTGAAGTATGATGCATGTAAAATGTATACATGTCAATAATTTTTTTATGCTAGCAAATTACAAAAAGATGCACAAAAATACAAAATAATTAAGCAATTATTTTTGTTTTGTTTTGTCTTTTTTTTTGTATTTTTTGATGCATGAAATTTTTAGGAATTCATTTATGATTTTTTTTTTGAAAAAAAATGCAAATATATGGACATATGAAATTTGGATGCATGGTAATTTTCTTCTTTTTTTTTTAAGAAAAACATTTATGTATACATAAAATTATTGTTTATCTTTCTCTTTTTTTTAGAATGTATAAAATTTTATTTTTGAAAATGTATGAATGAATGTAATGAAATTGATGTTTTGTTATTATTATTTAATATCAACATTTAAAAGAAACGCATAAGTGTGATGAGAATGCATGAACATATGTATGAGATTTTATTTGGAAATTCTTATGAAGATGCATGCATGATGAAAATGCATATTATTCATTTTTGTTTATTGAATGCATGATGCATATATGAAATCTATTTTTTTATTGAATGAATAACAATATGAAAATAAATTCCATAATTTTTTTTAATGAGATTTTGAAAATATATGCATTGACTCTATTCGAAACAATATTTTTTATATGAAGGTATGAAGACCTAGGTGAATGAATGAACGAATCACATATTTCTTTTATAATTTTTTTAAAATATATAAATTTTTAAATGATAATGTATGCATAAATGAATGAATGCAATCCTTTTAGTATTATTTTTTAATCTTAAAAAAAATGAATGTATGAATGAAACTATTTAAAAAACATTATTATTATTATTATTATTATTATTATTTTGCAATATCATGGGGATGATGTATTGATCAATGAAATTTTATTTTAATTTTTTTTAATGTTATATCAATGGATGCATGACCACATTTCTTTGATTTTTTTTTTTTCAAAATGGTAATATGTAATGCATATGAAAAAAAAATGAGATCAAATTTTTTTTATGCTATTTCCAAAAATCATTTTTTAGAAAAAAAATATGTGATCCAAGAAAATGTTTAATATTTTTTATTTCCCCAAAATCATTTTGTAGAAAAAAGAAATATGCAATGCAAAATGAGATTAATGTTTTTTTATTTATTTCCCAAAATCATTTTTTAGAAAAAAAATGCAAAGCATGTGGGATAAAAATATTTAATGTTTTTTTTATTTCCCAAAATCGTTTTTTATTAGAAAGAAAAACATGCAATGCAGGTAAGAAAAATGAGATTAGTGTTTTTTATTTTTTTATATTTTTTGAAATCCACTTTTGTTTTTTTTTTTTTGAAATAGAAAGTATGTGATAATTAAAAAAATGAGATTAATATTTTTATTTTTCATTTTCCAAAAATTAATTTTTTTTAACAAAAAGTATGTGATAAAAATGAGATTAATACTTATGCATAGGGAAAAAAAATCTTTTTTTTAAGGAAAACTCCCAAGAAAGAGATGTGAGTCACAATTGGACTGCAAGCCTTTCCTAGCCAGAGTTGTTTTTAGACCACTCTCACAAATTTTCTTTAATACTTGTTGGTAATAAATAACAGTGGACCATTGAGCTGCAAAAAGTCTCCCTTAGTGCCCTAATTAGGGTTTGCCCTAGTGAGGCTTAAGTTCTAGGCATGTAAATGTGCTTGTAAAGGGTGACTTATCCTAATTTTCTAATAAAGGCCACTAGAGCTATGGCCCCCTTTACCACACATCCATATCAGTCAGTAATGACCATCTTTATGAACATGACAATAAAGGGAACAGACTTTAGCTGAAGTTTTCGCACAACTGGGTTAGGACGTACATCGACCCAGTTTTCCTACACAACTCCTCTATTTCTAAGCTTCACACACCCAGGTATAGGGCTTCACTCATGATATGCAATAAAGTGTGTGTGAAGGGAGAAAAATACATACCCAACTCCTACCTGCAAAACAACCAGAAAATTTCCAAGCATAATATATAACATGTCTTCTACCTAGGGTTCAATATTTATACTTGGAATACGTTCCTGCGTTGAAAATTAAAATATATAACATGCAATATATACAAAAAAAAGGAAAACGTAAACACTAAAAAAACCACATAAATTTTACTCATTTAATTAAGTTGGCCTGACTCTCTAAAATAGTCCCCAGTGGAGTCGCCATTTGTCGCAATCGGGATCACAACGGGGCGATCAAAAATTAAATTTTAAAAAATTTAAATAGAGATTTGGAGTCGCCACCATAGTTTATTATGGAAACCATAGAAAAACCAAAAATAAAAATGTCTACGAACCATATTCAAAGATTCTGGAGTCGGTTACGTGTGGGGAAGGTATTAGCACCCACAACGCCCATCCTTAGACGGTACCTTTAATCAAATAAATAGAAATAAGTGTGGTTTTACAAAATGTCATTTTTCCCAAATAATAACAATAATAATACGAATAAAGACAAATAAAATAACAAAACAAACAAATATAAAAAACAAAACAAATATATAAAGAAGAAAAAGAAAACATGTTAATAAACATAATACAAATAATAACAATTATGCAAATAAAAATAATAAACAAAAATAAAACAAATAAAGATATATTTTTTATTTTTTTGGCCCGACAAGGAGTGACTTTGGTCCTATGTATCTCTATTCATGATATAAAATCAAGGTTTATGTAGTTCTAATTTTGAAATTGGTTTGTTATGATTATTGGTATTTATTTTTTTATTTTTTTTTTGAAAATTTCATTTAATCTTGTTTTTAAAAGAAAGTTTTATATTTTTTTTATTGTTAAAATTTTAGATTATTGAAACTGTGTCACATTTTTATTTTTTCTAAAAAGTAAACATTTTTACTATTTTTGAAAATATTTTATTTTTTTAATTATTTTGAAAACTATTTTGAATCTAATATTTTTATTTGTGAAAGTTTATGTTTTTTATTTTTAAAAGACGATTTACTTATTCTTTTTATTTTGGAAACTTTTTTTATATATTTTTAATTTAAAATTTTGATATTTTATTAACTTTTAGAAAATATTTTATACTTTTTCGAAAATGATATATTTTATTTATTTTTGGGAAACATTTATTATTTTTATTAAAAATTTGGAAATGTTTAATATATTTTTATCTATATAAAATTTACTTGAAATAAAACATTATTTATTGATTTGATAAGGAAAAAAATTAATAATAATAATATAAAAATTAAAATGGTTTAGAATCTCTTTTGAGTACTCTGATGTTCTTGCTTCCATAATCTACTGAGATTTAGGTTTCTTTTTATTTTGGGTCCTCTGAGACTGTGTGAAACAGCAGCCTCTAGATAAAATTAAATTAAACAATATGAGACGTGCTTAGAGGAGCATCCGGTATATGAGACGTGCTTAGAGGAGCATCCCCTGTATAACAAAAACAAATTTATAATGCAAATTTATTTACAAGCAATAAAAAATACTAATATTCATGTAATTGAAATTTGAACAAGTCAAGACAAACAAAATAAAGACAAACAGGATAAAAACAAATAGAACAATCACATGAGGCTGAGCGATCAAGACATACCAGTTGAAGATAAGTTTTAACAAAATTCGCCCCCTTTTTTCTAATTCCAAGCCTTCAGATCTTCAGTAATCTTTTCTGTGTGTAATTCTAGTGCTTTCTCAAAAACATGTGTAAAATGTGTGTAATTCCCTCATATTTGTAAAGATGGGTGTAAAATACTGCTAAGAGTAAATCCCCTTCCTTATTTTGGTCTTTTTCTTTTATAAAAAATTCTCAAACCCCTCAATTGCTCTACTAGATCAATTCAATGAATCTACCCCTAACCCTTAATTTTTAGTGTTAGTTTGATGCTGAAGAATAAAATTTTTAGTGTTAGTTTGATGCTGAAGAATAAATCAGAATCAATTAGAGTTATTTCTAATTAAGCACAATAACCACCTATTATTACCATTATTTACAATTAAACCAGAATAATATCTAATTAATGTCATTATTCGCAATTAAGCATAATAATCACCAATTATCAATAGATTTCCCTAACCAATCTGTTGAAATTTTCATTAATTAACATTTTTCTTTTGAATTTTAAATTAATTTTTTTGCATTAAAAATGAGTTTCTGAACAAGCAGTTATATTATTCAGTAGAGAGAAAAAGTATGATGTGACAATACTTTAATAAGAAGAGGTGCAAAATATCAATTTTATTTTCTTTTTTTTAACACACCTTTAATGGACTGGACCTCAACAAAATAATTTACTTTATTTTTTTCAAAATGAACCTTTTATTAATTTGGGCTTTATTCAAAGATAAATTATTTTCGGACTGAATCTCTTAATGAATTTTATTTTTTCTATTGTTTTTCTGCAGTTTATTTAAGACAGACCCAACACTTCTTTTTCTTATTTTTCTGTTTATTTTTCTATACTTTCCAATTTTTATTTTATTCATTACTTATTTATTTTATTTTCCTATTTTATTTATTATTATTTTCCTTTTCTTTTTTTTTTATTTTACTTTGTTTTTTTTTTCTTTTTCTTTTTTTTTATATTTTTTTT
>Ga0209489_106561_pt1 | contig 18542 bp, 10 predicted proteins | sample SiratrowhiteBW_FD_187527 | JGI IMG/M metagenome (GOLD analysis project Ga0209489, IMG submission 187527) | Root nodule microbial communities of legume samples collected from California, USA - Siratro white BW (SPAdes) (version 2) | ecosystem: Host-associated > Plants > Roots > Nodule | place...
CATTGCATAGATGTAATGCATGTGGAAAAAAATGTTTGTGATAGCATAATTGGGACATTGCTAAATATTAAAGGAAAGACAAAGGATGGAATAAATGCTCGTAAAGATCTGGTTGAGATGGGTGTTCAGTTGGAGTTACAACCACAACCTCATGGTAAACGAACGTACTTGCCACCAGCTTGTCACACATTGTCAAAATCTGAAAAAATTAGTTTTTGTGGGTGTTTGCGAGGGGTTAAAGTACCACAAGGATACTCTTCAAATATCAAAAGCCTTGGTGCTAACAACAACAAGAGTAACAAGAATCTATCTTGGTTCACCCAACTCAGGATACATCCAATCTCCTCAATACTTAAGAGCTTCCACTAACCACACACTTGGTTACAACGAGTATTCTCACTTATCCAGATACAACGAGTATTCTCACTTATCCAGGTTACAACGAGTATTCTCACCTCTATAGGTTACAATGAGTATTCACACCTCTCTAGGTTACACCTTTTTAACCTCCCCCTAAGACTAAGATGTCTCAAGAAAACAATGAATACCTTCAATGAGAGCATAAAGAAGGCTCATTGTAAAATAAGGTTTAGGCCGAGTTCAAGAGGGGGTTGAATTGAACTTTCAAAACTTTCGCAAATCTGAGTTGTTCTTGAAGTAGAGAATGAAAGTTCTTTATTCAATTGGTTGACTATGTAATTCTGAACTGTCAGGTAAAAAATCGATTGTGCACAGCGAAAGATATCAGAGATAAACCCAAAAATCAGTTAAACCTAGAAAAAAGTTTATAGTGTAAAAATGTTTTAATCCAGATTTAAGATGTTTAAACACAATCCAGTAGATTAAACACAATCTAGAATCACAGTTGATTATGTAAACAGATGATCAGAATATGATCAACAGTATGAACAAATTTTAATCCAGTCAATTTTAAAAGATGGCAGCAGTGAATAAAAGCAATCAAGAAGAGTAGGGAGAAAAGCAAGAACACAGAATTTTTATCCTGGTTCACCCATCCTCAAGGGCTACGACCAGTCCTTTGCAAACTAGCATAGATTTCCACTAAAATAGATCACAAGATCAGTTTACAACCCTTGCTCCCAGCAAGTTACAAACTGCTCCCAGCAAGTTACAAACTGCTCCTAGCAGTAAACCCACACCTCACTGAACCCCTCAGCTAGTGTGTAACCAGTGCAGAAACCCACTGCACCACAACACTTGCAGTCCGCAAGCAACACTGCTCCCAGCAGTACTCACCCTCTACTGAACCCCTCAGTAGATGCGAGACCAGTGCAGAACCCACTGCACCAACTCAATTACAAACCCAGTTATTGAAAACAACAAACAGATTACAGATCAACAGGATCAGAAAAGATTACAGAGTACTTCCACCCAAAACAGATTACACAGAATGAAGATCAGGTGTAGAAGACTTAGCTTTGGTCCAAAACCAAAGTTGCAAGAACCTCACTCAAAGGATGCTTCAAAGATTCACGTTCTTGAAGGTTTCTTGATTTGAAAAGCTTTGCCAAAATGATGATCGCACAAAAGGGGCAATATCTATTTTGGAAAATCTCAAGGAATGTTTTTCAAAAGTTTTTGTTTTGATAATTCTGAAAGTGATGATTCTCATTCCTTTAAATACCCAAATCAATTTTAAAAACTGCTTGGTTGTCACAATTCAATTAATTGAACAAACCATTCAATCGATTGAATTTGACCGTTACTTTAACCCAGTCAAAGGTTTCAGTTGTAACAGCAATAACTATATTTCAGTTGTAACAGAAATAACTGTCATATTCAATCGATTGTTTTAGAAATTCAATCAATTGAAAAACCTTTTTCCGGCAAAAACATTTTGGGTTATTTTTATTAAAAATAGTTTTAATAAAAATATATGTGAATCTTTTTAGCACGTCAGAAGTGATGAATCATGCCACTAGTGATTAAGGACTAAGCCAATCACCAACAAACAAATCCAACTAAGGACCAAGACCTAATCTCCCAACTATCTTCATGTTGGCACAAAGTCTTCACTTGAACAATTCTGGTCCAGGTTGGTTCCAACATATTCTTCATGAGGCAGTCTTCATCAGCTTCACATGCTAAGCCTTGGTGCTCACAAGATTGACTTCATCAAATCACATGCTTAGTCTTGGTGCTAACACTCACAAGTGTATAACTTCAGAAGATGAAGAAATACAATAGTTTAGCACTTAATCCAAAAGACTAGACACTCTAACAACTTGACATTACAATCATTGTAACTCTCGTATTTTTAGCAAGATTACTTGAACAACTTGAATTGCTTGACTTGCTCTTAGCTTTTGTTCTTCACCTTCAATCCCTTTATATAGATTTTTGAATTTTTCTTTTGATACTTGAGTTGGATAAGTTTGAATTTTTCAATATCTTCATATCTTTATCCTTTTGGTGATATACACTCAAAATAGAAAGTTTGGATCTACAATCTTTCAATTGGTCTTTAATTCGAATCTATATAAGAAACTAATTTGAAAGTCTTTATGGGTTAGTAAAAATAAATCAAAAAATAATCAAAGAATTTTTCCGTTCCAAATAATATGTGATACTAAAAACAGAGAACTTGAGATTTTCAATAATTAAATTTCTTTATTTTTAAAATAGATTTAAAGATATTCACAATATATTGTAGCTTATTAAATTTGTTTAAGCAATATAATTTTGAAAAATATAACCAAGATATCTTTCTATTCCATAAAATTTGTAGATGTCATCCTTTTGTTTTTATATAATATCTATTTGGTTGAACTGGTTTTTAGAAATTAAATGGATTATGAAGATTTCTCTTTTCACAATTAACTATTTTAAACAAACATGTTATATGTTCAACATGTTCATTAGACTATCTAACATCAACAAATTGTACAAACATCAACAACTGTATATTGCAACTTCATAAGATATTGTTAGAACAATCATGTTACAAGTAAACCATTCAGTTAGTTTTTGTTATCACTAAAACCTAAAAATATAAACTTCACATATGATTTTATGTTTATCAGACCAATTAGTGCATTGGTTAGTGTAAGCTCTTAAGCGGTTGCTTAAAATGAATAAATGTAGCTTGAGTTTGGCTGAACCAGGATAAATTCTTGAGTGTTGATCTCTTGTTATTCTTGTTGTTGCTAATGCTTTATTGTTTAGTTTTTTAATTCTTTGACAAATTGTTAGATGGTTCTACAAAAAAGTTTCTACTAGACAATTTGTTAGATGATCAACTAAAAGGTCTACTAGATAGAATATTTTTTTATCCCTTGCAAAACGTGTTTAAGGCACCATTCAATCTCGTTATAGAGCCAACTGTACCTATAAAAAGTAGTAGAAACACTTAAGAGAAAAGTTGCAGGGAGAGTTGGACTAAAACAAACATAAAAATACATCAAACACTTGGAAAGCAATTGAGTGATGAAAATTTTAGTCATAAATGCCAAATTTCTTCCCTAAATTCTTACCTAAATGATCAATTAAAAGGTCTACTAGATAGTCTACCTTTTTTATTGTTTGCAAAAAGTGTTTAAAGGATCATTCAATCCCCCTTATAGAGCCAATTGTAGCTATAAAAAGGAGTATAAAACTTAAGAGAAAAGTTGCAAGGAGAGTTGAACTAAAACAAACATAAAAATACATCAAACACTTCGAAAGCAACTTAGTGACGAAAATTTTAGTCACAAATGCCAAATTTTTTCCCTAAATTCTTACCTTAATATCCTTGTCATTAGAAAAAATCATGTAGGTGGTGGCATTTGTTTTTTGTATCCAACGTCAATTATAAATGTCAGGTTATACATGTGTGGTGTTTCCACGTATTGCCATAGATTTGGGCGCCACAAAATATAAAATGGTACTTTTGTAAAGCTATTTTTTTTTTGGCAAGTAAATAATGTTAATTGAAATTGTCATAATTGTTTTTATTGAAAAATCATTTTAACAAAAGAAGTAGTACATGTGAACACCATTATCAATTTTTTGATATGACACTTGTTATGGTCATATTATAATAAATTGTTAATTATAATACGTTAGTTCAAACTATCGTAATTAGAATATTAAATAAATGCAATATATCCAACATTTTATAATTATCTAGCATTTCATAATTAGTAAATTAGCTTTCATAACATATATTATCTTGCTTTCATAATTATCCAACATATTACAACAAAATATTATTATCCATCAAGATTAAAAATGACACAAAGTTTATAATACCAAAATATTATTGTCATTTAAGTATTAAGGTTCACAATATATTATTCCAACACATACTAATTTCTCTTCATCAAATTATTCAGGCAGACTTAAGTACTAAAAGGCTAATACTAATACGTTGTATAAATTGTTCAAGCACAATTACAACCGAGCTACTAAAAAATATTATAATTCACAACTGAACTACTATAAAAACAATATCTTTAATCTGTCTTGCTTCCTCCACTTGATCCTATAATCTGATTTAGCGATGGAACACCACTTCCAACATCTAAAATGAAGAAAAGAAAGTTGTCATTTTTAATACAATAAAATCTACATATTAAACATTAGATTAGCATGTATAAATCATTACCAATATTAAAATAAAAATTAAAGTATTGGGGACCCATACCAAACTAGCTGTCGTGATAGCAAAATGTTCTGGAACGTCTGGTTTCGTAGAAATGTAGGCAAGCAAAGAATTTATTTAGTCATTCAAAGTTGAAAAGTATGTTATAATTCAATTTATTGACGACTAACTCCACAAAAAAGTGTAACGGATGAGCATTAGGTCCAATTGAGGTAACCCTGGTTATGCTGTTTGTGGAGAAGCAGGAGGAGGAGGATTTGCAGATTGAGCACCTACAGGCACTTTGGTTACAAGTAAAGCTTCAACTTGCTCAGGATACCCTAACATTGATGAATGATAACAATTGGTGGCTTATCAAAATAAAACCTTTAAATAGCACTTAATACATATTAAAATAGTTGAAATTGACATTTATCTAAAAAATTAAAAAAATCCTAGAAAAATTGATCGCTTATAGTGCCTCTATTGCAACAGGAGCTTGAGGTGCAGCTGACACTATCGTTCTTGAAGTAGGAGGTGCACTAGTATGTGTTGTCTGCAATGAATACACACTTTTTACAAAAGGTTTAGATAACACATAAGAGAGATTATGTTTGTGTTATCATATTTGTAAAGGCTAAATAATAGAAATATTGCAAACTATTCTCACTTTGGTCGATGGTGTAGTTGAAGTAGTAGATTCATTACCAAATGTGCTCTTACTCTAGCATATTTTAAACACATAATCCTAATTTAGTGCGTAATTACAATTCTGACAGAATATGCAAAATAGCATTGCTTTTATAGAAAAATGAATTAAAACCAGAATTACAATAGAACCATACTTTCTTGGTGAATTAGCATCTATTGTACCAAAGTTTTATAATTCTTTCTTCATTGATGCATCAATTTTTTTTATAATTCTTCCTTTTGAAATAGAAAAAATTTAAGAATTTTCTTTTTCCTATTGTGAGGAGAAAAAGATTTCTTCCATCCTAATATGAGATTAATTTTATAATATTATTAAAAATCTCATTTATTTATGAAATATGATATATTTATTATATTTAATATATGTATTAATGAATACCTAACTTCTACATTAAATTTAGATATATTAAAATATATAAGCAATTAAAATATACTATATTTATTAAATTTAATAAATTTATAATTATGATTAATAAATAGACGACTAATATAACATTATGCAATAAAGTATACAACTAAATAAAAATTAATTTATGGAAAGTTCAATACCTTGACCCACCACAATTTACAAGGTGTTCAAAGAGATTTCTCAATCCATTTAAGTACAGATTTTCATGTCTGCCGAACATATACATCTCATAGAAAAACATTAAAGTAAAGTTCGTTGTTAGAAATGACTAAGTTTTCCTTTACATCAATAGTTGCCTTTATCCTTATTATTTCAGGTTTGATGATTTCCCAAGTTCTAATATGTTGATAACATCCGATGCAATGTTAAACATTTCATTGACCAATAATTTGTTCTAATTCTACTTTACATTTTTTAGTTATTTCAAACGAAGTAGATGTCCTAAGATGTCAAAAAGTGTTACAACCCACAAACTAGAACCTCGCACAATGTCAATCAGAATGCTACAAAATGTTTGGCAACTTTAGAGGGATTGGAAATTGCATTCGTAATGTTGGTAATACTGCCTATGGATGTGTCTGCATCTATGATGTAATGCACCACTGAATTTGGTACAATCTTAGCCAGTGATAATATGTACCCAGTTAAAGAGGGAGAGAGAGGTAAGGTTATTAAAGTTAATCAATAAACAATTTTGTGACCCATTTGAGTAAAATATTGACATTGGCCCCTTATTTGTTAAATATATTTGCCATTTCAATTTATTTTTTTGAAAAAAATATTTCATTAATTTTATGGTTCTTTTTCTAAAACTAAAAAGATCATCTCCCTTCTACTAGAACAATCCCCATATGCTACTTATGTCACCTTGTTACATTAGGAATGAGGTTCTTTACAACTTGGTGCGGTTTAATTTTTTTTATTAAGTAGTTACTTGAATCAATATAAAAATAAAATTCCATTCAATCTAAATGTATTCTAAAATTCAAAGAAAATCGAACCAATTTTTTAATATTTGATTTGGATAAACTTTTCGGACTTTTGTCATTATAAATTGTCAAAAATCATAAAGAAAACTTTTAAATACTTTACCATATGTAAAATATAGCATATTTTAAATTATTTATATTTATAATGTCAATAATTTTTTATTTTTAAATAAATTATATAATCTTATAATTTAAAATTTGCAATACAAATTTGCTATTATATTGTAAATAAAATACACTCAAATAAGAAAAACAACATTTAAAAGAAAGCCTAATTCATATATATATATATATATATATATATATATATATATATATACTTTGTTGTTAATTAACTCTAAATATATAATATTATATTTAAATGTAAAAATAATTTTTTTCATTTTGGCTTTTTATTTTCAATATAAAATTTGAACTCGATAATTAGATTTGGAAAAAAGTAGATTCAAAGAATTAAAATAAAAAAATTGATTTCTTATGAATTTTCACTTATTATCACAATTAACAATAGAAGTGATAGTATTAAATGAAGTTATGAGAGAGCATGGATAGTATTATTAAAGAATATTATAATTGACCATAAACTAAAATGTATTCTTAGGGTAGACATAGAATATATTCTCTATTTCTTTAGACTTAGGGTGTCAGCTTGAACTCTTTGTCTAATTTTATTGTTTCAGTAATTTTCAAATTAACTTATTAGGTGAAATGGAACTTGGCTTTATTGTCTATCAAACTAAGTTGATGGATTTGTGATCTTATAATTGTTGAGAAGAAGCAAATGCATTTAGGATCTGATCGGTATTTTTCAAATCCAACTACTTCATCTATTTTAAGCTTTAGCCTTGTTGTGTTTAAGCACATAATCAAAACATTTAGGGCATTATATTTTTGCTCTATTAGAATTTTTGTTGCAAATTATATCTTGCTTGCTTTTGTTTTTTTTTTTTTTTTTTTTTGTTCTTTTCTTGGGTGTCTTGGGGAAATTTTTGTGGTACAGTCCAATCTCCCAAAGTAAACTATGCATTAGAAGCATTTTAGTCTTGTGAAAGTGTTCTCAGGGGTTCACAAGTGTCACTTGCACTTTAACATTAGGATACGTCTTATTTACATGTGAAGTTTTTTTTTTTTTTTCATTAAAAGTTTTTTGTCAGTAGCCTTATTTGTGGCAAAAACTAGGTCTCATTTCAACACACTTAGTAGACCTTCATTTGGTCCAAATTGGGGTACATACATACACGTACACACTTGAAAAGTTTTTTGGAAAATTTTGTCACTCCATTTTTGTGAAAAACTTTCAAAATATTGAAATGTTTTAATAAAAAAATGAATCACCATTCTCATTCTAGACATGCTAGTGTGCATGGAAGCTATACGGATCATAATGAAAAAATTAACTTAAGGGATGAAATTAGAGACTTAAAAGAAAATGAAAAGAAAAGCATCAAGCTATAAAGGATATTAGAGACATGTTTGCTCAACATTTGAAACAAAATGGAAGAAAAACATAGGAGAAAACATGAAGAGGGTTCACAAAGAAGAAGAAACATTATGAGGAACTCTACTCTCAAAGTGAAGGGTTGTATAATAGCCATCACAATGATGATTGGTGTCAACCACCCCATAGGCATTGGCATAGGCCTAGAACCCAAAGCTATTCCAAGGAACCTAAGGTAGACCTTCCCCTTTCTATAGAAAATATAATGTGGAAGAATATTTAGATTGAGAGATAAAGGTAAAACAAATTTTTGAGTGCCATCAATAGATAGAAAAGGGTGTCCTTGGCTATTCTAAGTTTTAAAGGACATGCAATGTACTAAGGACTTCCCTAGTGAGAGATTTGAGAATTCATAAATAAGATATTGGAAGAAACTTAGTGTTGTCCTAAGAAAAAGTCATGTCCCCTCATACTATGATAGTGAGTTAATGTACAAGATTTAAAGACTCTGACAAAGAAAGACCAGTATAGAAGAATATATAGAAAATAAGTGAAATTACTCATGATGAGGTTGGGGACTAGGAAAGAACCCATAAACACTATTGCTAGATTCCAAAGTTGTCTTAACTTTGACACTAGGGATAAAGTTGAAATTTTGCCTCACGATAGCCTAAATGAACTAGTTCAACTTTGTTTAAGGGTATAATAACAGTTAAAAAGAAAATTTACTCGTAAGAAGGAATATACTAACCCCTCACAACATAGCCAGGACTTTTAGAGGGAGCGATACCACGTTAACTCCACACATAGGTATGAAGGAAAAAAAGAAAGGGATAGGAATAACGAAAAACAAAGAAAGAGAAAGAGAAATAGAACAACAAAGAGAAAAGGAGAGAGAAAAATATAAAAATAGAGAACTCTCTTACCAAACTAGAACTATAGATGTTTAGTAATGTGTCAGTAGATGACATTATGTTGTTGAGTGTCCTCATATAAGAATAATGCCTTTTAAAGACCAAAAGTTTATTAGCTAGGATGAGGCTCATTCTTTACCCTGTGAAGAACACATTCTAGATTATGAGGAGTAAGTTCTCCCTTGTGTAGGAGGCTTATTATTGGTGAGGGGGCTTATTGAAAGCCAATCTTCAGAGTTAGAATAATCACAAAGAGAGAATCTATTACACACAAGATGTAAAATTTTTGAAAATATTTGTTTTTTCTATTATGGACAGTGGCTCTTGTTGTAATTGTTCTAATTTAAGGTTGGTGGAAAAGTTAGTCTTAACTACCTCATTCAAAACCTTATAAATTCGAATGAATTAAGGATGATAGTGGTATAATAGCTAACCAACAATTAAATATACCTTTCTCCTTAGGAAGATATCATGGTGAGATTTTATTTCCTATAATGGTAGGATATATTTTTACTTGGTAGAGTCATGACAATATGATCATAAATTTAGTCATGATGACTTCACCAATAAAATAGTGTCACTCATCAAGGAAGATGAAGACGAAAACGAAATGAAAACAAAAAAAGTTGAAGAACATAAAGGAGAAAAAACTAGAAAACGTTATGCAAGATGAAGAGTTAATTATACAATTGTCTAGTGAAGTAGATAAAAAATAATCTTTTAAGAGGAATTGCACCAACTTAAACTCTTCTTTCAAAAACGATAATAAATCTAACTTTTCTTTCCAAAAGCCTATAAAAAAATTTGATGCATGTACAACTCACATTTGATTGAATAAGAATGAAAGTACTTTTGAAAGTTTCTTACTCTCTTAAATCACATATATGAGTAATTTTTTTTATAATTCTTTCGTCATGGATCATCAATTTTTTATTTTTTTTTATAATTCTTCCTTTTGAAATAGAAAAAATTTAAGAAATTTCTTTTTTCTATTGTGAGGAGAAAAAGATGTCTTCCATCATGATATCAAATTAATTTTATAATATTATTAAAAATCTTATTTATTTATGAAATATGATATATTTATTATATTAAATATATGTATTAATGAATACATAACTTCTACATTAGATTTAGATATATTAAAAAATATGAGCAATTAAAATATACTATATTTATTTAATTTAATAAATATATAATTATGATTAATAAATAAATGTCTAATATAACATTATGCAATAAAGTATACAACTAAATAAAAATTAATTTCTAGAAAGTTCAATACCTTATCCCACCACAATTTACTAGGTGTTCAAAGAGATTTCTCCACTACAAGAAAACACTGGATTAGGTCAATTTTTTTTTTGCGTGGGCCAAAGCGTGGTCTCTTGGTGTCAAATCTCCAATGACGATTTGGCCTTTGCAAAAATTATAGCAAATTTTTTTTTTAAATATTTGTATCAGCTTAACCCACAAAAACGAAAAAAATTTAGTTTGCGATGGCCTAGCCCACGCTAAGAGTAGCGTGGGCCTGGCCCACGGTAACTGAGCGCAGGTCTGGCCCACGCGATCTTTTCATAAAACATTTCTTTACTTATCTTTATTGAAAAGGTAATGGGAAAAAATAAAAAATATAAGTAGAATTAAATTTAATGTAGAAAAAGTAAAGTTTAGAAAATCTAATATGAAATGAGTATTATGATTATATTAGTAAGATGTGAAAGTAATGGAAAAAGTAAGAAAAATAAGATAGATATAAGTTTATAAACAAAATAATAATTTAAAAAGTATTTATGAAATTTATTATTAAATAATTAGAAAAAAATTATGAAGTTAATAATATTTTAAATTTTGTGTAGTATTTTTTAGTATAATTAGTATAGAAGAAAAATATCAAAGTGTTTAAAAAACTACAATATGATGAAAGTTATGTAGTAAATAAATAAGGGATGAAAAGTTTTTATGATTATTAATTAATAATTTGGTGGAATAAATAAAAAAATATATTTGATCATAACTTTTATAATTTAATTGAATGATAATTGAATCATAAAATATAAATGAATGATAGTTGAATCATAAATATAAATGAATCATAGTTTAATAATAAAATATAAATAAATGATAGTTGAAACATAAAATATGATAGTTGAGACATAAAATATGAGTAAATATAAGATATAACATGGTAAATGATACTTAATTTGTTAAAATACAATTTAGTATGTGTATTAGTTATAATGGTATAAATATGTTATATTTTCCCAAATGTATGTTATAATATTTTTGCCAAAAAATAAATAAATAAGTGAAAATAAAATAAAGTAAGTTAGAAGTGTTTTAATGTACTGAGTTTTTCAAATTGGTAAGAAGAAGAAGAGGAAGACATGGTTAGTGAAGGTATAGAGCAACATAACATAAGAGACTCTTCATTTAAAATGGGTGTAGAGGAACATAAGAGACTCTTAATTTGAAATTGTTGCAAATAACAAGGGTAGATTAGATTAGATAGCATTCTCATTAATTGTCATTGGATTGTGCACAAGGGACCTTGTTCACAAATGATTAGGGTTTCATCATTGTTTTAGGGTGGTCTTACAAAGTGTGTTATGCATATTAATATAATGTTTCCCATATTAAAAATGACAACTACATATTATTTAAGCAAATCCTTTTATGTGTATAATAATAGAAAACAATTAGTTGCTTCATAATTAGGATTAGTTTAAGATTCACATTACTTATTAGCTTAAAAAACTTAGTTAATAAACTAAATAAGTTATTAAGTAATTGAATCAACTTTTAAGTATAATGCAACTTAATTAATCCAATCAATTTGAATAATCCAATTGAATGTGTGCATATGTGAAATTTTGTTAAAGCAAATTAAGTTAACAACTTAAATCGTGTAATGTACCAAAATGTTGCGAGACAAATTTGAGTTGAAGATAATAAGTTTAGAAACTAGAACTTTTTTAATTAAACTTTATTGGGTTAAAATTACATAAATCAAAGCCTATTTTGAGTTAGATTTATTAAATTTTATTTATTTATTTAAATTTCTTATATTATATTATTAAAATAAGAAAATTTACATATGTTAAATGTCATTATTTTTAATATTTCTGAAATTATTTTCTTATATGAAAGGTAAGAAAATTGCAATTACACAACACAATATAAAGTAATAAGGAATAAAACAAAGAATAAAGTAAAAAAATTAAATAAAAATTAAACATAATTGTTATTACTCTCACAAGAATAAAGATTTGATGAAGCCAAACAAGACAAAACAAGCAAGACAAAGCAAACAAGCAAGCAATTGGAGGAGATTTGGGATTTGGTCTTGTGTGAGTGAGTGAGAGCTTGATTGGCAAAGAACCTATGCATAATTGAGGAGATGTCCACCAGCACAATAGTCTAAGAGTGATTAAAAACTAATCAAAGTGAGCTAGCTAAAGTTTGATACAAACTGGTTTGAAATACACTACACTGGACAAAAATAAATCGATTACAGTTTTCATGAAATCGATTTATTCGTGTCTGGCAGAACTTAAATAACTGATTTTTGAAAAACAGAATTGGGGGTTTTTCCTTTGTAAAAGCTGCAAGGTTTCTAACGTTCGCCAGAGTCTGAATTATAGAAATTGAGAGTCAATTCTTGAGATCACTGTGAGAAAAACACTTTGGGTAATTGAGAATTTCTTGATCAAAATTCAATTGGGGCTTTTTCTTGAAGAATCACTCTTGACCAATTCACTGTGCCATTGGAATTCTTCAAGACTGTGCAAAGGCCTCTTCTGCGCTCCAATCAGGGAGTCTTAACCATTATTGATCTCTTTTGTATCAAGATATGCGTCGATTGTTTGTATTTCTGTAAACACTTGAATGCTTGTACTATTTTAGTCTATAGGATTTAGCCTTGTGTGTTTGTTGAATTGATTGAGGGACTGCAGGGAGTAGTTGATCAATTCAGTGGGTTTTTTTATTCTTACAGGGAGTAGGAATTGTGTGATTGATTGTAACTTGAACAATTAATTGATATAGTGAAACTTTCTTTGCTTGAGGGGCAAAGGAGACTGGACGTAGCCCTTAAGGAAGGGTTAACCAGTATAACTGACTTTGCTCTGCTGTTCTTGACCTTACTCTTTCATTTCTAAATTGTTCTTGCACTGCTCATTGGAATTAATTGGTAATAAAATTGATTCTTGATAATCTGAAGAGTAATTGGTTTAAATTGCTATACTGCTCATTGGGTTTGGTTTTTGTGATTTGAATAGGGTATAACTTTGCCTTCACAAGGGTCTGTAACATCTCTGAAACTGAAAAGCAATCTGTTTTTGATATTATACTAAAACCTCAAATTGTAATCTGTTTTGTGACTCTTCTACAAAGATTGTGTCTTTGTTTTTTTTATTCCAACTCACAACTGATTTGTTCTAATTGAATTCTGAATAATTTTGCAGAACTGCTATTATTGTAGTAATTGAATTTCAATATTTGTACTCAATCTTAGTGGCTGTCCAATCTGATCTTGATAGTAGCAGTGTTAATTCTTCTTAATTTTTGAAATCCAAAATAAGTATTTCAGTACTGATTTGTAAAACTGTCTTTGGTGTGCTGGTGTGATACTATTGAAGTGATTGTGAATCTTTGGTATTGATCATCTTTATATTGTTTCTGCTAAACTGATGTGTTTGATATAGTTGCATTGGACTTGACATTCGTGGTTGATATTGTTTTTGATATATCTCAGTTACATAAACTTGCAAATTGAGTATTAGTATTTCTCTTTGTATTCTATCTTGTGTGCAATTTGATGTGATTGAATCTGTGTGATATATTACTTTGAAATTGTGATTTAATTTGCTTCATACTGTTTTTGCTGGATAATATTGTTTAGAATCATTTCTGCTGCATAAAATTCAACTGGTATGTGTGTTGTTTGAAATTTGCTCTCTGCTAGCAAAATAAATCATTTATTCGTGCCTGGAATCGATTTATTTCACCACTGCACCTTAAATCTTTTATCATTGAGATTCAGAAAAGGTTTTCTATTCACTAAACTGTTTTCAGTGTTTTAAATTGGAAAAATCTTTTAAAGTTCAATTCACCCCTCCTTCTTGAACTCAGCCAAATATATTTTCAATAATTATACTGCTGGAAATAAATGAAACATAAATTACAAGAGAGTAATATATCTCTAAAATATAAATTAAATGATAGGTATGTATGTTATACATTATGTGTATTACATATGATTATTTAAATATGTTTGATTACGGTAAAATGTTGGTTATTATGTGATATAGTTAACATGTATGATTTTAGTTAATTAATTTGTTATGTTAAATATTTGTTTTATGAAATAAGTCATACTAGCTAATTACTAATAGAATCAATGTAAAGTAATTTTTTTTTTTTTACATTTCTTAACATATTTAAGTTAATTTAAGAATTTTTTATCTACATATTATAATATTTTATTTTAATTTGTGTATATAACTTCATTTATATTTATAATGTATAAAAAAACATTATGTTTGAATATTAATAATATGATATAATAAAAGTATAACACAAATGAAATTAATGATAAAATTTGTATTTATCAATACTGAAAATGTATTCGGCTGAATTCAAGAGGGGGGGTTAATTGAACTTTAAAAGATTTTTGCAATTTAAAACACTGAAAACAGTTTTTGCAACTATAAAACCTTTAATGAATCTCAAAGATTAAAGATATAAGGTGCAGTGAAGAAATAAATCGATTTCAGGCACGAATGAATCAATTTCTTTTTCTGACAGAGAGAAAATTTAATACTGCATACACAAAAATAACAGTCCACACAGCAGCGCTTTATGCAAACCAAATTCACACAATTTTCAGAATAATGTTTCACTAAGGATAGATCATACCAAGTTACAAGCTAGTGGCAATACAAGGAAGAACACAAATACAATTTGCAAGATTTATGTTACCAAGAGAGACTATATCAATACCAACCAAGAGTACCAAGTCTGATGCAATTATATCAAACACAATAGTTCTGCAGTGGCTTACTTTAAAGGTAACCAGTACCAAGGATTCAAAATCACTTCAATAAAATCACATCCAATATTGAGATACTAATATTGAATAACAAAATTAGAGAAGAATTAAACTGCCACACAACAAAATGATATTGAATAACCATCAAGATAAAATCAGATATGAAAATTCAATTACTGTAATTTTTTTAGATTTACAGATTACGCAGAAACTAATATAAGCAGACCAATTATACAATTGAAATTTGATATCAGATTCAAATACAACAGACTGTATTCAAATTAATACTCAATTTTGAAATTGCTAAAACACCAAAAAACAAAATTCTCTTTCTTGTTGCATAGAAGCTACAGACCCTAGTTAAAGCAAAGTTAAACCCAAATTCAAATCTGTAAAGAACTAAACAAATGTGTATATAACAATTAATTCAATTATGAAGCAAATTATCAAGAACCAATTCAATTATCAATTAATTACAGTGGGCAGCGCAAGAACAGATCAAGATTATGAGAGAAGGGTCAAGAAAAGGAGACACGATCAATTTTATACTGGTTCATCCTTCCTCGCTACGTCCAATCTTCTTTGCCCCTCAAGCAAAGAAAGTTCCACTAAATCAATCAGTTGTTCACTTACAATCAATCTAACAATTCCTACTCCCTGTAAGAATCAAGAAACCCATTAAATTGATAGACTACACCCCGCAGTCCCCACTCAATTCAGCAAACACGCAAAGCTAACACTTATAGCCTAAAACCAGTACAATTATTCAAGAGTTTTACAAAATTACAAAGAATTAATGCATATCTTGACTCAAATAGGATCAATGTCATACGTATGGTATGACTTCTTGTTGTTATTTAATTATAATCTTTAGAATTCCTTCTAATTATTTACAATCTGATCCTTTTCTTTTCAGACAGATGTATTGGGTCGATCAGTGCATGTAGATGAAGTCTTCGAACAAACACATAGAAGATACAACACTAGATAGTTCATCGATGATCAATCTAGGCTTACTCATGTGAGTTTCCTTCATTACATGTAACTAAAATTTTTTACTACTTATCTGACAAACTACTTTGTCTTTATAGGAAGATTTTGAGAGAAGATTTTCTCAAGCATTCTCTGAGTCTACTTCTACATCGGAAGTCTCAAAACACAATTCCCTAGACCCTGCTGAGGAGGAAAGACTAAGAAATACATGTTGGTTAGAGGCTGCCGGTGGAAGATATAAAGGCTGAGTATATGGAATTGGGCAAGTTGAACGTCATGATGAATCTATTTAAAGTTTCATGCAGCTGACACAAGGATGCTCCAGTAAGCAAGTTAAATCTGAAGAGATTGATCATTTGAGACAGCGACTTGCAACTAGTGAGGTCTGTTTGTCCACTAGTGAGAACCGCTTGTCCACTAGTGAGGAGCAAATTCATCAGATCAATTCCCGATTCCAAGCATTTATTGGTGCAGTCCTCCATTACCTACCCCCTCTAGTAGCTGCATCTGCCTAAAATATTTGGCAAGAAGATCATCACCAACAAATCGAACAGTAGCAACATGACTACCAGCAAACCAACCAGCAAAGTGAAGAACCACGAGATCACTAGCTATAATAAGTATTAGCTTATATGAGAATGAGACACGGCTTAGGATACTTTTGTTGTCATTTTAATCTTTATTAACTATGTATGAATTTCTTTACTATGATGTAGACTATGCTTGAATTTTAATTTTGATTGTTCTAGATTATGACAACTTCTCGTATTTTACAACTGCTTCAACAGTTTATAGTTTATGAACTGCATATACTATCTATGAACTTTCTGGATTGGACATTTTCATTATGTCTTACCAGATATTAGTAAGTCATATAAATAAAATTGGTACCTAAACCTGTCTGTATAATTACATACGGAAAAATCCGTATGTGATTACGTACAGATTCTGAAATTTGTATATAACAATTAGCTACGAAGGTTTTATGTACGGATTTTGGCCGTATGTAATCCGTATATAAATTCAAATTACATACGGATTTCAACTGTATGTGATCCCCATTTTTCTTGTAGTGAATTATGTTTAGGAATTAAGAGACCTTAAAGTTTAAGAGAGCTTATGATCCAATTTGTATATAATTACCTATGGATCTAGTTTGCACATAATTACCTATGGATATAAGAATAGAATTCATACATAATTTATAGATACTTACCTAAGGATCCATCCATATGAAAGTTATGTACATACATATATAGGTAATTGTTAGCTACAAGAAACTTACTTAAGCATTTTTAATAGGCAATCACAACTTTTCTTATATTTGAACAATAAATTAGGCGCTAAATATTCTTGAAATAAAATTACAAACAAGTTAATAAAAATATGCAAAGTAAAACGTAGAAAGTGCTAAAGAAAAGCATTACTCCCAATTTGTTGTTTGTCATTTATAGTTTCTCGAAGTTATTCGCTAATGTTTTAAACATTTGTATTTTCTATTACAAAGGTTTATTTATAAATGACCTGTTAAAGTAGTTTCCGTTTGTTCTATTTTTACATCTTCAAAATGAACTCAGTCTATTTTTACATCTTCAAAACAAATGTTTCTCTAATTTATAAATTTCCTTCCGGTTTTCTTATAGCTTTTATCATCGATGAAGAATAGTTCAATGGACATCTTTTTCTTAAATCATTACCAATAACATATTTTTATCGACACTTTTAATCAACCAATTTCACTACAAAAAAATTTCTAAATTACTTACTAAAATTACATATCGATGAAAATTTGTATGTAAAAAATTCACATTATATATGACATTTTACATATAGATTTGCTTCCGTATGTAAAATTAGCATTACATATAGAATTACCTAGGGATTCAAATTCGTATGTAAAATTTTACATACGAATTTGCAGCTAGGGTATTACATACGGATTTAATCCGTATATAACATAATCCATATAAAAATCAGCATTATATATGGATTTTCATTTGTATGTAAAGCTAACATTACATACAGATATTTACATACGTATTTCTATCCAGATATTACATACGAGTTTAATCCATATGTAAATTCGTATATAATACAAATATTTAGATTATTATTATTAATTATTATCATTAATATTGTTAATAGATTATTATTTTAATATTATTATTATTATTAATATTAATAATATTATTATTATCATTATTATTAATATTATTATTATAATAATATAAATATTTTTACTAATAATAATATCATTATTACCTTTAATAATATTATTATTAATTTTATTCATATTATTATTAATATTTCTACTAAACTATTATTATTATTAATATAACAATATTATTGTTATCAAATTATTAATAATATTAAAAATATTAATTATTATTATTCTTCTTATTATTATTATAAATGCTATTATTATTATTATTATTATTACAAATACTATTATCA